>Ga0256407_10009631_pt1:0-12500 | contig 13782 bp, 8 predicted proteins | sample RumenRJG_04DNA_FD_193489 | JGI IMG/M metagenome (GOLD analysis project Ga0256407, IMG submission 193489) | Bovine rumen microbial communities from Lethbridge, Alberta, Canada - RJG_04 | ecosystem: Host-associated > Mammals > Digestive system > Stomach > Rumen | place: Canada: Alberta... | reverse complement strand
TGATGATTATAATTATAATATTGATAAACCAATTTTTTCAATGAGGAAAATGAATAATGCATATGTTAATCATGATAATATTAAAAGATATGATGTGAATAATTTTCAAAATAAATTTAAAAATTATGAAAATGAAGAAAAACAAAATGAAAAAAATGAAAAAGAAAATAATAATTATTATAATAATATGAATAATATTATGTTAAATAAAAATGATTTTCTCGGAAATGCAATCACAAATGATTTTTATCAAAATGAAGAAAATGATAATTACAATATAGGAAATGATAATGAAACAAATTATGAAAAACCAGAAATTAATTCTGATAATATTGAAAAATTATTAGAAGCAAGACAACAATATTTAAAAAATATTGATATGATAAAAGATTTCATCAATAAATAAATTTAAATAAAACTATTTTTAACTAATTTTATCCATATAATTATTTTAATTAATTTTTATATTAATTTTTTTTATTTACTTTTATATTTTTTCAAAAAAAAATGAAAATTGAAAAGGATAATATTTATAAAAGATTTTCTCATTCAAATTATGATTTATTTTATTATCTTTTTTATAACCATTGTCCAGGATGGACAGCAGAATTATTATTATCAATAATAGAAACATTACAATTATTGTCATTTACTTTTGGGAATCAGGTAAATTATAATTTAATATATATTATATTTTTAGTTCAAAAGTATTTGGAATGAAAATTCTTTACTTAATGCAATTTCAAATTTATTAGAAAATATATCTTTTATAAAATTTTGTTTAAATCGTACTAAATTTTTAAAATTATTTTTAATATGTTCATATTTTTCTACTTTACTTACAATGGGTTTATATATATATTTATTACTAATTTGTTTTTATAAATTAAGAATTCAAGAATTTGAATTTAATTTAATGATTTTAAGAGAATCAATGAGATTTATAAATAAAGTTTTATTATTCCCTTTTATGGGTAAGAAATAAATAAATTTTATTATAATATAGAAATGAATATGATAATAATATTTTGTAATGAACAATTTAGTTTTTTTAATGGAAATTTCAAATGCTATTCAAAAAATCATTTAATATATTTTGCTTTAAGTTGTATAACTGTATTATGCCTATTATATTTATGTTTAATATATTCATCTTTTTATTTTAAAAAAATTGAAGGATCAAATTATGAAATGGTTAAATTTTTAGTAGTTAATACATTAAAAAGTACTTTTTTTATTAAATCAATTGTTACAATAATAGGAGGAATTAATTTAAAATTTTCAGTGACTGGTGTTAGTATTTTATGTATATTTGTTACTTCGTTATATGATTCTTATAATAATTTGAAAGAATATGTATTTATGGATCAAGATGATAATCATTTTAAATTTTTATATTTTTTTCATTTTATTCATTTTTTTTCTTCTTGTTTATTAGGAATTGGTTATTTAACAAGAAATTATACTTTTAATGGTTTAATTTATATTTTATTCATTTTGATTTTTATTTTGATTCTTTATATAATATCAACAAAAAAGAACACTAAATTATATCCCTTTTCTTATTTAATAAAAAATAGTTATAATGAATTATTTTTATTTCATCAGGCCAATTTATTGACTCAAGCTGTTGAAAAAAAAACAATTTCAAGAGATGTTTTATTAAATTTAATGAGTTATTATTCTCAATTTGAAACTAATGGTGAATTCAAATTTAATTTTTTTGATGAAAATAATAATATAATTAATACAGAAGATTTAGATTATTATTTATATCAAACAATTGATTATTATTATAAAATAATAATTAGACAAAATATAAATAGTATACTTATTAAAATTTCTTATTCTAATTTTTTAAGACATAAATTAAAAAGATTTACAAAGGCATATATAATATTAAATGATATTATAGAAGGAAATTTTTATTTAAGTCCATCACAAGATTTTTATTTTTATAGACTGAAAAGAAAAATAGAAGATAGATTTATTGAAACTGGGATAGATAGTTCAGAAATATCAATTAAATATCAATGTAATTCTTTTATTCGTTTAATTTCAAAAATTTCAGAAATTTATTTAAATTTTTGGAATTTATTATTGAATGGAAAATCAGATGACAATATATCATTATTAAGTGAATTTGGAAATGAAATAAATAATTTAATGGAAGAAATAATTTATAAATATAATTATATATCTCAAAGTAAAATAAAAAATAAAAAAATAATATTATTATATGGTTATTTCTTAAGAGATATATTAAATGATGTAGAAGAATCTCATCAAATATTAACTGAGGAATTAATAAAAGAAGCAAAAGATGAAGATATTAATTCTTTAGAATATGATATTGAATCAATTATTCCAAATTCTTCTTTTCAATATATGATTGTCTCAGCAAAAAAAGGTCAAATTGGTATAATTAAAAAAATTTCTGTAGAATTTTGTAAAAAAATAGGTTATTCTGAAAAAGATTTAATTGGTCATAATATTAATATTATGATACCTGATTTTTTAAGAGAAGAACATCAAATTTTATTAAATAATCTATTAGATAATATTAAATATAGAGAGGATAATTTATCACTTCCTGCAATATTTAATCATTGTGTTTTTTGTAAAACAATTTCTAAATTTTTAGTAGAAATTGATTTAGAAGTTAGAATTGGTTTTGATGAAGAATTAATTCCTTTTCTTTTATGTAAATTAAATATTGATAAAGATTTATTTAATTTTAAAAAATCAACAACAACTTTTCATATTTTAACAAATGATAAATTTATTATTCAAAATTTTACTCCTAATTGTTTAGATGATTTATCTTTAAGTTATAAAAGTATTAATAATAATACAGAATTAATTACTCAAATTAAAGAATATCATGAAGAATATTTTAGAAGAGCCATTAATATAAAAAAAAAAGAAAAAAGATATAAAATTAAATATTCTATTCTTAAAAGTAAATATATGACATCAACACCAGTTGAAGTAATTACTTGGTTAAAAAATAATAAACAATTTATGATGAATTGTAGACCTTTAAAAATGAATGGTAAATTATTAGGTTTTTTCTTTCAATTTGTAACGAATAAAAATATAAGTGAATATAATTCTTCTTTTCAATATTCATCAAAAAATCCATCTGATATAAGAAGATTCAAATTTGAAAAAAGAATAAGTTTAAATATATATAGAGGAAATTTATTAAATTTAGATGATGATAGTTTTCAAATTAATAAATCTTATATTCCAAATTCAAATAAACTTGATTTTGATATAAAAAAAAGAGAATATTTATTGAGAAAGGATACTTCTGATAAAAAAAATAAAGATTTTAAAACAATAGAATCTTTTTTTAAAGAAAAATATTTAAGTAAGATTAAAACTAGAAAAAATTCTGATGAAGAATATTCAGAAGAAACTGATGAGGAAGAATATGAATCAGAAGAAAATTATTCTTCATCTTTTTCAAGTTTAGATGAAAAAGATAATGAAAAAAATAAAGTTGTTGTTAAAAAAAATAAGAGAGAAAGTATAAAAAAAAAAAAAGAAAATTTTTATAATGTTAAATTAAAGAATATTTCTTATTTTATATACGATTATAATATAAATATGCCAATAGAAATAAAATGTGATTTAATAGGAAAAATTGATGAATTATTATCAATTGAAAAAAAAAAAACTTTTAAATTTTTAGATAAAAATAAATCAAAAGAAAAAAAGAATAATCCTCATATAATTAATAAATTTAAAAAACAATTTGCAAATAAGGCAATCTTAAATATTGTTGAAAAACAAAGAATAAAAGATGTCAATGATACTATAAAAGGATTAAATGATTATTTTTATCAATTTAAAAGTTCAAATTTACAAAAATTTTTTTTTATAATAACTTTTTTTTGTATAATATCTTTCATTACAATTATTTATTCTATTATAAGTTTATTATCATCCAAAACTAATTTATATAATTTAACAAGTATTTTTATTAGAATTTCTGATTTAATTGAAAATTCACATATGACAATTTATAATACTTATGAATTAATATTATTAGAAAATAACAAATATACAAATTTTTTTGAAAAAAAAGAAGAAAAGATAACAAAAACAAAAAAAAAATTATTAAATATTTATCATCTTTATTCAAACTTTTCTAGTTTATTAAATTCTAATGATTTAAAATTATCAGGTAATAATCTTAAAAAAATTAAATCTCTTAATTTTGATTATTATCAAATAGATTCAAATGGTTATTATCATAAGGTCAATTCACCTTTTTTAAATATTTTACTTGAATTTACAGTTTGTATTTATAATATTGCTTTAAGAGTCTCTGATAATTCATTAAATTGGGATGTTAATTTTTATTTCATTATGTTTAATTGTGATATATTTTCACTTACTAATTTAGAAGATTTCAAAAATATTTTTATTGATCAATTTTCAATCGAAAAAAAAAGAATTTTAATTCATTTAATTATTATATTTATAATGTGCTTTATTCTAAAAATTTTACTGACATTTTTTGAATATAAAATTTATAAAAATGTATTAAAAGAGAATGAAAATTATATTAAATATTTTTTTAAAATTGATGATGAACATATAAAATATTCTATTTTCAAATGTAAAAAATATTCAATGTTAAATCAAGAGAATAGTTCAAATGTTAAATATTTAATTGCAACACCAATTATAAATTTTGGAACATACAATGATAATGAATCAGAAGATGACTCTTTATTAAATTTATCAAAAGATAATATAATAATATCACAAAAAAATCAAAATAGTTTTAATATTCAAAAAAATAATGAAAACCTAAAAAAAAAAAGAAATAAAGAAATAATAAAATTTCTAAATATAAACATATTTATTTATATTATATATATGACATTTTTAATAATATTATTAATAATATATCATAATAAAGCATTTAGACTATCAGTAATGAGAAATATATATTATTTACTCCTTTCAAAAAAAGATATTATAATAGAATATGTAAATTATCTTAGATTATATATAGGATATCAAGGAGAAACTTTTAGTACAAATTATATCGTTGATGGTACAATAAAATTAAATTCTTCTTTAAATTATATAATAAATAATATTTCAATAATAAATTCAAGAATATATGGTAATATAACTAAATATGGTGTATCATCTAATACTACAAAAATATTTAAATATATATTAAGTTATAGTTTATGTGATTTTTTAGATAATTTTACATATTATTATAATTTCACTTGTGATGAATTAGGTTTTAATATTTCTAAATATGGTTTAAATTCAATATATATTTATATTGCACATTCTATAAATCAATTAGCATCAAAATGTCAAAAAATTATTGAATATACAAAATCAAAAGGTTATTATTATAATGAAGGATATTATAATTCTCCAATGTATGAGCATTTTTATCCTTCTGATAAATCATTAAAAGAAGATTATGAAAAAAATAATCCATTTTTATTATTTAATGATATAATTATGAGAGATTTAAATATAATAAATGAATATATTTATAATCCTGCTACTAGTTATTTAAGAGATACTATTAATGGTGAAACTGAAGAAATTATTAAAGTTATGAATAATTATATTGTTATAATTGGTATAATTTGTATAATTATTATTGTTTTGTTTTATATTATTTATTTGATTCCTTTATTTATATCAAAAATAAATCAAATAAACAAAACAAGAAAAATGATAAAAATTATTCCAAAAGATATTTTATGTGAGATAATTAAAAAAGAACAAAAAATCAATGAAGAGGAAAATTGAATTAATATATATAAAAAATAATTTATAATTTTTTATTTTAAATCTTGATATAATAGATTAATATTCTAATATATATTAAAAAATATATTTTATATAAATAAAAGATATTACTATTCATCATTCTTTTTCTTATTTTCATTTACAAAAAACTCATAAATTATATCTTTAGGTATAATCTCTAACATTTTTCTTATTTTATTAATTTCAATATTTTTAGTAATTAAATGTGGTAATATAAAAATAAAAAACAAAGCTAAAGTAATAATAAATAATCCAATACTAAGCACAATAATAAGAATTCTTAAAAAATCAAAAGATTTAAGAATATCTTCACTCAGAGAAAAATAAATATCTTTCATTAAAGGAATATAAACAGCATTAATTATTAAAATTAAATTAATCATTCTTACATCATTAAAAATATTAAATGGATTATTATCTTGATAATCTTTCAAAGTTTCTTCATCATTTGGTAAAATTAAATTATATTTATAAGAACCATATAAATATTCATTATAAGTATAATTTTTTATTTTTGCCTTTTCATATGATTGATTTATATCTCTAATATAGTAGATAAATGTTTCAACTAAATAAATTGTTAATGGTTCATAACCTTTTAATAAAATTCCATCTAAAAATGTTACACAATTCTTATTATAAAATTTCTCTAAATCAGTAAAATAATTACAAATATTTTGATATCTTGTATTTTCAATTAATTTTTTAGATTTTTTTGGTAAACCATATTGTTTAATATAATTATGAATTGTTTTTATGTAATATGAATTTTCTAAATAACCATCATGAATAAAATTAAAAAGTATAATAATTCTATTTTTTAATTCAGTATAACTTTCAATATAATATTCAAATATAATATACACTCTTAAATAAGCAAATCTTTTCAAAATAAATATTTCATGTTGAATTATTGAGTAATGAATTAATAAATAATTATATCCCATTAAATAAATTTCATCAGAATAAAGTGCCATAAATAATAATATTCCAATTAATATAAAAATTATGATAATAAAATATAATTGTTGTTTTTTAAATACTAATTTTCTTTTTTTTACATTTTGTTTTTTTAAATTAAAAGTTTTTGATTGTTCATTAATTGATTCTTTTAAATGAAAAAATGTTAAATTCTCATCCATTAATTTACTACTTTCACTTTCATTTATATTTGCATTAGCTATATCCAAATTAATATAAGGATTTTTTAATAAATTTGAAGGTTCATTTAAATTATTTAGACTTAACATTTGAAAATTTTCACATTTTTTAAAGCAATTTGAAATCTGTTCTTTTGTCATTTTAAAAAAATATTTCATTTTAAAATCTTTTTCATTAGAAATAAATTTATAAACATAAATTTGAATAAAACAAATTACTAAATTAACAAAAGTAAAAAATGATAAATAAATAATACCAACAAATTTTAAATAATTTTTTGTCAAATAAAAATCATCTCTATATATATCAGAAATATTATTTACTCCTGCGCTAAAACCATTATCAGTATTATATAAAATAAAACCATAATATTTATTACAAAAAATTCTTTTTTTAATAGGTAAATAAATAATTTCATAAACATTAACAAAATATTCATTAATTAAATAAGGAAGTTTTGTATATGATTGATTTATCATATAATCATCATTTAAAGAATAAATTTTTAATGTAAATGAATTAATTAATTCTTGATTTTTTTTTGATAATTTAACATTATTATTTTTTAACATTTGAATTTTTTCATAACTTTGATTATAAAACAATTGTAATGAATTAATTAAAAATTCACAATAAAAATTTTTATCAACTTCATATCCATTATATTTTTCATTTGTTACTAAAAATAATTCAGTTGAAATATAAATAATATTATATGCATCAATTGATAAATGTGAAAATTCAATTAATATTTTTGTTAATTCACATAAATTATTATGTTCAAGATATGTTTGATAACAATAAATAAACGCTAAAGTCAATATTATTAATAAAGAAAATATTGATAATAATAAATTAATTAAAATTGATTTATTTATTATTTTTGGATTAATTTTATCATTTATTAAATCAAGAATATATAAACTGTCTGAATAATCCTTTTTATTTTTTACTATTTCTTTACAATTTTCTATATTTAAAATTTCAGTTTTTTTTCTTTTAATAGACTCTTTAGAAGAATAATTTTTTGATTTATTTTTTTCTGTAGATAAAATTTCATCAACTTGTGATTTAAAATTAGATAATTTAATCTCAACAGATACATTTTTTGCAAAATCATACATGAAAAAAAGAATATTATGATTTTTAATTTTATAATATGTAATTTCTTCTTCTTTGATTTGACTTTTTCTTTTATCTAATTCATTAATTTTTAATATATTATTTAAATTCATATCTTTTTTTTTTTTTATTTTTATATTATAATTCTCAGAAGATTCTTCATTAATTGATTCAGTTTCTTCATCTTCATAGTCAGAATTTGTATAATCAGAAGAAAAATTTTCATTTTCATTTTTACTTTCAAATTTAGAACTATCAGAATCAATAAGAACACTTTTTTTAATAGTAACTGATTTTTTTTTATCAATAAATTTTCTTTTAAAATAATTTGATACATTATTATCAACAAATGGTTCAATTGTATTTATTTTTTTTTTAGGATAATAAGTTCTTTTTTCAATATTAAAATAAAATTGATTTCCTTCTGGAATAAATTCATTATTTAAATCAAAGATTTCTTTATTTATTATAGATAATTGAGTAAAACTTAATTTTCTTTTTTCTTTATTTGAAATACTTTCTACCATACTACTATTTAGAGGAACAAGTTCAATTCCTTTATTAATTGTTTGGAAATTAAAATGATAACCACATATTTTATTATTAATTAATAATTCTTTACAATTCATTTTATATTTTTTCTGACCTACAGTAACAATATTTATAGGTTCTGATGTCATATAATTTGTTTTTAAAATTATTTTTTTAATATCTAATTTTTTTGTTTTTGGATATTTTATTGATTCTGTAGCAAAATCAACTTGAATTTCTTTTATTATTGATGTAATATCTATATTTTTACAATTAAAATTATTATTTTCAAAAAATGTAATATTATTAGGTGTTGATTCTTGAATAATTAAATTTGTATCTGTTATAATATGACAAGTATGTTTTAAAAATTCATTTGAATCAAATTGAGAAAATTCATCTAATCTACCATAAATTATACTATCAAAATTTTCATCTAATGTTACTCCAATTATAAAAGGTACTGGAAATAAATATTTTGAACTTGTTTTAATAAAGGTAACATTATGATAAAACATATCCATATATGTATCTTTTCTTAATAATTTTATATTATAATCTTTAAAATGATCTTTTACTAATTTTTTGAGTAAAAGTTCATGATCATTTTGTAAAAAAGTTGGAATAAATAAATCAATACTATGTCCTATAATTTTATCAATTGTATAACCAAAAATTCCACATAAACCTAAAGATAATTTTTCTACTATACCAAAACTATCTTTTCTACCTGAAATAATAATATATTGAAATTCAGTATTACTCATTTTTGCTAAATCTAAAATATTTTTTACTTTCATTATTTCTTGAAAATTATCAATATTGTAATTTTTAAAATATTCTAATACAGCTTCATCTTCATTTAATATTTCTTTTAAATAATAATTATATAATAAAAATATTTTTTTATCTTTAATATATGATTTACGAAGATTATTAAATAAAAATTCAATATCTTCTCTATTTTCACATATTTCAAAACCAGTTTCTAATAATTGAGTTTTGTCTTCATTTTCATTCATTTGTAATAAAATAGACCAAAATTTAAGATATAATTCTGAAATATTTGAAATTAATTTTATAAAAGAATTTATTTGAAAATATGTTGATATCATTGTTAAATCTACACCATCTTCAAATATTTTATTTTCTAAATATTTCTTTTGACGATATATAAAAAATTCTTGTGAATAAGTTAAATCATTATTATTTTCTTCTAATAAAGAATAAAATAACATATATGCTTTATTATAATGGGCTAAACATTTCATTAAAAAAAAAGCATTCATAATTTTTAAACAAATACTATCTTTAAAAATGTGATTATAAACTCTAAAAGTATTTTCAATATATTGAAAAAAAAGAAATTTAATTTCATCATGTGACCTATCATTTAATTTATCAAAATCATATTTATTAATACTATTTTTAATATAAGTAAAAAAATAACTTAATAAATTTAAATTATTTTCTCTTATATCTTGTCCAATAACTACATTAATTAATATTCTTAATTGATTAAATAACTCTAAATCAGATTGAAAATAAATATCATTTCTCATTTTTAAAATTGCAATAGGTCTAAATTTAAATGCTATCATTAATAGAACTATTCCTATAAAAAGAGGAATAATCATATTTTTATTATTAAAAATATGACCAAATAAAAGACAGATACATATCCAACTATATATATTACATAAGAAATAATTTATTAAATGTTCTAATTCATCATTATTTTGATATTTATTTTCATTATAAGAGTAATAAATTAATATTAATGATGTAAAAAATAAATAATATATTAATACATTTTTATAATTATATTTTTCGCATAATATTTTTAAAATTATTGATAATGGTTGAATTAATATGAAAATATAAGAAGAATTAATTATTACATATTTTGTTATTGAAATGGTTAATTTTTCATCTTTTTTTTTAAATGAAAATTTAAAGTTTAAAATTGAAACTATTATTATAAATAATGCAAGTATTATAGCACATGGCATATATATAAAATAATAAACGTTATTTTTATAAGAATATGATTTATCTTTAAAAACTACATCCAAATTGAAAAAAATAATATTATAACACATACCTAACATATAAAAATATTAGAAAAATTTATTTACATTGTAAAGGAAAATAGTTAATTTTAATAATAAAATATAAGAAAGATTTAATAATATCAATATACATTTGATATTTGATAATTTTTTCTTTTTTATAAGCAAAATATACTAAAGAAAAATAGAAAATAAGAATAAAAAACACAATAATCATACAAATAAAAAAAACAATAAAGAAAAGTATTTTATTTCCATACCAACATGGCATTAAAGAAAGATATTCAAGTAAATCAATCAATGATTTACTTATTGTATTTTTACCCCAAATATGTAAATACTATAAAAAATATTTATAAAAGTCTTACTAAAGGTGATAATGGAATTGAAAATAATTGAAGATTTAAAAGAATTGAATAAAATATGAAATAAAATAGATTTGAACTATCATTATTAAACATAAAATAAATTATTTCATAATTTGCATATTTTATTTTTGTCCATAGTCTTTTTTTATTCATTTATTTAAACAATATTATTGATTTAAATTTACTTTAATTAAATAATAATATTAATTTTCAAAAAATGTTTTTTTTTTTAAAAAATCATCAAATTCATTTAGTCAAATTGAAGAAACAATAATAAAACTATATGAAATATTTGATAAAAAATTAATGTTAAAAATATATTCAGAATTACCCGAATTAGAAAAAACAGATGAAATATTTCTTTCAAAAAAATTTTGTAATTATAAAGGAATATTTAATAAAAAAAATGGAATTTGTTATTGTTTCATAGGATTATTTGGTAATCATTGTAATATTTTAGGAATAGAAATCTGGGGAAAATTATTTTGGTTTATTTTTCAATTTATTTTTGCAACTTTATTTTTAATATTTTCATCATTAATGATATATAAATTAATAATAACATTAATAAATTATTCTTCATTTCTAACAAAAATTTTTTCTTTATTATTAACACCAAAAAATTTAGTAAATTTAAATTTAATGGTAATGTCAGTTTCAAGATTTATTTATATGTGTTATGATCCATATTGTCAACATAAAAGAGCAAATTATCAATTTGATAGAATAATGAATGATTTATCAATTTCTTCAATAAGTTCAATTTATTTATTATTATTTATAGTTTTTATTGGATTAAATGCAAATTTACAAAGAGGAACAAAAATGATTAGTAAAAGATGTTATGTTTGTGCTTATAAGACTTTAAAATTTATTGTTATTGTTATTTTATTTTTTATTTATCCTATTCAAATTTATATGAGTTATTGTAGTAGTAAAATTGAAATTAGAACTCCTTATTTAACTTATCTTTATATTATTTTCCTTTGTCTTTTTAATCTTTTATATTGTATTACTTTTTATATTCTTTTTTATTTAAAAAAACAATTATTTAAATTTTATGAAATGAAAAAAAATATTAATCAACAAGAAATTAAAGTTGATGTTTTAGAAAATGAAAATTTTAATTCTAATAATAATTCTATTAATAATAGTACAATTAATTATGAAGATGAATCACAAGCTCATTTTTTAAATTCAAATGAATTTGTTGATATTAAAAAGAAAAATATACTTGAAAAAAAAAATAAAAAACAAATGATTGAATTTTTAACAAATGTAATTAAAGCAAAAAATATTGATAGTATATCATATATTTTAGGTAAAAAAGATGCAGAAATAAAATATGAAAATGAATTTGAAAAAAATGATGATGAAGTTTATTTTGAAAATGAAATGAAGATTTTAGATCAATTTTCTA
>Ga0256407_10009630_pt1 | contig 13784 bp, 9 predicted proteins | sample RumenRJG_04DNA_FD_193489 | JGI IMG/M metagenome (GOLD analysis project Ga0256407, IMG submission 193489) | Bovine rumen microbial communities from Lethbridge, Alberta, Canada - RJG_04 | ecosystem: Host-associated > Mammals > Digestive system > Stomach > Rumen | place: Canada: Alberta | collected... | reverse complement strand
AAGTTCAGAACAATGATATCTGTAAAAAATAATGAAGGTGCCGAGGGTAAGAAAGGTGATAAGGAATGGTCAACAGTATCTGTTGCTGGTGACAGTCGTATCACTCCCTTTGGTGCTACGTTAAGGCATTATAAGCTGGACGAGCTACCGGGTTTGTGGAATGTGCTTATTGGTGATATGAGCTTTGTTGGTCCACGTCCTGATGTGCCAGGGTATGCTGACCAACTGCAAGGTGATGACCGCAGAGTGCTGAAGCTTCGTCCGGGAATCACGGGACCGGCTACTTTGAAATATCGTCTGGAGGATGAAATGCTGTCAAATGTCAGAAGGCTGATGTCTGATGGAAGATGTCTTCCGCAGGAGGAGATTGGCCGCATGACGGACCAGGAACTGGCGGTGTGGTATAACGATCATGTGATATATCCTGATAAGGTTCGCCTGAACCTGTACTACCTGGATCATTATTCTTTCATCAAGGATATACAAATGATTCTGTGTACAGTGTTGGGCAAAAAAATGAAATATAACAACGAAATAATATAATATTATGGCTGAAAGAAAAACAATCTATCTCTGTCTGGCGCATATGTCGGAAGAGGGTGTAGAACAGAAGTATGTGAAGGAAGCATTTGATACGAACTGGGTGGTACCGATGGGACCGAACGTGAATGCATTCGAGGAGGATCTTCGCAGGTTTGTGACGGGTAATACGGAGAGTGCAGTATATGGTGATTCGCGCTGGCCTGAGGCTAATCCTGCATCGTGGCATCTGAACGAGGCACTGAAGGATACCAAGGTGGTGTGTCTCTCGGCTGGTACGGGTGCTGTGCATCTGGCGCTGCTGGCCTGTGGCGTGGGTCCTGGCGATGAGGTTTGTGTGCAGTCGTTTACCTTCTGTGCATCGAGTCACCCGATTACGTATTGTGGCGCAAAGCCGGTGTTTATCGGTAGCGAGAAGGATACATGGAACATGGATCCGGTGTTGTTGGAGGCTGCTATCAAGGACCGCATTGCCAAGACGGGCAAAAAGCCCAAGGCCATTGTGCCGGTGGCGCTGTATGGTATGCCGTATCAGATAGACCGCATCATGGAGATTGCGAACCGCTACGAGATTCCTGTAGTAGAGGATGCTGCCGAGGGTATGGGCTCACGTTTCAACGGTCAGGTGCTGGGTACGTTCGGCAAGTATGGTGTGCTGTCGTTTAACGGCAACAAGATGATTACTACTTCAGGTGGTGGCGCGTTGATTTGCCGTAATGCAGAGGAGGCGAACCAGATCATGTGGTTGGCTACACAGGCGCGTGATGCTTATCCATATTATCAGCATACGGCCATCGGTTTCAACTACCGCATGAGTAATGTGTGTGCGGGTATCGGTCGTGGACAGATGACGGTGCTGGATGCGCATATTGCACACCACAAGCACGTGCAGAAGCTGTACGAGGAGCTTCTGAAAGACGTGAAAGGAATAAAGGTGCATAGTCAGCCTAAAAGTCCCACAGAAAGCACAGAAATTGCAGAAATGGTTCCTGTCTACGACTCGAACTATTGGCTGTGCACAATGACACTGGATCCAAGCGTGAAGGTGAAGGGACAAGAGAATGCCTACAAGGAGGTGATCAAGACCGCCGTGGGTGGTGCCGCAGGTGTGATTCATCAGGTAGACAGCCCTGTAACCGACTGCCAGCCCAATGAGAACGTAGAGGCTATGCGCGTGTGGATGTTGGGCAAGAAGGTGGAGTGCCGTCCGGTATGGAAGCCCATGCACAAGCAGCCGGTATATGAGGGTGCTCCGGTGTATACCAATGGTATAGAGGAAGATATCTTCAAAATCGGCATGTGCCTGCCCGCAGGTCCGTATGTTACGGATGATGATGTGAAGTATATCGTGGATTGCATCAAGGAGGCGATTGAATAAGTCACACAGGCATGATAGGCATCCTAAAAGGACTATGGCAATTCATTAGCTACCTTTTCTGGCCCCAATGGGGACGAACTCGTGGTATGATGGATGACGTGTGATATTTGAACAGGATAACAGCTGCGGTCCGGAAGGGCTGTGGCTGTTTGTGATTTATAACGAACACGAATGGCACGGATTTTAGCGAATAAGCAAGAATTGATATGGCAACACAATAATAATTGGGGTTGTGTGTTAACATATCATAAAAGGAAGGGCCGATATTGTTAAGATTCGGTAAATAAGTGTAAATTTGTAGCCAAATTACGATAGGAAATTAGATGAACGATGCTATCTATATAGAACAGACAACGCTTCTTCTGCATGCATTTGCAGGAGCAGTTAAGACGCTTGGAAAGATGAATCTGCATGATGACAACATTCATGCGGAGTATTTCTTCAGTGACTTCCTGAATAAACTATATGGATGGAATCTCGTAGATGCCAACGATGAAAAGAAGAACGAACCGGGTATTGACCTGAAAGATGAGGGACGAAAACTGATGGTTCAGGTGTCGTCGACGGCATCAGTTCAGAAGGTGAAGGACTCGTTTGCTAAAACGTCTAAGGTGAAATACAGGGGCTATCGTTTCTATTTCCTGTTTCTTGTGGGCTCTGCATCAGAACTGCGCGGCAAGACATTTACGGTGCCCGACGAGTTTGCGTTTGACGCTAGCACCGATATACTGGACATTGATTCGCTGATAGCGAGAATGATGTCAGTGCCAGGTAAAACCAAACGAGAACTATATGAATTGGCACAAGACCATCTTGCTGTACTTACCCAACCAAGGAAAGACCCTCAAGCACTGTCGAGCGTGGTGAAAGTGCTGGCCGAGGAAATGCAAGGGGGTGACGATAGCGTTAGAACGGTTCCGTTTGTGATACCAGAGAAAATCAGGTTGAACCGCCTTGACAGCATCAGGAACAGTATTACGGAGCACGCTGAATATACGGAGATGTTGAAAAGGATATACGAGACATCGGAGTCGCTGGGGAAGTTTGTCAGACTGACCATCCACGCATCCTTGCAAAAGGTGTATGAAGCGAACAAAGAAAAGATGGCTCCCGTGGATCTATATCACCATATCTCTGACATTGCTCTTGGAAAAGTGCTACAGAGTGCCAACCGCCCTACGGACATGACAATAGAAAGCATGGAATGGTGCGTGGACGTTATAGTGGCTGATGCTTTTGAGGCTTGCAAAATATTTGAACATCCTAAAAACGTAAAATAAGATGTTAGTATCGGATAGCATAAGTCCTGCAAAGATGCTGTATTACCAAGGTGGCAGGGTGTTGCAACTGCTGCAAAAGGAAGGTAACATGAGCGTGGGCCTGCTTTATGCCCGCGTGCAGGAAGAGCAGGATATGTCGTTTCCTATGCTGATGCTCTGTCTTGACTGGCTATATTTAATTGACGCGGCCATCATAACGAAAGAGGGGGAGGTAAGATTATGTTCATAAAACGACTGACTATATCAGGAGATAACGGCGAGATACGCAACCTAACATTCCACAAAGGGCTGAACCTGATTGTGGACAAGACTGTGACGAGCGATGATGCTTCGCGTACGGGCAATAATGTGGGTAAGACCACAGTACTGCGCCTGATAGACTTCTGTCTGGGCAACAGTGCTGACTCCCTCTATAAAGACCCGGAAAACAAGTCTGAGGTGAACCATGAGGTGAAGGACTTCCTGACAAGCCAGCGTGTGCTGATAACGCTGGAACTGGTGGACAATCTGGATGCTCCCGGCAGACGTGTGGTGATAGAGCGCAACTTTCTGCAACGGAAGGAACGCGTTTACACCATCAACGGTGAGAGCGTAGGAAGCAAGAAAGAAGAGATAGCAGAGGCATTGCTGAAGTATATCTTTCCGGACGTTAAGGTGGCCAAACCTACATTCAGACAATTGGTTTCTCACAACATCAGGTATGAGGAATATCGACTGAACAGTACGCTGAAAACGCTGATGTACGGCTCGGACGAAGACTACGAGACACTCTATCTGTTTATGTTCGGGTGTGACTATGACCAGGGTGAGGCACGAACCAGAATCCTGACAAAGCGGGAACGTGAAGAGACTTTCAAGAGGCGTCTGGAAAAAGTGCAGACGAAGGGTGCCTACAAGGTGGCACTGGACGTAATAGAAGGTGACATAGAGAAATTAGAGAAGCGGAAACGCGAGCTGAATATTAATCCTAATCTGGAACAGCAAGTTGAGCGGCTGAACCGAGTGAAGCAGGAACTGAATAGCGTATTGGGGAGTTTGTCTGCCCTGACCATCAGAAAAAGCGTGATAGATGAGGCACTGTCTGATATACAGGGGCGAAAATTCGATGATAATTTGGATGCCGTTGCCGCCATCTATAAACAAGCATCTGCTTATATCCCGAACCTGCAGAAATCTTTTGAGGATCTGGTGAGTTATCATAACCAGATGCTGGAGAATAAAAAGGAATTTCTTTCAAGTGAGCTACCCAACATTGAAGGCTCTATATCACGATACCAAAAGCAGGTGGACGAACTGCGACGTGAGGAATTGGAACTGTCGGCAGAGATAACATCGTCGGACACTTTTGCCGACTTGGAAGAAGTGATAGGGATGCTGAATGCTTTGTTCCAGAAGAAAGGAAGCTATGAGGCAGCCATCACCAGCATTACCGAGGTGGAAAACAACATAGCCGAATTGAACAGAGAGTTGGAGGGTATAGACTCGAACCTTTTCTCAGAGGGATTCCAACAGCAGATAGACAGTCAGCTCGCCAAGTTCAATGGTTTTTTTTCCAGTTTCTCAAACCGACTGTACGGGGAACAGTATGCCATCAAGTGCGACCCTGACACAAAGCGAGGGAAGCGTGTGTATAAGTTTGCGACGATAGACGTGAATTTCAGTTCAGGCAAGAAGCATGGAGAAATTTCGTGCTTTGATTTGGCCTATACCAAGTTTGCAGACATAGAAGGGATAGCCTGTCTACACTTCCTGCTGAATGACAAGAAGGAGCTGATGCATGGTAATCAACTTAACGAGATTGCCAAGATAGCAAACGAAGAGAACATTCAGTTTGTGGCATCAATTCTGGAAGACAAGCTGACTGACGAACTTAGAGACCAGAAATATTATGTAGTGGAACTTGAAGAGAATAATAAGCTCTTTAGGTTCTAGGTGAAAATGTATATACTGCTTCCTGAATACTGGGGCAACAATGACCGAACTTAGTGTGCAAAGAGGCGTGCTGATGATGGTACATAGTTAACAGATAATGACAACTTATGGTAAGTTCATGGTTGATACATGAAGAGATGGGAGGAGAGAAGGAATGAAATAAGGATAACAGCTGCGTCCGATGAGGGCGTGGCTGTTTGTGGCTTTATAAAGGAGTATTGATATGAATTATCGCGAAGTTGACATGAGCAATGAATTTGACTTTTCGGTTTATCCGAATTGTGAAATACATTGTGTGGTTATCGAAATAAATGGGGAGAAAGACTTGTGGGATGTGGTCAGTGACATAAGTCAAAAGATTGCAGACACAAGTTGGATATCTAAGCTGCCTACGTTTTTTCGGGATGAGTTTCTTGCCAATGCTCCAAAGACAATAAATAAGATTGTCAACGAAATATTGAATAAAGTTGCAAGCGGGCTGAACGAAAAAATAGGTGAGTATCTTGTGTCGTTCTCAGCTCAGCAAGCTTTGGAGACGTTGTTTAACCACTACAGATTGCCTCTTGCTGAAATATTAAAGGAACAGTTAAGCAATAACCCCGGATTTGACTTTCATACGGTAAGTCATAAGAATAACCTAGTTCATGGAGAAGCGAAATATGGCGCAAACGACACACGATGGCCAGAAGCTACAAGTCAAATGTCTGAATTTATAGACGAGAATAAACATAAAGGGGAACAAGGTTGGTTTTTCCCATTCCTGAGTGAACCTGTTATAGCTAATATTAATGCAGGGAAGAGGGGTTTCACAGCTGCCTTTTCTATGCATGCACAGAATGAGAAACTTATTTTCAGACATGCGTTAGAGAGTGACGCTTCAAAAAAAATCGCACAGTTTGAAGAGTATTACTTAATAGCCGTCGTAATATGCTGAGACCGGAATACTTTGAAGAGGGATTTGATTTCCGTCCTATTATAAGGGATATAATCAACAAAATCCACACAGAAGGGCCTGTGGATGGAAGCAGCATGGAGACGCTTGCCTTTATCAAGGAGCAGCATCCTGATATGCTCAAAGGAGACGAGGCAACTTTGTTGAGTACTATGGGACTGTTTTACAAGACGGGTGAACCTAAGAACCTCTATGAGTTGGTTTATAGTCTGTTTTCAGCTTCAATAGAGGAGGTATTAGGAAAAAAATATACGCCAATACAGTCGGATGCTTATGTGTGTATCAGGGAAAATGCAATCTTCTCATTCTCGGCGCCTACGAGCACTGGTAAGTCATTCTTATTTCAACAGCTAATAGATGGTGTTGACGGTGATGCTATTATTGTCGTGCCCTCAAGAGCCTTGCTTGCAGAGTATATAGGCAAGATAGCAAGCAATACAGGAAATGACGTGCTGGTATTGCCATTCATAGAGATAGTAAACACCAAACATACGAGAAAGAGAATCTTTGTGATTACACCAGAGCGAGGCAATGAGCTGTTTAAACACATAGACCGGACAAACGTTCAACTATTTTTGTTTGACGAGGCCCAATTGACAGAGGACGGCATTCGTGGAATGAAGTTTGACTCGTTCGTAAGGCGTGTCAACAGGAAATATCCCCAAATAAAGAAGGTGTTTGCCCACCCCTTTATAGAGAACCCAGGAGCTCAGATAGTGAAGAATGACCTAGGAGATGGCGTAGCAAAGAAATATGAACAGAATACCGTAGGGAAACTATTTGTAACCCATAAGAACGGAAGGTTCTTTTATTTCTCGCCATACGACATGGAACATGGAGAAATGGCCGAATATCATGGTGATGTGGTTTATGACGTTATCAAAAGGGGAGGCTCGTGCTTGTTTTATGTGTCGAAAACGAGCATCTATGACAGTGCTATTGAAAGGGAGTTTGAACCATATATAAGACTTTGCAGGGAAATAAAGAACCCTGAGGCTCTGAAACTGGTTGATGAGATGAATACCTATTTTGGCACAACCTCGAAGAAGAGATCGCAACTGGTGGAATATATGAAGCGGGGTATCGTGATTCATCACGGCTCCATACCATTGAAGGCCCGATTCATCATTGAGAAGTTTGTGAATATGGGTTTTGCAAAGCTCTGCTTCTCTACCTCCACACTTATTCAGGGTATTAATATGCCATTCGACCTGGTTTGGGTACATAATAACCGGTTCAGCGGAAACCCCAACAAAGCAGCGCTTGACTTGAAAAACCTGATAGGTAGGGCTGGAAGGATGTCAAAGGCGAAAGACAAATTTGACTACGGCTATGTTGTGATAGAAGCGGGAAGTCTTGGTTCTTTTAAGAAAAGGTTTAATGAGAAATCTTATATTTCAACCATCTCTCTGCTGGATTCAAACAATGAAGAGTATTCTGCCGATTATCAGGATGAGGTAGATGCTATTGTGAATGACACATTTAATGACAACCTGAACTTGACGCAAGTCCAAGTAGATAGGCTGGTTGATTCGAACAACGAGGGATGGATAGAGTTTATACTCGACTATCTGATGCCCAATGGGAAGCCAATCACCGCCGCAGCCTATTATAAAATAGACGATGCGATAAGGAAGCAAATCAAGAATGCATTCCAGCAAATATATGTATCGCAGTTGAGGCAGCGCGACCTGACAACAGCAGAGAAATCGATACTGAGTACTGCCATACCTATCCTCTTGTGGAAGATACAGGGGAAGTCGTTTGCTGAGATAGTTTCGCTGCGCTACTCTTTTATTTCAAGAAGAGATGAAAGAAGGGCTTTGAGGAAACAACTTAGAGACGGAGTGATTTCAGAAGAGGATTTTAAAAGGGAGTTGTTGGGGCTGACAGCACGATATTCTTGTCAGGCGCAACAATTGCCAAATATGAAAGCAAGGTCAGTAACTTTGTTTAAGAACGAAAGTGTGCTGAACTTGGAGTATGATCTGGTGATATATGACACGTATGACTATCTTGATAAGGTTATTTCCCTGTCGCTGAAAGACCCTCTTTGCGCAGCATTCAAATTGTATTTTGAGGAAACAGGTGACGTTAGAGCCAACGCTTTTTCTAATTACATTGCTTATGGCACAGATGACGAGATGGAAATATGGCTTCAAAAATACGGCTTTGAATTTGAAGACATAGAATGGCTTAAACCTTGCATTGATTCGATTAGTGAAGAGGAGATAGTGTTCAACAATCATATCAGTACAGAGATTGAAGATGAAGAAAAATATGAGGTTGTGAAACGCTATTTGAACGAATAATTGTTATAAAACACGAGGTGGTAACTTGTAAAGACGACGATGCTGAGATTTTATGGAACAAGAAATACAGAAGGATCCTGAGGAGCTATATCAGGAACAAGTGAAGGAAGAGCAAGAACTTCTTGGTTATTGCAAGAAGATAAAGCAGGGTATCGAGAACCTTGATGAGAATAGCGGAGAACGTGCAATCTGGGAATTAACTCAGAATGCACGTGACGTGGCTGAGAATGAAGATTGTACCATCAAAATCGTACTGAAAGATGATAAGCTCGTTTTTGCTCATCGTGGTATGCCTTTTGAGTTCCAATCACTGTTGGCGTTGGTCAACCAAAACAGTTCGAAAGATAACCCCAATGCAGATTTGGCAGGTCAGTATGGCACTGGGTTTATGACTACGCATGCTTTCTGTAATATTGTGTCGATAGATGCTCCATATAAGGTGATGGTGAGCAAGGAACAACTTAAGGGATATGTGCTGCTGGAGGACTTCACACTTAATCGCTCATTTGTTTGCGATGATGATATGACAGAAGCGAAGAATGAGATGAGGGAAGAGATAAAGGCGGTTAACAAGGCCTATAAGCGGGAGCCCCTTTACCCCTCACTTGAATTTCTTGACGAAGAGAAAAGGTGGACCAGTTTTACCTATAATCTTAATGGTCGTCACCAGGAGGCTTCTGGACAACTGGCTAGGGCAATCCGATTAATGCCAATGGTATTGCTGATTAACAAGCGAATCAAGGAGGTGGAAATCATTGATGATTATGCCCACCTACACCAAAAGGTAAAAAAGATACCTAGTCCTTCTTTGAAGATATTAGACAATATCGAGGGATGGCAATTGTCTTCGTATCAAATTATAATAGATGATCAGACAAAACCGAATAATTCCCCAATGACCATTAACTGTCTTGAGACGGAAGATGGTAATGACAAGATATTATTACCACCATATCCTGCTTCATGTGGTAGTGTAGAAGATATACCAAGTTTGTTCTTATGGTTCCCTATGCTAGGTACTGAGCAATTTGGTGTTAACTTCATTTTTCATTCCAGTCGTTTTTATCCGGTAGAAAAACGAAACAGCATTCTTCTACCTGTAGATGTCCCTTCAAAGATAGAGAAAGGAAAGAGGAACGAGGCGATATTGAAAGAAATGATGAATGCATTGCTGAAGTATTATGCCGATGATAATCATACTGCCAATTTGGATATATCCATGTGTCAGGTGGATTTCAATCAGGAGGCGGAAGATTTGGTGACCAGACAATTCTATATTGATTTGCAAAATCTGTGGAAAGTGGCTATCCAGAAATGGAAGGTTATACCTACTGCCGAAGGGAACAAGGCCATCACCGATCCAAGGGTAAAAGTGCTGCATCCTGATTTCTACTCAAAGCTAAAAGATGAAGAGCGAAAGGAATATGAACCATTACTGAAAGCATTTGCTAGTAAGGTGATGTATGATGAGAATAATGCATATTTATTGCCATCAGAGAACCTTATAAAATGGTCGGAAACCATCGACAAATGGGATTGTGGTAAGAATAGTGAGTTCTTTATTACAGTAGAGGATGTATGTAAGACTATCAAGGAGAATTCTGATGATTTGAAATCGTTCCTAGAGTTTCTGAAAGCGAGTGGTAATCTATCGCTTGTAAACCAACACGCGTTGATTCCTAACCGAGAGGGAGGTCTGAGGAAAAAGGGCGATTTGAGACATGGTGACTTTATGACTGATGAGGTGTATAGCCTCGTGAAAGTGGTGATGGGTGATGATGCCAGCAGGATGATTAATACTGAATGCCTGAGCATTATAGAAGGGGTGCCCGAATATACTCCTAAGAACCTGCATGATGCCATTACAGGTACGATGCAGAGATGGAGAGGCTTGTATATGAACCCCAATACACCTAATGTATTGGATGATGAAAATCTTACCGCACTCATCAATTTCTGTTCTGCTACATCTCAAACTGATTTCACAAATATCAGAGGTCGTTTGATGCATTTTATTCCAACTTTGTTCGACAAAGAGTTCAAACAGAGGTATCAGGAGAAAATAGAAGAAAAAGAGGATGACTTCTATTCGGCTGCATTCAACTTGATGCGTGATTATAGTCTGATGACATTGAGTCTGAAGGATAAGGAATGGGTAGCCCTGAATAAAAATTGGGTTGTTGGTTTCCTAAAGGAATATGCTGTCATTAAAGATAAAGAATATGTAGATAAGTTGGATACTTATGGTGTAATACCTAATTGGCATGATGTGCTGTGCTTGAAGAAGGATTTATGCAAAAATGATGGGGTTCCAGAAGAGTTTGTGAGGTATTATAAGACGATATATAACAAAGATCTCCTTGATGATTGGATTTGCAAAGAATTAGCGCCTTATTTTGAACTATCTGCTCTAACGTCCAAAGATATAGCCAGCAAGATACAAGAGGCACTGGAAAATGATATGAGTGAAAAGGGTGAGAAGCATTTTACAAAGATACTTCGAGAGATTATTCTGAAACTGGGAGAAAGAACAGACTGGAAAGAATTGTTTGGTCATGTTGAAGAGAAGAAGGCTACATATACTTTCAATATGAAGAGTGGTGAGGCCCAGAAAAGTCTGTTTGCCCTTATGGACCTTGATGATAATGAACTTCAAGACCTTGCAAACATCTCTGCGGAGGGTAAAATGTCAGATTTGATTGATAAGATTCAAAAGCAAATCAAGCAGGAGCGAGTTATAGCAGCCCGTTTCGCCCACCTTCAGACTATAGGTGAACATGTTGAAGAAGTTCTACTTAAAGCTATTGACAATGATGTGGTTCAAGTTGTTTATCCAAAAGATAAGGATGAATATGTGGATGCGTCTAATAGACAGAACGGTCAGGACATAGTGATCAGTGTGAAAAGGCACGACCAGACACTAGAAGAAATCTATTATATCGAGGTTAAGAGTAAATGGGACTTTAACGAGGCTGCTCATATGAGCCCTAATCAGGTAAAGAAAGCATGTCAGAATCCGGATAAGTACTGTTTATGCTGCGTTGATTTGCGAGAACATAAGGAAGAAGACCTTGCGATTTTACCCCAACAGGTGATATTGGACTGCACTAATGTAAAAATGGATATCGGAAAAACGCTGCGTCCATTGATGAAGGAAATAATCGAGGCTGATGACAGATCAGACGATGTTCAAATTAAAATCTCTGATTATCGCAGCAATATGGGCGCAACCGTATTTGAGAAAGGAGAACCATTCCAAAAGTTGCTTGATACGCTGGTAAAGAAAGCGCAAGATGCTTTGAGTAGCATATAAGGGGCTTGTTGAAAAAACGTGGAATAGGTAGAAGATAATTATAGGAAAAAGCCTGCGATGAAAAAATGTGTAAAAAACTTCCGAAGGACTATTATATGGTGAAAGAGCATAGGAAGCCATCGAAGTACTATCCTGAGGAGAAACTTATGTTTCACTTCATTCATCATAATAAGAAGTTATATAATGCCGGTAGCTTTAAAGCGGAAAGGGTTGAGGACTTTGAGAAGCTGCTGGCGTTGTGCGAGGAGTTTAAACGAATTAACCAGTATGGTTGATGGAACTACATATATGCGGAAATGAGTAAATGCAGGGAGCGGTGTTTTGACGGGGATTTACCTAAAAAATGCCGTTTTTGTGCCTTGAAACAACTTGTTTTGGTGAAAAATAGTAAAAACATATCGATTTTAGGAGATTTATTAATTGTGTTTTACAGAAAATAAGTAATTTTGTAAACCAAACTTAATAAAAATGCCCGATAATTATAAATCGCAGTTAATATGAGTGTTAGTAAAGATGTCATCAAACAATGCCTGGTCAGTAAGCAGCGCGAAGTGGATGAGGCGGTGATAGTGAACCGTCCCATTGACTTTGAAGAGAATGGCAACTATGTGATAGTTGGCGTGAGACATGCGGGTAAATCATACCTGCTGTATCAGCGTGTGCGTCAGCTACAGGTAGCAGGAAAGGGATGGGATGAGATATTGTTTGTGGACTTTGAGGATGAACGTTTGGCTGAATTCCAAACGGAGGACTTCAACAGTCTCTTGGAGGCCCATCTGGAACTGTATGGCAAGAAGCCAGTGGTGTTCCTGGACGAGGTGCAGAATATTCCGCACTGGGATAAGTTTGTGCGGAGGTTGACTGATGCGAAATATAGGGTGTATGTAACGGGCAGCAATGCGAAGATGCTGAGCAAAGAGGTGGCAACTACGCTGGGTGGAAGGTTCTTTATCTATGATGCGTACCCATATTCGTTCAAAGAGTATCTGGCAGCGCAGCAGGTGGAGCTGAAGGAGCATTGGGAGTATGACACTATTCTGAGAAGCGAGGTCAAGCGTCATTTGAACGAGTACTTCTACTACGGTGGCCTGCCAGAGATTCTGTCGTTTAAGAATAAGCGGGCTATGTTGTCGAGCCTGTATCAGAAGATTTATCTGGGTGACATCTGTGCCCGAAACAACATCAAGAACGACAGGGTGTTGAACATCCTGATCAAGAAGATGGCGGAGAGCGTGAAGCAGCCGCTGTCGTTTAACAGGCTGAAGAACGTGATTGTGGCAACGGGGTCGCCCATCAGTGTGCCCACTACGATAGACTATGCGGATTACGCCTCTGACAGTTGGCTGATACTGCCCATGGAGAATGAGGTGGGGAAGCTGGCTGAGAAGGAGACGCAGAAGAAATACTACTTCATAGACAACGGTCTGCTGAACCTGTTCCTGATGAACTCAGAGACGTCGCTACTGGAGAACATGGTGGCGGTGGAGCTGTACAGGCGGTTTGGCAAGAAGAATGTGTTTTATCTGAATGCGGATAAAGAGATAGACTTCATAGTGCCTGATGAGAGGCTGGCTATTCAGGTGTCGTATAGTATCAAGGAAGTAAACACTTACAACAGGGAGGTGCCGCCACTGGTGAAGTATGCCAAGGCGCACGAGGACTGGAAGTGTCTGCTGATTACGTATGATGAAGAAGGCACTGAAGAGGGAATACCCGTGGTGCCGGTGTGGAAGTGGCTGATGGGGGTGTGAGGGCATCTGGAGGATGTCGGAACTACGGAGTATGATGTGCAGGAATGACATTTCAAAAAACAGAGTTTAGAGTGGAAAAAGATAAAAAACGGCCTCAAAATTGAAAATCTTGGGAATTTTTGATTGAAAATCTTGGGAATTTTGTATCTTTGCACCCAAAATGGATGTTGATTTGAAGTAATATGTATTACGAAAGACTTATAGATGTATGATGAGACAAGGGACAATACACATACGCCAAGGAAAAAGGAACCACAACCTACAAACTCACCAGAAGACTGCTTGAAACCAAACGCTGAACCCCCAGATTGGAACGCGGCTGACAA
>Ga0256407_10009628_pt1 | contig 13788 bp, 1 predicted proteins | sample RumenRJG_04DNA_FD_193489 | JGI IMG/M metagenome (GOLD analysis project Ga0256407, IMG submission 193489) | Bovine rumen microbial communities from Lethbridge, Alberta, Canada - RJG_04 | ecosystem: Host-associated > Mammals > Digestive system > Stomach > Rumen | place: Canada: Alberta | collected... | reverse complement strand
CCCCCATCCCCAATCCCCAATCCCCAATCCCCAATCCCCAATCCCCACTAAAAATTTTAATTTGTAAAATCTATTTAAATTGTGTTATTTATATTATATTTTATATATAAATTAAAAAATGGTTATAAAGAATAATTATAATAAAAATAAAGTTAAATAAAAATTATAAAATAATTATTAATAAACAATTTGTCAAATTCATTTTGTATTTAATCATCCAACTGATTTAATAAAGCTACTCCTCTTTTTACCCAATGATTAGGCTCTTTATTGCAAGGTAAATATACAGTAAAAATATAATTTGTAGAATGCCCTGTAGTACTTAAAGATCCTTGTCTTGATGAACATTTGTAAACTGGGCATTCATAATTATATTTTCCATGGCCTGTTGTTATTTTTTCATCAAAAACTTTAACTTTTAATATAATTGGTGGCATTTCACATGTAATATTTTTTCCTCTCAATTCATCAATAGTATGAGTTTCTTTATTCCATTCAGCACCTTCAATAAAAACTCCATATATATAATATACTTCTCTTGATCTAACTTTTTCCATATCACATTTTCCTTCATCATCAAAATCAAATTCAAATTCTAATCTATCAATAGATTCTTTGTTTTTTCTTGCATAATTTTGCTTTATACCAGTTAAGAATGATTGAGTGAAAAAGAAAGCTGAAAACCAGAATTTTTCTGGAGTACCTTTATTTATCCAATCATTGAAAAAATTTAATCTATTTGATAAATCTTTTATCCATGATAAAATTGGTTTTTTACTAGGATAACTTGCTCTTATCCAACTTGTAGGAATTTGCCCTTTAATTAATTGAGAAGCCATTTCCTCAATTTCATCTGTTAATGGCATATGACCCATAAATGCTTTGACACATTCATCTAAATTCTTAAAAATTAAAGATAATAATAAATTATATCTCATTATTTCTTGTATTAGAACACTATTCATGCAATCTTCATATTTTAAAGGATATTTCTTTTTTACTTCATCTACATTGAATTCCTTTATTAACTTCTCTTCAGCTAATAATTTAATTTGTTCCAAATTTTTTAATTTATATTCTAAAGTAAGATTAGAACTTCCCTTTTGTAATATATCTAATGAAGTTATTAATAAATTACCTTCATCTATCTGCTTTCTAATCAAGGTATTTTTATGTAATCCTAAAATTTCAGGTGATTCATTCTCTGGTAAATTCAAAAAATGTTGTTCATAAGGATCATATTCTTCATAATAAGATATAGGATATTCTTCTAAATCATTAATTTTAAAATTATCATCATCTGTCATTTTTGAACTATATATATCAGATAAAATAGCTGTTAAAGTTCTTCTATCCCAATCATCTGTTACTCTACCGCCATATATGCAATCAGATGTTAAATATGTAATGGCTTTAAATGGAACATCTATATTAGTTTTTTTTTCTAAATTTGATTTTAAAATATTTTTAGATATAAAGAAATCAGCTTCATTAAAATTATATTGAATATTCCATCCTATAGGCCCGAAATTTTTTCTTTCTAATAGAATACTATGAAAATGCATTAAGCCTATGAATAATTTTGTAAAAACATATTCTTTACCTCTTTGTTTCATAGAGGTATAGTCATAGCTCCATTGCTTTTGTTGAGATTTTAATAAATTTATTAAATTGGATTTTACTCCCTCAGGAGATTCAACAGTCATTTTGATACTATTTACTAGAATACTAGGTAATATATTATCAGCAATTAATGAACTTAACCATAACCTAAAATTAATATTCATTTCTCTTTCATTATTTTGTAAATTTGAAATAACTTGCTCTAATTCTTTCATAAAAGAAGGAACTAAATGTAAGTTTTGTAAAAATACCCATTGACCCTTTTTTTGACATTCTTCTATACTTGCCAAAGCTTTTTGACTTTGGCCTTGACCCAAAGATACACTAATTATATCATGCTTATTATCTTCAGCTAATTTTTTTACCTCTGCTGTTGGATCTAAACCTGGAGTTATTATTAACATTAAAGGAGTATTAAAACTACTTTTTTCAAATAATTCTGGAATTGTAAACAGAGGAGATTGAGAAAGGGCTTCTCCAAGATAATTTGTTATTACTAATCTTACATATGGAACTAATTTTTCTTGATTTAATAATTTTAAAATCATTAATTTATAAAACATATTCAATTCTTCACAATCTGGAATATTAAAATGTTCATTATAATCCAAACTTTTTTCTGAATTATTTTCAGTTGATGTTATCATTTTTATAAAATCTTCCCATTGTTTTTGATTTTTTAAAATTTTATCAGGCAAATTACAAATTGTATCATTTTTCTTGGAAGTCATTATTATTTCCCAAAAATTATCTTCTATAAATTCAGGCTTTTTATTTTTTAATATAATATTTTTGTTTGTGTCAATCATTGAATTTGAATTTGTCAAAAAGAAGCTTACATCTTCTTCTTTTATTACATCTCCTTCAACTAATTTTCTTATCAATAATAATAAACTAAAGACTAATCTATCTTTATTTAATAGTGATCTGCATACAGCAGTATAAGCTACTTTTAATAAAGCTTTTTCTAAAATTTTTATTCTTTCCAAAACAACTTCTACAGTTTTAGGCCCAGTGTATTTTTCTCCCTCTGGATCAATACTTTGTAAACTAAATATTAAAATATCTTTAATAAACCATGATATTGAAAACTGATATATTTCTTCTAAATTATCTAATTCACTTATAGCAAAAAAGATTAAACGGGCTAATTTTGCTAGAGGCATATATAGCATACGGTTATTATCTATTCTTTCTTCTGTCTTTTTAGCATTAGAAATTTGAACTGTAGCTTCATCAGATAATTTTTTACTTTCTTCTAATGAAAATATTAAACCATCATTTTCTAATAATTGTTCACTGGATACACCTAATTTAGTTAAAATATCTTGTTCTGTTTTGTGAATTGTTTCATTTAATTGGAATTTCTTTTGTAAAATATTATTTTTCTCACTTTCATCTGCGGGTGATTCTTCTTTTACTATAACACTCAAAAGCTGTTCGTTTAAGCCTTCTTTGTTTACAGTAAAATTAATAATTGATATTCTACCATATAGATCCGGATTAAATACAGGTGATGCTAAATATGAAATTAAATAGTATTTAAATGTAGGAGAATATTTAACTTCATAATTTTCATTCAATTTTAAAAATAAACCTTCAGAATGTTTTACTATTTCACTATTTAATAATAATTCAGCATCTGGTGGTATATCATAAGATATATAATCAAAAATTAAAGCTTTACCATTTGCAATACAATTTTCCATTAAAGTTTCTCTTTTTTCATTTGGTTTTAATATTTTTTTAATGTTTATTTCTATCTTTTTATAAAAAGTAAAATCATTTTTATATAATTTTTGGAAAAATTTAACAGCTTGTTTCTGTGGATCAATTAATAAACAAGGTTTAGTAGCCTCAAATAGAATAATACCACTATCCAAACTTCCAGAATCAGGTGGAAGGCCATTGATTACCCAATTAGATATATCAAATGGATCTCCTATTAATTTATTAATTTCAGCTACATGGCTAAATTGAATTTTTTTTTCTTCCAATAATTTAAAGATTACATTTTTAACAAAAGTTTCTCTGAATGGAACAATAAAAGGACCTAAAAATGCTATATATAAAGCAGATAAAATTACATCCCCAAAAACAAAAGGTAATTTTTCACTTAATTCTACTGCACATTCTGACCATCTTTTTTTCTCACCTCCTAATTTGCTAGTTAATTTTTGTGCTCTATTTAATTTTTTTTGACTTTCTTGAATTTGGGTTTGTAACTTTTGTTGTTTTTTATTAATGTCTTGATATATATCATTTAATTCTTCTAATTTATTTTTTATAGATTTTACATTTGCTTGAATTTTTTGTAAGTTTTCCTGAGCAGCATTAAAAGATGCTGTTGCCTCTGCACTTTCTTTTGCTAAGGGAATTAATTTTTCTTTTAATAAAATATCTAATTTATGCATATTTATAATAAAGTGGCAAAAGCACGCACATGTAGATGAAATTTTTTTTTCCATATAAGATGGTTCTATATCTTTATCATGTATATATGGAGTTAATAATTCTACAATTTTATCACTAAATTGAGTTGTCTCCAATTTTTTTGGTAGACTTTGTAAAGTTTTTAATAAACTTACATCATTTAATTTTTTCTTATAATAATCCCATTGAGTTGGAACAGTTTCTAAAGGTTTTTTTTCAAAATTAGACATAATAATACATATAGCTCGCATCATGGTAACTATTTCTTTGGGTGGTTGACGATATGATCTCAAGGCCATAAATTGTTTTTTATCTATTTTATTTATTTTTTGTTTTATTTCTTCTTTTATTATTTCAGCTTCTTTTTGCATTTCTTCAGCTTTTGTTTTTTTTTCTTCTGCTTCCTTTTGTCTTTCTATAGCTATTTTTTCATTTACTGCACATTCAGCTTCAGCTTTTTTTACATCTGCTGATTGTGCTGTAATTTCTGCTAAAGTTTTATCTATTTCTTTTTGCTGTTCTAATAATTTTGGTTTTTGTTTTTCTAATAATTCAGACATTTTTTTTATTTGTTCTCCTGCTTCATCTATGCACTTTACACCCCATTTGTATTTTTTTATATCTTCTTCTAATTTATGAGAATATTTTTCTTTAAAAGTTATAAAAAATTCAATGAAATCTAAGAAACTCTTAGGTAAAATAATAACTTTTTTTCTTGTTTGTATAAAATATTTATCACTTTGTTTATTTATTTCACTAAATACTTTAGCAAATATATGACTCAATTTATCTACTATATTTTCATGAACAGGATGTGATAATTTTTTTTGATTTATTTGTTTTTCTTCATTTTCTTCTCCTTCTTTATTTGAATCTTCTTTATCTTTATCTTTATCTTCTCCTTCTACTTTTTCACTATTTGTGGTATTATAATTATTCAGATTTTCATCTTTACATAGTTCCCTCTGGGCTAAAAAGAACAAAGCATCTTCTGGCCATTTTTCATAAAAGTCCATAGTTGTGCTAGTCAAAGCAGGAAATTGTCTTAATATTTTTGTGAAATTTTTATTTAATGGATTCATACATATAAAAACTCTACATTTTTCTCTTACTTTTTTTATAATAAATTCCCAAAATTGAGTATCATCTAAATTATTTAATTCTTCATATTCTTTCATTTGTCTTGCATTTCCTAGAACTTCTGCTTTTTCTTCCCCATTGAATAAATTATAAACTACACCACTCGCAATTATACAATTTAAATCTACATACATTTGATCATCATTTATATTATTATCATTTAATAAAAATATACTATCTTCTAATCTTACCCCAGTTTGTCTATATAGTTCTTGTATATCTTTTATCCAATCCTTATGAGAATAATTCTCAACTTCATCTTTACCTCGTGTTAAAAATATTTTAAACTTTTTAATGAAAGCACAAATATTTATCAAGCTTTTTCTTCCACTACCTGTTAAACCAACTAAAACACTATGTTCACCATTTCTTGACAAAACTCTATCAATTCTTAATAAATGTCTTAAACTATAATCAAACAAAATTAAATCTATTCTTTCTTTTGCCCTACGATTTGAATTATAATAACTAATTTGATCATATATACTTTTTCTTAAATCACTTATATCATTTACTTGAATATACAATTCATCTTCATTTATTTGTGAGAAAAGTAATGAATTATATTGCTTTTCAGCATCTTCATCTTCTACCCCATGATATATGAAATTTTGTAATTCTTTTAATACATTATTTTTAAACTTTAATTGATCCTCCTCACAAGATAATCTATCTTGATAAACTCTACAAGTTTCATGCAATAAAGTAGATAACATATAATCAGTACAATTTTGTTCTTTAGATAAAACCTCTGCTTTTACCATAGCAATTGAAGAGAAGATTTTTACTAAATCTCTTAAATTAAAATTATATTGTGGAGTTATAGGTAAAGGTCTAAATAATTCTTTTACTCTTTTGAAAGAAGTTATTGCTCCCTCTACTATAGTTTCTTTTAATTTTCTGGCTTGATTTGGATATTCACTAAATAAAGCTTCATAATATTCTTTAAATATTTCTTTCATAGTTATATCATCAATTTCTGTAAAACTAAAAGGTATAAAATGCCATAATAATCTCAATGAAACTATAGGTCTACCTAAAGTTAAACAAGAATTAATTAACATATTTCTAAAATTAATGAAATCTTGTTCTTTTCTATCATACCAACCACCATAATCAAAATATTGTCTTAATATTTCTATAGGTGGCTGGGCTCCATATCTTTCTTTTGTAGGCATATTTAAATCTTCTATTAATATTAAAGCATTTTTATTTCCTTGTGGAGCTAATGTTCCTTTTTTTAATTTAAAACATATTTTTTCTTCAATTAAATCACATATATTATTAGCAGTTGTTTTAGAATTAAAAATAAATGTATAATTTAACCATCTTTTGTTAGGATTTACATTATTTGATGATTTATTTTTTTCATCTTTATTTTGTTCATTTAAAGCTAATTCTTCATTATTCATATTTAATATAAAATTCATCATAGCTAAACTTTTACCACTTGCTGTAGACCCAAATAATAATAAGGGCATTTTATTTATTTGTGCCAATTTTAATATTTCTTTAGCCCTATAAGTTTGTGTAGAAGGAATCATTATTTCATTTCCCCTTTTTAAATCTTCTTGTACTTTTTTAAAAGCAGCTTCATGATTTTCTTTTAATAAAGTATTTACATTAATAAAAGCTTTTTCATTAAAATCATATATCATATTTAATAATTGACCATAATTTGATTCATAACTTCTATTAAATTGTAAGGCCTCTTCAGACATTTGGAAACTTGGATCTTTTATACATGTAGCATTTATTGCTTTTAATTTTTCCACAATATCCAGTTGATCTTTTGGATTTTCTAATAGCCAAGTAAAGCATACTAATATAGTATAAATGAATTTATTATATAAATTTTCTCTTTCGGTTTCTGTTATAACTCTAGAAGCATTTGGATTAATTATTATTTTTTTATCTTTATTTGCATTTGTATTTGCTCCAATAGCATTATCTCCCTCGTTTAATTCTTTTAAATGTTGTTTTTCTATATCATCATTAATAGTATCTTCTTTACTCATATTATTAAATATATTGCATTCTAACATATTTACAAAAGTTTTCATAAACCAATTTTTGAACATGGGTACTCCTATTTTTTTCTTTAAATTATTATATTCATCAAATAAAATATTATCTACAATTTGATTATAATATTTTTCAAATAAGCTAGTTATTAACTCAGGATAATTTGATTTTTTATAACTATCTGGTAAAGTATTTAACCAACTATAAAAAAAGTCACTTGGATCAATATTAACTCTGTCAGTATAAACAACACCACACCTTGATATAGTTGCTAAAGAAGCTTGAGATAAATCATCAATTTCAAAAATAATAAAAGTTTTTTCATCTAAACGAATTTGATCAGAGTTTTCTAAACATAATTTTTTAGTATCATCTAATACTGAATTCATATTTTCTATCCATAAAGTATCAACAGGTCCATCAAATACTAGTAATTTCAAATCTTCACTAGTATCAGCAAAATATCCTCTTAAAGCCTTAGAACAAATTCCCTCAGTAAATTCCATTGTTTTTTTATTGACATATCCAAATAATTGGGGGGAAGTTATTGCTTTTGGATTAATAAATTGGGCCTTTATTGTATTATTTTTTCCACATGCTTTGAAAAAATCTGGTAAACCATTAAGATAAACTTTCATAATAGAAGATTTATTAGCCATTGGAGCTCCTACTATCATAACAGCGTGTCTAACTGATAATATATTTATAAAATCTACAACTTTATCTATTAAAAATTTATTTGGACGCAAATTTAAATCTTTGCATTTATTTTCTAAAGCAGTTAATAATTTATCATCTATTTTGTTCACAAAATTACTATTAGGGAATAAATCTGATAAAATTCCTGTATATATTTTATAATCATCTGCAATAAACTTTGGCATATTTGAATCTAAAATAGCTTTTTGAACTAAAAATGATTCCTGCTCTTCATTTTCTATCATATGCTCACTTGTAATAACTCCTATATAATTGATAATACCATTTAAGGCTCTCATACCATAATCGTAATGAAATTGAGAACTTAATTGTTCACTAGCAAGTCTCAATGAAGATACAATTTTTTTACTTAAATCTCTAGCTTTTTGGAATCCATATGAATAAAGCATTATTTCAGTAATCATTTCATAATTTGGAATCATCATAGCTAAAGGACGGAATAATCCTTTTAAATTGTCAGGCAATTCACTACGTCCTGCATAATTTGGATTCATAGTAATAAATATACCCATATTATAATTAAAATTAAATTGATGGCCATCAAAATTACAATAACTAGCTCTTGCTTTTAGGCAATTTAATAAAATAGATATTTGATGTGCTATAACAGATAAAACATCCAATGTTATTCTATTAAATTCATCAAAACATACCCAACATCCGCTCATTGAAATACCTTTAAAAAACTTAGTCATTAAAACAAAATCTGAGTCCTCAGAACAATTATAAGTAAAACATTTTTTTCCTAAATTTTTTGATAAATCTTTAATTGTTTCTGTTTTCCCAGTACCTGCAGGTCCTTCTGGAGCTCCACCTAAATTATTTGATAAAGCTTCCATCATAGTTCTATAGCATCTATCAGTTAATGGTGTTATAACCAATCTTTTTTGATTTCCTAAATATTCGAAATCATATGCCCTTTCTGTATTTAACATACGAACATTTATACTAAAAATATCTTTTATATGTTCGATTTCTCTACCTTTTTGATTTACAAACACATATCTTAATTGACTAATCCAATCAAAATCAGCTATTGAATTAACATTATTTTTATATAGATAGTCAATTACATCATTCGCATGGACATCTTGTATAATTAATGAAACTAAAGTTTTTTTGAAAGTTTTTGTAAAATTGTTGGATGAGGAACGAATTGCTACAATTAATTCAAGTAATGTATTTTTATCTTTTTCATGTAACTCTTTTAATGAATTTGGATCTTCTTTTACATTATTTATAGCGATTTCTGTTCTTTGAGTCCAATCCAATTGACTTATAGTTAAAACTGCCTGTTCTATATGACTCTGGGCCCATTCAACTCTTTTTATTTTATTTTTATTTTTAATTTGTGGGATTTCAATTTTCTTTTTCTCAGCATCTTCTAGATTGTCAAATTCTTTTAACAATTGGGGATTTAAACTAAAATAACACTCTTTAAATAATTTTTTTAAAGTGAGTTTCATTTCAAATTCTACATCTAAAAGCCATTTCTCTAAAGCAACAGTGACATAAATAACTTCTTCTCTTTGCTTTATCTCTTGATGAGGATTAATTGGTTTAACAAATGCAACCTTTTCTCCTTGTTCACTAACAAAAGTTTCAATAGTCCTTAAGTGATATTCTTTTTTAAAAACTTCATTAGTTTCATAATTAGGAACATTAAAATAAAAATCTATTGTACTATATGTTAAATATTTCATTCCTTCAAATACTTGTTGAATATATTTTGTGGCAATAATTGCAGGCTCACTACATTGTGCCAACATTAAAGTTAATTCTTCATTAGATACAAAATAAAATCTTGGAAAAGCATCTCTTTTTGTATTTAAAAAAGCATTTAAACTTTGATTAACTTCTTCTAAAATTCGACCCCAATTCATAAAGTTTTCTTTTATTTTTATCATTTGGACAACTTCACTTAATTGTGGAGACCCTTTAATTTGTTCCATATGATTTTTCCATTGATTTTCTACTCCTAAATATTTTGGATATTCTTCACTTAATTGTTTTTTTAAATCACCAAAAGCAAAAATTTGTTGTAATTGAGTTAATAATTTTTGAGTTTTTAACCATGCATCTATTATATCTTGAGCTTTTGCAATATTTGCCCAGATGTAATGTATATCTTTTTGAAGAAACTTTGCAAATTTAGAACTGCTTAAAGATACTATTTTAGTTAAAATTGCATCAATTTCTTCACAAAGAGGCTCAACATCTTTTAGAATATATATATCACTTTCATTAAAAGGAACCAAATCAAATTTCATTTGTTTATATTTATCTTTTAACTTGTCTAAAGTTGCATTTAATTTTTTTTGCCCTGTGGCATATATTGATCTTTCTGCAATTTCTTCTCTTTTATTCAAAATACCCAATTCTATTAATGTTGTTAAATTTATTTCTAAATTTTCTGGAATTGGAATACCTATAGCATGTGCTAAATCCCCAATATGATTAGCTTTAAAGTCAGGATTAATTAAATCATATAAAACTGGCAATATTGGTTGGAATTTTTCTATTTCTTTTTTAATTAAAATTATAACATTATGTGGGTTTGGTTTATCTTTTCTAAAAATAGTACGTTCTAAATTATCTATAGTATTAATACATTTCTCATAAGTTTCTTTTAATTTTTTTCTATCAATTTGATTTAAATTTTTTTCCATCCAATTTTTTCTACCAGTTAAAAATTTGGAAACACTATCCCATAACTCAAAATATGGATCAAAACCAGCTTTTATTTCCCTAATTTCTGTTAAATCAGAAGTTTTCATTCTTAAAATTGATTCATGCTCGTTTAATATACGACATGTCGCAATCATTTCTTCTATTACAAACTTTTGATTACAAAAAGCATTAAAAACTTTTTCATACCCATCAATGGTTCTTTCATCTATATAATTTTCGAATTCAGCTTTAATATTAGAGATAGCTATTAAAGCATCCCTATACCTTTGCTTAACAGATTTCTTGAACTTTTTCCTATCTGCCTCCAACCTTGCATCAGTTTCTTCTTTTTTTATTTGTAATATTTTTGGTACACCATAGCAACTCCATACACGAAAGAAATCTTTATCTTCAATTTGATGTAAATTTTCTTCTAATAATCCTGCATTTGCCTGTTGATTATTTATTTTTTCCCAAATTCCTTTAATTTTTTCTGGAAAAGCTGCACAATATTTAACATCTTCATTATATTCATCAACATTTTTTGGTTCTTCATCCAATTTTTTTTCAATTTCTTTTCTTTCATTTTCAATCTTTGTAGTTAAATATACATTATTTTTCATAACTAAATTAAATAATTTTTCCCTTGTTACTTCTAAAGTTTTAAGCCATGTTTCTTTTAAAGGTTTACAACTTAGACTAAATCCACCCAAAAAGAAAAAATCATATTTAAATGTATTATTAAAGAAATCAAAATATTTATTATTTTCATCTATAAAATGCCTAAATATATCAATATTTACTGTTTCTTCATCCAATTTTTTACCATTAGCAAATTTCATTAAATCTATAAGATGGGGCATAACATCTTTATTTAATATTCTTAGTAATATTTCTATTGGTGCGAAAAATAATTTAACTGCATTTTTTAATTCTTCTATTTCTTCATTTACAGAATTATCATCTTTGAAAAAAATTTTTAAACAATTTTTGGATTCATTTAAATATTGATTTTGTTGTTCTTCATGAGAAAGTCTATCCAAAACTACAATAGTATTGAATGAAGATAAATGTTCATATGATTCATTTATATGACTTTCTAAACGAGACCAAAATGTATCAAAACTTGGTTCTATATAAAAATGCTTACTTCCTGATTTTATTTCAAATTCAAATTGCATCAAACTAAAATCAGTTTGAAAAATATATTCCAAAGGATAATTATCCCTTATTGCAAATATATCTTCTATCTTATATGAAGGTATATTTTTTTCCAATTCTCTTAATTCTTGCTTTTCTTCTTCAGTAAAATCTAAAATAGCCTCTTTGTTAATTTTTTCCTTTTCATGCTCAGTTTTTTTCACCTTTTCCCCCTTTTTTTCTTTTTCTGCAATTTCTTTGGCCTTTTTTTCTTCTTCTTCTTTTTCTTTTTCAACTGCTTCTTTATATAATTGTTCTTTTTTCTTTCTCAATTCAAAAAAAGCTGAATGATATTTGAAGTATTCTTCGGTAAATTTCGAAAAATCATAACCATGCTCTTCTTTTATTTTTTTACTGATATCACTAAAAAGGCCAATTATATATCTCATACTTTTATGAAATGTATTTCTTATTATATGACTTGCCATTTTATTTATTAAATTTTCGAATTTTTTTGATTTGTGTTTAATATGTTCAGGTATTCCGGCATTCCTATCTACAACCTCGTTGTTTTCTTTTCTTTTGTTTAAAGCTTGACTTAATTGATAATTTGATTGACTAATAATATTACTAATTTCTTTAGTTAATTCAGATTCAGTAGTTTTATTTTTTTCAAAGAAAAAATTCACTTTAACAGGTTTATTAAAAAAATTTTGGTAAAAAAATAAATGATTACTTGCTTTTTCTTCATATGCTTTCAACCCCATTAATATGGATGTAAAATCGCTTTCATTTTGGTGTAATTTAAATTGCATTTTTGTGAACACATCTAAAAATTTGTATTTATGTTTAAAAGATATTATTCCCTTTTTTTTCTCGGGTATTAAAAATTGTTCAGATGTAGTTAAAAATTTCCTTACTGGAACTATATCTTTTAATAGTTTATAATAATGATAATTCATTGGTAAACTTTTATAAAATGTTTCTATATGATAACTCCTTTCATTTAAATTTTTTAATTCAATCATAAATTCTTCAATTATTTTTGGAGGTATATTATTAATAACAAAATCTAATTTATTTTTATTTATTTCAATTTCCCTTGGAAAAGAATATCTTCTCCAAATACCAAATCTTTGATTATTATCCATATTTTCTAATTCAATAGGATTACTTTGATGCTTATTTTTCCCACTATATAAATATGTCAACCAAAGTAATTTTCTCATATAGTCTTTGGTCATGAAATTATATGGATTTTCCACTTGACTTTCTAGAATAAAATGGTCTAATGCTATATATTTTTGTGCATAAAATTTCCAGTTATTTGCTAAATTCATTCTTTTTATTATATTTTCTTCTTTTTCATTATCTAAAAGACAATTAAATCTTGTTACATTTTTATTAATAATATTTCCATTATTATTTATCTCTATATTAAACATTTGAGTTTTTTCATCATAACTTAACACTTCGCACACTTTCCATCCCTGATTACCCAAGTTATCAAACCATCTTGTTTTTGCCATTACTTTTCCATTTTTGTCTTTTAATTCTTTCATCCTTTGTAAAATTACACCAGGCTCTTCTGGTTCTTCATCATAACTTTCTAAAAGTATATGTCTTTTATAATAATCGAAATCTTCTTCTTGTTTTTTTTCTATATCTTTTGCTTTAACTTCTTCCGGTTGATACATTAAATATGGGGAATATGGAATACCTTTGGCCTTATATTCTTGTTCTAATAAATAATGTTTATCTTTGATTGCTGTGGATACTAATTCTTTAAATTTATATTTTTCTGGATATACTGTAAGATTTAAATGTTTTAAAAATTGAGATTTATCTTCTTTTCTTGTGAGGTACTTTTCTTCTTCTTTTTTACGATTTTGAAAAAATATTTTTTTCTTCCGATACATTTCCTCATTGAATATGTCCATTTTTTAATTATATTAGAATTTAATTTTTTAAGTTTCTTTTTAAATGTTAATTTAAATTAATTTTGTATTAATCTCTAAAGATAATAACATGGGGATT
>Ga0256407_10009626_pt1 | contig 13789 bp, 11 predicted proteins | sample RumenRJG_04DNA_FD_193489 | JGI IMG/M metagenome (GOLD analysis project Ga0256407, IMG submission 193489) | Bovine rumen microbial communities from Lethbridge, Alberta, Canada - RJG_04 | ecosystem: Host-associated > Mammals > Digestive system > Stomach > Rumen | place: Canada: Alberta... | reverse complement strand
TCGCACACTGCTGTCCGCATCCTCCGCTTCCCATGGGCAGAAAAGCTTCCTCCCCCATTTCGCGCAGGCGGCCGACATATTTCAGGAAGCGGTCGCGCTGTGTCACCTGGGCTTCTTCGATCGCTTCGCCGTCGAACTCATCCTCCATCTGCGCAGTGGTCTGCAGAACGATCCCCCATTTAAACTGCCTGGCCTTCTTCCTGCTGTCCGCAAGGGTTCCGCAGGCAGGCGGACAGGTCCAGAGTCTCCCGTAATTGCCGCATCTGTTGGCCTTGCACATATCGCGGACCTCCTTGAGAAAGTTCAAGTCCTTCGTCTGAAAAATGCCTCTGCCTTTAAATCCGATTTCCTCCGCCAGCGCGGCGGCTCTTTCTTTTGTCATATTTGTGATGAAACCTCCTGTAAAATCGCTCTGTCCGACCAGAAGATCAATCCTGCTCCGGGAAAAACATGTTGTCCATGTAAAGGTCACTGAAAAGAGGGTTCTCCGCGAGGGAGGTCTCCTCCGCATTTTCTCCGACGGCACGCATGCGCTCGAGAACGGAGGGATCACATGCTGCCATCACGGCGCCGGCAAGGGAACTGTTGCCCACAGGAACCATCCTGTCCAGCAGTTCCTCCGGCAGCAGGCCGATCCCGACCGCCTTCTCCAGATTGATCTTCTGTCCGAAGCCGCCTGCAATATAAAGCTTTCCGATCTGATCGTAGTCTGTTCCGTACTCTTCCAGCAGCACCTCCAGTCCCGCGCGCACAGCGGACTTGGCCAGCTGTATCTCACGGACATCCTTGTTGGTAAACACTATCCCTTCCGCGACCGGGAATCCATCGTCAAAATAATCGTCATCCAGAAGGCCGGTCTCATCGACCAGTTCCTCTTTCAGAAGCTCGTAGACGGTCTCCAGAACACCCGTCCCGCAAAGACCAACAGGCGGCAGGCCGCCGATCGTCTCCACCTGTGCCTCGCCGTCGGTGATCTCCACGCTGCTGACCGCGCCCGGTATGCCTGCTACGCCGCAGCTGATATTACCGCCCTCAAAAGCGGGGCCGGCCGCCGTGGACGCCGATATGATGCGGTCACGGTTTCCGATCGCCATCTCACCGTTGGTACCCAGGTCCACGAGAATACAGATTTCCTCACTCTGATCGATCCCGCAGGCCACGATTCCGCTCACAATATCAGCTCCGACAAAGGTACTGATTCCCGGAAGGATCATCATGTTCTCATATTCATGCAGGGAGATATCTACCGGCGTGTAGGGGGCAACGCCCAGGGTTTCACAGGAAAGGCCCTGCAGCAGATGCTCCATGGTCGAGTTGCCGCTGATCACCATCCGGGTATCCTGTGCCAGGCCCAGCTCTTCCCGCAGCAGATCCAGATCCGCGCGTATGCTCTTCTGCAGCAGGCCGCCCTTTCCTTGATTGGAAGCCTCCATCCGGCTGATGACATCGGCCCCCCAGCTTCTCTGGTGGTTAATGCCCGTGGAAGTCCCCAGGATCCGTCCGCTTCCGGTGTCCACAGCGGACATTGCGATCGTTGTCGTACCGATATCGACGGCAGCCGCAATTTTCCCTTCTGAATTTGCAGGGATCTTTTGTTCCGCTGCTGGATTTCTGTGCGTCTGTCCGGATTCCCCTTGTTCCGGCGTCTTCTTTCCCGGGCCCGCACCCAGCGCCCCATTCAGAGCAAAACCGGATGCCACGTCCATCTGTTTCTCGACCCCTGCCTCGATTTCAATGACAGCGCCCTGCACAGCTGCAGTCCTGCAGGCAAGGCGCACTCCTTCCGAGATCTCCGCTTCTGTCAGGACCTTGCGGTCTGCCTGCGACGGCGCGGGCGGATCCTGGACAAAGCGGACCCGGCACTTGCCGCAGGTACCGTTCCCGCCGCAGGGAGCCAGAATATATTCCCCCTGTACCTGCAGTGCCTGCAGAATACTCGTGCCCTCTCCTGTGTTCTCTATCCGGATCCTGTGTCCCACTCTTTTTTCCTCCTCAGGCAGATCTATACATGCGGATTTTTTCTAAAAAATATCTCTCTTTACAAATCATGCCCCCGCTTTGCCTGCGGGGGCATGCCATTCTCCTTACAATAGTGCCTTACAGCACAGGCTCTGCTTCAAGCCGCGGAGTCCTGCTTCGAGCCGCATAAGTCAGCCGAAAATCAGGCACTGACAAATTCAACCGCCTTCTCAGCCGCACTCGGAGCATCTTCCGTATAGGCATCGGCACCGATGCTGTCTGCGAACTCCTGCGTGACAGGAGCGCCGCCGACCATGATCTTGACCTTGTCACGGATGCCGGCTTCTTCCGCAGCCTTGATCACCTCGCCCATCATGGGCATGGTCGTTGTAAGAAGCGCGGACATTCCGATAATATCAGCATTCTCATCAATCGCCGCCTGAACAAATTTCTCCGGTGCCACATCGACACCGAGGTCAACAACGTCAAAGCCCTTCCCTTCAAACATCATGATGACAAGGTTTTTGCCGATATCATGCAGGTCTCCCTGGACGGTTCCCATGACGATTTTGCCCCTGCCGCTGGCGCCTTCTTCGGACAGATGGGGCTTGAGCACCTCGGACCCTGCCTTCATGGCACGCGCGGAAACCAGTACCTGCGGGACAAAGATCTCATTTGCCTTGAACTTTGCGCCGACGACATCCATACCCGCCAGAAGACCCTGGGTCAGAATCACATTGGGCTCCAGTCCCTCATCAATTGCCTGCTGACAGAGTTTGGCAACATCTTTCCTCTTGCCCTTCTGAAGCATCTCAGAGATTTTTTCAAGCACTTCACTCATCTGCAATAACTCCTTTCGTAAAAAATTCCCGGTTAATTTGAATCCCCGCAGGCTCTCCACTTCCGGCGGAAATCCTTTTTCTGCTGTTGATTTTAGGCCGCCCGGGTTTTCACGCATAAATCGTGTGTCCCCCGGCAGCTGTTGCAGGTGCAGCTTTTAATAATTATACAAAAAGTTGTCTGCTTGTTTTTTGTAATTTTTTTGAATAATTCGTCGGTTTTTTATTCCCTCACGGAAACGCGGCTTTCCCTTTGATAAGAGGCTGATACGAGGCAGGCCTACCGGTACTGCCTGGGCGTGAGGCCGGTCAGCTTTTTAAACACCTTGGTAAAATAGCTCTGGTCCTTATAGCCGCATGCGATTGCGATCTCCATGACAGGATAATCTGTATTGGACAAAAGCCGTGCCGCTTCTTCTATACGGACACGATTGAGATGCTCTTTAAATGTCATTCCGGTCACCTGCCGGAACAGAGTAGACAGATACGACGTATTTACGTGCAGATGGTCTGCAACCGTCGCCAGCGTAATATCTTCCGAAAAGTTCTGGGAAATATATTCGGCAGCATTTTTGACGATCCTGCTGCTCTTTTCCGGTGTCATGAACAGGCTGTCTGTAAAAATATCAATGTTGTCCTGGAAAGTATAGCATATGTCATAGATATTCTGTGAGGCAGCCAGAGATGTGATGAGTCTCTGGTTCATTTCAAGGACCATGTTGGCGTCGGCACCGCGGTTGATCGAGGCGCGGGACAAAAGCGAGCACAGCTCGATGATCCGGATTTTGATGCGATCCGTGTCATGTCCCTCATAGAGCAGAATGTGGCCGAGGAGCTCATTCAGGATTTCCCTCGCGCGCGCAGTATTGTTCACCTTGATACTGCTGATCAGCTCGTTTTCCAGTTCCACCGGATACATCTTTTCCTCGCGGACACCGCTGTTCTTAAAAAGCTGAATCGACTCGTTGATCCTGGACTGCTGCAGGAGCTTCTCCTTGTTGGAGGCAATGACCTGCCTGCTCTCCACAAGGATGCTGCGCATCAGGTAATTGAAGATCGCGCTGATCTGTGTGACAAGGTCCGGATCCAGCACCGGGATTCCGGCAGAATACTCCATCAGACGCACCAGACCTTCTGCGGGGATGTTATTTTTTTTATTCAGATCCGTGATCATGACCGCGTCAGGGTCATCCATGAGAAAGGGACCCGCGACCGCAGATCCAAACTGTTTTCCCTTGATCATGACGGGATAGACAATGTGGTTCATACCGGAATGACAGCAGAATACATAGGCTTCTCCAAAGTCCCTTGCCATCTCTCCTGCGCGTACATGCTCCTGGGCACAATTCCTGCCTGATTTATTATGGCGGGCAAACTCTGTGCAGTAGGGATATTTTTCCCCATACTGCAGGAGTTCTCTGCCGCTTTCATCAATCAGCGCAATATTCAGTCTGGTGATAGCATGAAATGCCTTCAGCATATCCCCCAATTCCTGCTCCGAGATATATTTAAAAACATGGTTATTGTCCATGCGTCACCCTCTGTTGACATCTTTTCCTCTGTTGCTATTGAATAAAATCGCCCCACTGCCCCATTACAGGCCGCGAAGTGACCAGTAACAAGAAAAAGCTGCCGCCCACCGTCTTGTTAACCGTGAACGACAGCCTGAGATCATTTTTATCCCGTAACAGGCCGGATCATATGTGCGATCTCTGCACTCTTAAGCCCGGAATCAAGACTTTTACACGCTCACTGCTAATCGGGCAGCAGCCCTGAGCTTTCCGGCTTACCTGTCGCCGTTGAATTCCTTGACAGCTTCTACCATGGCCGCAATATTCTCGATGGGAGTGTTGGCCTGGATGTTGTGGATGGTGTTGAAGATATAACCGCCGTCCTTGGAGAAGATCTCCAGTCTCTGCAGGACCTGCTCACGCACTTCTTCGGGCTTTCCGAAGGGAAGGGTGTACTGGGTGTCGACACCGCCGCCCCAGAAAAGGATGTCCTTGCCGTAGGTATCTTTGAGCTTCTGAGGATCCATGCCGGTCGCGGAGCACTGAACAGGGTTGAGTGCGTCAAAGCCGCTCTCGATAAAGAGAGGGATCATGTCGAAGACTGCACCGCAGGAATGCTTGAGGGTCTTCCAAGTGGTGTTCTCGTGGATCCAGTCACACATCTTTTTGTAGTAGGGAAGATAAATCTCTTCGTAAGTATCGGGGGACATCATCAGGCTGTTCTGTGAGCCGTAGTCCGTGCCGCAGATATAGACGATATCGATGTCGGAACCGAACTCATCCCAGTATTTCTTGAAGTTCTGGATGGCGATATCGGTACCCTGGTCAAAGACCTCCTCTACCTCATCGGGATAGAGCAGGGGTGCCATGTACCAGTCCGCGATCCTGCGGACACCGCGGGGATGCTTGATGTTGGGTCCGGGAATGTTGTTGGCATCGCCCAGGCAGGAATAGCCGGGGATGACCTGGATAGCGCGCTGCAGGGGTTTGTACTCCTCCAGCTTTTTGTGGTGGAAAGCAATCTGCTCATCGGAGGCCAGCATGTAGTCCTCGACATTGCCGGACAGATCGGGATCGTCCTCATCGATCTCTTCCTCAGGACGCTCGAGGTTGTCAAAATAGTAGCCGCCGGCAGGCAGGTGGCCGCTGGGCGCGACAGAATCGTCGCCTTCGGGATAAACAAATGTGCCGCCCTTGCCGTCATCATGAAGTGTGGCATTGGCAGGGATCAGGATCGGCGTGCCGCGGTATTCCCACTCCTTCCAGGCATCATTGTGATGTCCGTAAGTGTCACCGAAATTGTCCAGGTTCTGTACATCGACGCCCATGGCTTCTCCCAGATCCGGGTCCACGAAAGCTGTCATAGTGCTCATGTCGTTGATCCTGGGCAGCTTTTTCTCCAGGCCGTAATAGTCCCTCAGCTGCGCCACCACCTGGCAGTTGACCATGGATGTGCACATTCCGCCGAAGTCCACCGGAACCTTATCGGGCTCTTTATGTGCAAATGCTGTCAAAACTCTCTCTTTGGATGTCATCATTGTTTTCCTCCCCTGGAATCTTCTGTTGACAATATTACATCTCTGTTTGCTTATTTTGCTTATTCCCTATATAAATCTCTATGCGGAAACGTTTTGTTCCGCCGCTTTCATTACAATTATGATACAATAAAAAAGAATAATGCGCACTTGCAATTGCTATCATCAAATATGCAAATCCTATCACAAATCGTCACCGGTCACACTGTGACCGGCAAGGAGCAGTTATGCGGCAAGTCCCGGAAGAATACATAGTCAAGATGGAGCAGGACATCCTTGATGCAGAGGGCATTTTTGTCCACACTCCCACTGCATTTGCAAAGGATAATCTCTTTTATGTCCGGCTTGAAGCTCTCTACACCTGCGGCCCGCGATATGAAGTCCGCAGGTCCGGTCTGGAATCTTTTCTCCTGTTTTTTATCAGAGAGGGCGAACTGCTCTTCGAATATCAGGGGCGCTCTTTTATTGCCCGGAAAAAAGATATCGTATTTCTGGACTGTATGCGCCCGCACCGCTATCAGGCGCTGAAGAATACCTCCTTTTACTGGTTTCATTTTGACGGGAGCGCATCCAGAGCATACTTTAATCACTTTTTTGAAAACAGAGGAATTCATTTCCGGAATATCCGGGGCATGGAGGAACAATTTGTGCTGATCCATGACATGATGCGCAGCGGCTGTCCCGATGAGGGCGTCATGTCGGTCCATCTCCACCAGATCATGGCACTTCTCTTTTCCTCTGTGGGAAACAACGGGACTCCTTCGGACATCGTTGCCCGTGCCAGAGTCTTCATGGACGCGCACTATATGGAAAAGCTGACTGCAGAGCAGATCGCGGAGGCATCAAGGGTCAGTTCCTCCCACCTCTTCCGGGTCTTCCGCAAAGAAACCGGGCTCACTCCCTACGGATATCTCATGAATGTGCGAATGGAGCATGCCATGCAGATGCTTCTGAACACCTCCTATACGGTGGAAGAGATTGCCGAGCACTGTTCCTTCTGTTCCTCCGCCAATTTCATCCGTGCATTCCGCCAGAATACCGGCGTGACCCCGTACAAATACAGAAAGCTGATCAGCGGCATCACCTCCGCTGTCCCCTGACAACAGCCTATATTGCTATAAGAGAAAGGATCCGAACATTTCATGATCATAAAAAGAGACGTACACTTTACACCGGCGGACAAGACGAGACGCCTGCACATCTATCTCCCCGAAAGCTATTCCGAAGGGCACGAGTATTATCCGGTCATGTACTTTTTTGACGGTCACAACCTTTTTTGCGACGAGGACGCCACCTTCGGCAAAAGCTGGGGCTTCAAAGACTTCCTGGAAAGCTGGAACAAGGACATCATTATCGTAGGTATCGAATGCGGACATGAGGGAAACGAGCGGCTGGTCGAATACTGTCCCTACACCTTCCGCGGACAGTTCTGGGGCGGCACCATCGAGGGAACCGGCCGCGACACACTGCAGTGGATCGTCTCCGAACTCAAGCCCGTTATTGACCGCGACTACCGCACCTGGCCCCACCGCGAGGCAACAGGCATCGGCGGCTCCAGCATGGGCGGACTGATGGCTCTCTACGGTGCTGTCTGTTTCAATGACTGGTTCTCCAAGGCGGCCTGCGTCTCCAGCACTATTTCGCCCTGCATGGCCCCGCTTCGCAGAGACATAAAAAAAGCGAATATCCAGGAGGATACCCGCATCTATCTCTCTTTCGGCACGGAAGAAGCCTTCCGTCCCCACCCCACAGATCCTCTTAAGAGCCGCACTGCTCTCCAAAACCTGACCATCCAGCAGGACCTGCGGAAATACGGCGTCGCAACGGATTTCTTCTGTCAGGTCGGAGGGAGCCACAATGAGGCGAGCTGGGAAAAACAGATTCCCCGCTTCATGCATTTTCTCTGGCAGTAAACCGGAAAAAGGATCCTGCCGTAAACTGAAAAGCACAAAGATTGAAAAATATTGCCGATGCAATATTTTTCGCTCAGGATGTTTGTGCCGGAGCACAAACATTCCCTGATGTCGGAAAGATTAAAAAAGGGACCGCCCCGGCGCAATGTTTTAGTAGTAAATGACATTGTGCTCGGGCTGCCCCTTTTTTTGTGCCATACGCTTCACACCGGCTTCACGCCAGCACCATACTCCACAGGAAAATTGTCGGAATGGAACACAAAGTGGATAAGATGACCATTCGTGTGGCGAAGCCCGGTGCACATTCATATTTGGCGGCCAGCATGCTGGTCGTGGCGCCTGCCGGCATGGCGGCGAGGAGAACGCTGAGATTTACCGAGAACCTGCTCAGGATCCTTGCGTTTACAAGCGGCAGCAGTACGATCCAGACCAGGAGAGGAATCAGGATCAGGCGCTCGACAGTGTATCGCACCACGATTTTGTCCACCAGTTCCTTTGGATTAATGTCAGAGAGGATCATACCGATGACCAGCATGGAGATGGCTGTATTGCATCTGCCGATCGTCTGCAGAAGGGAAAAGCATGGTTCCGGCACGATCCAGCCGTTTACCATCATCACAAGACCTGCCGCACAGGCAAGCACGCAGGGGTGCGTGGCAACTTTCTTCATAGTTCCCTTGAGATCATGTTCTCCGCTAAAGATGGCGATCCCCGCAGACCACATCATCACGCGGACAGGGATCAGATACACACTTGCAAACATAAGGCCGACAGACCCGAAGATGCCCTCGGCAAGCGGATTTCCCAAAAAGCCCGCATTGGAACAGATGATGCCGTATGCCAGGCATTTTTGGTGCTCTTCCGTTTCCCGCGGATAGGCTGTACGTCCGTAGATCACACAGAAGACCTGGATCCCTGCCGAGATCAGAAAGACCATCAGACACTCGTGCATGGTCCCTTCCGCAAACTGCTGTGAAAAGGAAGTCAGGATATTGCATGGAAGTATAAGGTTGATCACCAGGTCGGTGATATTCTTCTGCCCCTCTCTGCTCACCATGCCCCGCCGGCGCGTAAAAAAGCCAATGGCTATAAGAGAAAAAATAATGAACTGTAGCTTTAACAGCGCGGCCATCGGCGGCTCCTTTCCTGACAGCTATCAGATCTGCTCCCTCACCCCAGGCTGCAAATGCTGTCCGGATCAGTCAGCAAAGTAAATATCGTACCATACAAGGAATGTATAGATGGTCCATATCTTTCTCCACAGATCAGAGTTTCCGCCGACATACTCATCGTAAATCGCCTGCAGTTCCTCTGTTCGGAAGAATTTAGCGGCACTGCTTCCTGTCAGCCTGGCGCGGACATCTGCGTTGTAGCGCTCATCCGCAAGCCAGATGCGGATTGGGACAATAAAGCCGAGTTTCTTACGGAAGGCAATCTCCTCGGGCAGGACCTTGGCTGCCGCTGTGCGGAAGGCGACCTTGTTCTGCTCTTCATTGACCTTGAAGCGGGAAGGCATCCTGGAAGCAATGTCAAAGATCCGGCGGTCTGTGAGCGGCATACGGATCTCAAGTCCGGCAGCGGTACTCATTTTATCCACATTGAGGTAAATATCGCCCTCCAGCCAGATCTGAATATCCACATCCGACATTTTCGCGAGCGGATCCAGACCTTCGGTCTCCTCATAGATATCCTTGACGAGGTTGATCGGAAGATTTTCCGGATCATAGCGCAGAAGTATCTTCTCTTTCTCCTCCTCCTTCATGATATTTGTGTTGCCGACATAAAAGTTTTTGAGATTGTCTCCATATCTGGGTGCGTTGCGATACATATTGTAACCGCCAAAGAACTCATCCGAGCCTTCTCCGGAATAGCAGAGCTTTGTATGCTTTGCGGTCGCAAGGCATCCGAGAGTAAAAGCAATGGCGGAGGCATCGCCAAGCGGCTGTTCCATGTTTTCCATCACATAGGGCACGATGGCAAAGTATTCTTCCGGTGTGATCCTGCAGCGGGAAAAACCTCTGCCCAGAAGATCCGCCGTCTGTTTCGCAAGACCGGATTCATCGAATCTCGGTTCATCATAGCCGCAGGAATCTGTCATCTGCGCATCTGACATGGCAAGTACATAAGAGGAGTCCACACCACCGGAAAGGAAAGAATCCGCCTTCTCGTCCTCGTCCTTGACCTCTTTCATGATCTCCTGCAGGGTTGTGTGGATCTCATCCGCCCAGTCTTCCAGCACAGGTTCTTCGTCCGGACAAAATGTCGGCACAAAGTACCGGGTGATCTCGACACTGCCGCCTGCTTCCGCATTGTCTGATGCAGGCTTCCATACCAGATACCGTCCCGGCATGAGCTTTTTAATTCCCTTGAAGAAGGTGTCCTCACCGGCCACATAAGTCAGACTCAGGAAGATCTGCAGCATATCTTCATTCAGTTCTTTATGATACGCCGGATCCCTGAGGATGTCGCGGATCATGGTTCCGTACAGGAGTTTTCCCTCCTCTGTCAGATAATAGTAAAAGGGCTTGGTGCCAAAAGGATCACGCAGGCAGAACAGTTCCTGTTTCTCCCCATCCCAGATAGCAAAGGCGAACATGCCATGCATATGCATGCCCATGTCATGTCCCCACTCTTCATAGGCGCGCTGAAGGATCACCGGCTCACGCTCTTCCCTGGACATTGTCTTAGCGCCTTCGATTTTCAGTTCTTCGCACAGCGCTTTCCAGTTTCTTATATGTCCTCTATATGTCCTGATTTCTGTCATTGGTTTTTCCTTCTCTGTTATTCCATTTCTTTTACGATCGCGTCCAGTTCTTCATCGGATGCCTTGCCGGGCTTCCAGAGCATGTGCTGCCCGTCATTCTTATAACGGGGAATCACATGAAGATGGAAATGCGGGACTGTCTGTCCTGCCGCCTCCTCATTGTTCTGAATGAGATTTGCGCCGTCTGTGTGGAGACGCTCCTTCATGCGGATGGCCATCTGCTGTCCGATCTTCATGGCACCGGCTGCCCAGTCCTCCGGGATCTCATAAACATTGGCAAAGTGCTCTTTGGGAAGGACAAGGGCATGCCCTCTGGTCGCGGGACCAAGGTCGAGGATCACACGATATCTCTCGTCTTCATACAGGGTCCTGGAGGGAATTTCACCGTTTGCTATTTTACAGAAAATACAATTATTATCTTTCATCTTTTCCTCCTGTCTTGATCAGACATGTCGGCGCCAAAGCGCGAAGTAATGCGTAGTTTATTTACTCTTGTGGCCATGGGCATCTGCCCGCAAACGATTCTCTTTTGATGCTGTATCGTGAGACAGTCTGCAGACGCTGCAGGCCCACCAGATAATCTTATCATCGCAAAAAAAACACGTCAATGACACTCTGAAACGGAGACAGTCGGGTACAGATGTTACATTACAGTTCAGGCCATGCTGAAAATAGTGCGCCCTTTGCGCATCACTATTTCGGTGGATCCCTCCTGCTTTGCCTGTACAAATGTCACCGGAACACAAATTCCATTCTCCCGAATCGCAGATGGTCTCCCTGCCGGAGCTTTCTGCTCTCATTCGGCTGAAGCCGCTCTCCGTTCAGCCAGGTTCCGTTGGTGCTGTTGAGATCGCGGACTGTCATATTCCCTTCCCGGTCCAGCGAGAAACGGGCATGCATGCGGCTCACACTTCCGTCAACCAGCACCTGGTCCACATATTCCTGCATTTTGCCGACAACACAGGGCAGTTCCGCCAGACTGATCTGTTCTCCCCTGCAGTTTCCTGTTCCATAGAGTCCTGCCGCCGGGCGTACATCCGGTCCCAGCACGCTTGTCTCTCCCGGTGCTGCGGGCATACGGTATCCTCCTTCTTTCCCCGGTGATGCAGGCATGCGGTATGCTTCTCCCGCCTTTCCCGGTGATGCGGGCATGCGGTATGCTTCTCCCGCCTTTCCCGGTGATGCGGGCATGCGGTATGCTTCTCCCGCCTTTCCCGATGATGCGGGCACAGAAAAAACGCCTGCCTCTGCTTCCCGGTCCGAACGCTTCCATTTCCCGCAGCCATGCTCCCTGCCCTCAGCCATCCCTGAAAGCACACTGGTTTCCCACGGCTCAGGCTCTATATAGAGCGGGGCTGCCTGTGTCTCGTTCTCCGGCTCATTCTCTCCTTTGCGTCGTCTGACAAGCTGCACGATCAGGAGGATAGCTCCCCCCGCGATCAGGATCGCTCCAAACGCCCGTGTCAAAAGGAATTCCCTCTCCCCCATGTCCAGAAATCTGTCCATAAGGAGAAGCACTGCTCCTGCTGCTGCAAAGACGGCCGCCAGAAGCCAGGACAGGATGCCCGTGCCCCGCCTTTTGCCTTCCGGGCTTGTGCCACTACCAGCATCCTCTGAAAGTGGATCTCCCGGCATCGGATATTCCGGAATACGCGGCGGCTCCCTTCTTTCCACTCCGGCGTATCCCCCAGGGCTGGTTTCATATCCCGTTCTGTAATCCTGTGCATATGCGGCAGCCTCCCGGGCCGCTTCTTTGTCGATCTGCATTCCCAGATCCGTCAGAATCCGGGTCCTGAGGCGAAATCCCGGTTTTTCCGCCATCATGCACAGCCTGTAGATCAGGGCAGCCGCCTGCTTGTCCCGTCCGTCTATTCTGTCCGCCAGGAAAGAAAAGAGTTTCTCCGGGCCGCCTTCCTCTTCTTCTCCGGGATAATAAACAAAACTGCAGGTCTGCTCCCTGAAGTCCATATAAATACAGGCGGGATCCATGAGCAGATGTGACGTGTCCAGCAGATATTCCGTGAGCGTCTCCTCCACATGAACAAGGTCCTCCAGAATCCGGTTCAGATCGGACCCGCGTACAGGCCTCCTCTCAAAGAGATCCGTCAGACTCTGCCGCGAAGAAATGTCATAATACAGATACTCCCTGCAGTCAATCGTACGTCCGCTGCAGGCAAGGAGCCCTCTGATCCTGTTTGCGGCAAGCATCTTGTATTGATAATTCTCTTTTAATCCGGGAGGACACTCCAGTACCATGTAATTGTGAGCCGCATCGCTGTAAAAAGTAATCTTTCTGCTTTCATCCATGATGTTATCGACCTCTCCTGTATTTTTCTTCCACAACAAGCCCCTGTGCTCAAAAACACATCAAGTCCGGCGGGAAGTTCTTTATGACGATTATTCACTTCTCCTCACCTTCTGAATGACCGCCCGCGCGCGATGCCAGATTCAGGAGCCTGCGGACCTTCCGGTAGTCACGGGGAGGATCCGTTTTTTGCGCACTCTCCGCGGCTTCCAGGCTCCAGTACCGATTCTCTCTGAAAAAATCCAGTCCAAAAAGAGGCGGCTGCATGGCCGCATTGACTTTTACCCGGATCTTTCTGCCCTCCGATTTCTCTGTCTGCATACTGGACAGCATGAACAGTTTCTGTCCGAACTGATCCTTTACAGCAGCTCCTCCCGCGCGGTCCGCTTTCCCTTTCTCGATACTCTGTCTGTAACTGAGCACATAGCAGTCCTGTGCCAGCACACACCGGTCATACAAGTAAAAGGAAAGATAAATGATCATCACAAAAATGCACAGTACGACCGGGATGATCAGGGCCGCTTCCACAGTAAAATATGCCCCCGCTTCCGCCAGCTTCCACTTGTCCCGGCCTTTCATCCGTACCCTTCCTCTTCTCACTTTTTCAGTCTCCTCCGAATCCCCAAACTGCCTCATAACCCATCCTGACTCATAACTGAAATCACAAGAATGCACCAATTGATTTTTCATGGCGTAAGCCGCAGTATTCCTTGCGCAGGCGTGCGCATCGGTTAAAATGAACGCCAAATGGAATTTGACGTTCGCTTTAACTACCAGTTGATCCCCGACAGGCGGACTGCCATGATCCCTGCCCAGGACACTGCTGTAAATGGCAGAAAGGGAATCCGCGTCTTACGCCCCGCCCGGTGCAGGGCCAGCAGCACTGCGCCGAAAAGGGCTGCGCAAAGAAGGGCACATAAGAGGAGGATCCATGTCACAGGTGCCCCTAAAAATGCTCCCAGG
>Ga0256407_10009625_pt1 | contig 13791 bp, 10 predicted proteins | sample RumenRJG_04DNA_FD_193489 | JGI IMG/M metagenome (GOLD analysis project Ga0256407, IMG submission 193489) | Bovine rumen microbial communities from Lethbridge, Alberta, Canada - RJG_04 | ecosystem: Host-associated > Mammals > Digestive system > Stomach > Rumen | place: Canada: Alberta... | reverse complement strand
TCATAGAGGGCCACATAATTGTCCTGGCCTGCCTTCAGGGTGAACGGCAGGTGGAAGGTTCCACCCTTGGGGTCACCATCGGCTTCCATGACAAAGTGGGTGCGCGGTGCAATCTTGGTGTTGCGCTCGTCGCCACGCGGAATCTCATAAATCTCAGTGGGACGCTCCTTGCACCACTCAATCAACACCTTGTTGGGCTTAACCTTAGAAGTCGAAGTCACTTTCTTGATGTGATCCTGGACCTCTTTATCTCTCAAGGTGGTGATGAACATCTTCTCGACGGCATTGGTGCTATAGGATGAGTTGTAGAACTCAATCCAGCCGTTGCCGCCCGTGCTGTCCTGCTGCACCATCACCTCGTTGATGCGCACATTTTTGCGGCCCTGGGCCAATGTGGGCAGTGCGAGGATGGCGCACAGCAGCATGAGTGTCAATGCTCTTTTACTCATAACAGATTGCATTGATTACAAGGGGATATTACCGTGCTTCTTGGCAGGGTTGGTCAACTTCTTGGTACGCAGTACCTCGAGGGCGCGGATTACGCGGAAACGGGTGTTCCTCGGCTCAATCACGTCATCGATGTAGCCATAGCGGGCTGCATTGTAAGGCGTGCAGAAGAGGTTGTTGTACTCGTCCTCCTTCTCCTGGATGAACTTCTTGCCCTGTTCGAGCAGTTCCTTGGCCTTAGCCTCGTCGCCGGCAGCCTTGGCCTCCTCGGCCTGGGTCTTGAAGTTCTTGCTGTCCTTGGCATACAGGATCTCGGCAGCACCGGCAGCACCCATCACAGCGATCTCGGCGCTGGGCCATGCGTAGTTCAAGTCACCGCGCAGCTGCTTGCAGCTCATCACGATGTGCGAGCCACCATAGCTCTTGCGCAGGGTAACGGTCACCTTGGGCACGGTAGCCTCGCCGTAGGCGTAGAGCAACTTGGCACCGTTCATGATAACGGCGTTGTACTCTTGGCCGGTACCGGGCAGGAAGCCGGGCACGTCAACGAGGGTTACCAGAGGAATATTGAAGGCATCGCAGAAACGCACGAAGCGGCCGCCCTTCTTCGAGGCGTTGACATCGAGCACACCTGCCATGCAGTTGGGCTGGTTGGCAACAACGCCGACAGCCTGTCCGTTGAAGCGAGCAAAGCCGACGATGATGTTCTTGGCGAAATCCTTGTGGACCTCGAGGAACTCACCGTTGTCGACGATGGCGCTGATGACCTGATACATGTCATAGGGGTCGTTGGCGCTCTCGGGGATGATGTTGTTCAGGGCATCCTCCACGCGGTCGATGGGGTCGGTGCACTCCACACGGGGAGTCTCCTCCATATTGTTGCTGGGCATGTAGCTCAACAGTTGACGGATGATGGCGATGGCCTCTTCCTCGGTCTCGGCGGCAAAGTGGGCAACACCGCTCTTGCTGGCGTGAACACCTGCACCACCCAGTTGCTCCTGAGTTACATTCTCGCCGGTCACGGTCTTCACAACCTTGGGACCGGTAAGGAACATGAACGAGATACCCTTGGCCATGATGATGAAGTCGGTCAGGGCAGGGGAGTAGACAGCGCCACCGGCACAGGGGCCGAGGATAGCGCTGATCTGGGGAATAACACCCGAAGCGTTGATGTTGCGCTGGAAGATTTCGGCATAGCCGGCCAGAGCGTTAACGCTCTCCTGGATGCGGGCACCGCCCGAGTCGTTCAGGCCGACAACAGGTGCGCCCTGCTTCATAGCCAGGTCCATCACCTTACACATCTTCAACGCCATGGTCTCACCCAGCGAGCCGCCGATAACGGTGGCATCCTGTGCGAACACATAAACCAGGCGGCCGCCAACGGTACCGAAACCGGTTACAACGCCGTCGCCGTCATAGGTCTTCTTCTCCATACCGAAGTTGGTGCAGCGGTGCTGGACGAACATGTCCAACTCCTCAAAGCTGCCCTCGTCAAGGAGCATATTGATGCGCTCACGGGCAGTGAATTTGCCCTTCTCGTGCTGCTTGGCAATAGCTTTCTCGCCACCGCCCAGGCGTGCTTTCTCGCGACGCTCAATCAGCTCTTGGATTTTCTCTAATTGTTTTCCCATTTGTTATCTGGATTTTGTGGTCAATTGTCAAGAAATAGTCTGCAACGCCTAATTCCTAACTCCTGAATTTTAATTACTTGTTGGGATTTTCGCAGAGTTCTACAAGTGCGCCACAAGTGGTCTTGGGATGCAAGAAGGCGATGTTCAGGCCCTCAGCACCCTTGCGGGGCTGTGCGTCAACAACGCGGCCACCCTTCTCCTGTACCTCGTTCAGGGCGTTCTGGACGCCATCCTCAACGGCAAATGCAATGTGCTGGATGCCACCACGGCCACCGTTCTTCTCGATGAACTTGGCAATTGCGCTCTCGGGGGCAGTAGCCTCGAGCAATTCAATCTTGGTCTGACCTACCTGGAAGAAAGCGGTCTTCACCTTCTGGTCGGCAACTTCTTCAATAGCAAAGCACTTGAAGCCCAGCATGTTCTCGTAGAAAGGGATAGCCTCCTCGAGCGAGGTAACGGCGATTCCAATGTGTTCGATGTGCGAAATGTTCATAACTTTCTGTTTTTTAGACAATTATTTAATGTAAATAAGTTAATTTTCAAAATATCGCACAAAAGTACAAAAAATATATTTTATATAATGTGTCAATGTGCTGAAAACATTGACTACCTTTGTCGAAAATAACATTATTTAATACTGAAATCTCATGCTTGAAACTTTTGTGATCTTGAGCGTCGTTTCGCTCATCTTTCTGGTCATGGCAGTTATCATACTCAGCGGCAAGGGCGACTCGCTCATTGCGGGTTATAATACGGCTTCGCGGGAGGCTCAGGATGTGTACCACAAGCGCCGCGTGCGCATTCTGGTTGGCGTGTTGCTCATCGTCATCAGTTTAGCGCTGCCACTCTTCGGCTATCTTCTCATCCGTGGCTATAAGGAGGTCGTCATGGTGGCGTTACCTGCCACTGCATTTGTCATCATTACCGCCGCCTTCGTCGCCGCACACTTCTGGGTAAAAAAGAAAGACAAGTAATCACACATCACATTTCGACAAAAACAATCCGGCCAGACAATGGTCGGACTGTTTGATTCCTTATCAATTGGCAGTGGTTATTTCAAGCGGTAGAAATAGCCCAGGGTGACCGAGACGGTCATCGAGTTGGAACCAGAGAAAATATCGGTTTTGTGGTTGGGGAACACATCTGTCAGGCCGTAGTAGAAGCGGCCCTCGAGCAATAGGGAATGCTTGGCATTCAGGTTCACCTCCATGCCAGCTCCCGCACAGATTCCGTAATCCAGTCTATTTTCCACATCCATGTTCAACTGCTCGATGTGGCGTGTATTCCGGGCGAAGTATTCCATGCTTGCCGCATTCTTGTAGTCGTAGTTGGATGACACTCCGTCCCCGAGCATTACATCAAGCTCGGGCCCCAGGTTGAAAAAGCCTTTCACGCGCTGGTTGCCAAAGAAGATGTGCGTCATAATGGGCAGTTCCAGATAGGTGAAACTGTGGCTGTACTTGTAATCGGCATTATCATAGGCTTCTTTCCAGCCACGCTGGGTTATATTCAGCTCGGCGACAAGGCCGAAGTTTCTCTCCTCGATATAACGGAACATCGCGCCGACAGTGAAGCCCGGCATCATCGTTTGCTTGACCGACGGGTTGAAATTGACCTTCGAAAAGGTGGCGCCGGCTTTTCCTCCCACATCAATTGTGCTCTCGAAGTGTGTCTGGCCATTGGCCATCAGGGCCATGACAAGTGCCGACAATATGAACGCTAAGCGTTTCATCATTCTACACTAACGGTGATCTGGTGGTCGGTGGAGAAGTGCACTGTCTCAAAGGCGCGGTTGGTATATCCGCGCCAGTTGTCGCTACGCTCCCAGCGGAAACTCGTCTGAATGCCTTTGTACAACGGCGTTTCCTCGTCGATGCACCCGTCGGTGCCAAGCGATTTCAGCAGGTACATGCCCATGTCGAAACCGAAGATTGCCATGTGGGGAGTGGCCTGCAAGGGCTCGCCCCCGAAGTTGGTCTTGTAAGCCGATTCAAGATTGCGGGTACGGAATCCCTTGGCGTTAAAGAATCGGGTGAACATGTAGGTGTCGATATCCTGCAGGTCGGTCTGGTAATCCTTGAGGTAGAGCACGCACTCGGGGTAGGCAATCAGGGACATCTCGCAGTCAAAGCGTTCTTTCTTGGCCTGCTTGAGCGCCTTGATGTACTTCTGTACAAGGCTCTTGTCGCCCGATGAGGGAATGAAGACATACTTCGAACCGGGATTCATCTGGTTGGAAACGGTGTTGAACGAGATTTCGCCGTTCACATTGATGGTTGCAGTGGGATATTTCTTCCCGTTGATGTGGCGCTTCATGTGTTCAAACATTTCCTTGTCATTGTCACCGGGAGCTACCAGGAAAATCACATTGTAGCCACTGAAACGCTCATCAAACCATTTCATCACTCCATGCATCAACTCGCCGGTCGGTGTGTTGACCTGGAATACATAGGGGTTGTCCAGATAGTCCTCATTCTTGGTCGTGAAGCAGTTCATGACGGGCACACCGTTGGCCTTGCCGAAGGCATTGATGCGGGCCAGCTGCTGCGGCTCGCTGGGTGCGATGATCATGTTCATCGCCTTGAGTTCGGGCAGGGCGAGGATGCTGTCGGTGACATTCAGGTTGTGCTGGGTGTCATAGACATTCAGGTTGATATGCTTGTCGCTGATGACGCTGACGCTGTCCAGGGCAAGCAGGAAACCTTTATAGAAGTCGGTATAGAGGTAGGCCTGTTTGGGGGCGGCGCTCTTGTGCAGCTGGAATGGCAGAATCATGGCGATGTTGACCTCGCTTTCCAGCTTCTTGCCGACGAGGTTGTCATATATGTCGTTGAGCCTCGGCGCATAGTAATGCTCCAGGTCCTCCAGTGGAATAGTCGCCATTTCTCCAGTCAGCCGCTCGGTGAAAGGCTTGGGGATAATGATGGTTTTGCCTTTCTTGGCCTTCTTCATGCCGGGGTTGGCGTCCTTCAGCTCCTTCTCGCTGATGCCGTTGTCGGCGGCAATCGAGGCAAACGACTCGCCTCGTTTCACTTCATACTTGTAGTTACGGATTCCGCTGCGCTCATAGGCAAACGGGAGTGCCGTGTTGGGGATGACCTTGATTCTGGCGTCAGGAACATATCCGTCGGGCTTGAGACCGGGGTTGGACAGGATGATGCCTTCAATCGAGGAGTTGTATTGCTTGGCGAGGCTATAGATGCTTTCTCCGTTCTGTATGGTGATGAACACGGGCTCAGAACCCTCGGGCAATGCCACATTCATCACGGGAGTGCCGTTTTGGCTGAAGGCGTTCTTGACCTGTTGGTTGGCATCAACGGCAGTTGTCGAGGCCGTTGCGCCCTGAGGGATGTTCAGTACCTGGCCGGTTTTGATGCCGTTGTCGGCGCCGGGATTGGCTGCCACGAGCTCGTCAACGGTCACCCCATAACGCTTGGCAAGGCCATACAGTGTCTCGCCTTCCTCAATCTTGTGGGTTAAGGGGGCAGTCGCTTGGGCAACCGACACGCCGTTCTCGACAGGGAAATACAGCTTCATGCCGTTCTCTATGCCATCGGCTGCTTCAGGATTGTTCTTGATGATTTCGTCTTTAGTGACACCCAGTTTGGCTGCGATGTCATAGATGCTCTCGTTGGCACTGGGCACATAATAATAGAATTCAGTGCCACCGATGGTGGTTTTAGGCAGGTTTTTCTGAGCCGAAGCCGTTAATGCGGCAATAGCCAATGCGGTTAAAATTATAGCTTGCTTGATTTTCATAATCAATGGATTGTTTTTGTATGCTTAAAGTAATGGTTTAAGCATTTCATGCATAAAGGCACAAAATACAGGGCAAATTTAGTAATTATTACTTGATTTGCCACCTCAAAAGACCAAAAAAAACTCATTTAGGATTGACGACGCGGTCTCCAAGGGTTGCAGCGAGTTCGTGACGCAGCCTGTACTTCTCTTGAAGTTCTTGAATGAGCTTGGGCACCTCCTCGGCAGGGGCTTGGGCAATCTTCGCCTTCAGGTCTTTGATCTGGAGGAGCAGCAAGGCGTTTTTCCAGTTATTGATGCACTCGGGCACCAGGGTACGCAGTTTGTCCTTCTCTTCGACGATGACGGTATACTGGGTGTGTATTTTGCTCAGCTGGGGCAGGTTGTCGGTAGCCAGGTCGCAAGCGAGCTGGCGCACCTCGTCGTCATCTATCGAGCACAGGACCTTCATCAGATAGGCGCTGCTGAATTCCTCCAGCTCATTCTTTATTCTGACATTGGCAATTGCCATGGCTGATTTCTCTTTGCGCTCGTGGGCGTTGATAAGGGCGATGCTGTCCATGGCGTCTGGGTCTTCCTCGGTGTTTTTGGCCATCTCCTCTTCAAAGTATAGCTGGATTTTCTCTTTCAGCTGGGTTTTGATGGCTTCAAGGTCCTCGTAGAAGGGCCGCAGGTACCGCTTGGCTGTTTCAAAGGTGCGCAAGTACAGCGGGTTCCTGAAAGTGATCAGGTCCATTTGCAGTTCATTGCTGATGTGCTCGAGCACAGTGGTAGGCAATACCGTCCCGTCATCATACTTGGTGTCGGTCAGGTAGCACATGCCGTAATTGACGATAAGCCTGATGACTTCTCGCTCTTGCATGTCAATACCGCTGTCCAGCAATGGCTGGCGGCTTGCCGGCGGCTGAATTTCCTGAGGTTCAGTAGCCGGTATGAAGTCTTCGGGATGCGGTGCCGGAGGCGCTTCTTGGATGTCGGTGGCGGGCATGGCTGGGGCACCGGCATTTTCAGCCATCCGTTGCTCGCGGACCTGCTGTTGTTGACGCTCTTTGCGCCACTGTTCCAGGAACTTATTGCGGTAATGCTTGGTTTGTCGCAAGATGGTTTGTTCGTCCATACCGAACAGAGTGCTGCATTCCTTGGCATATACCATGCGGGCAATCTCATCAGGAATGACAGCAATGGACTTGATGACATCGGTGATGGCTGCTGTGCGCTTGATGGGGTCGTTGTGCGCATCTTTCAGCACCACACTTGACTTGAAGTTGATGAAGTCGGTCTCGTTTTCACTGATGTAGTCCTCAACCTCGGTAAAACTGTGGGAACGCACAAAGGAGTCGGGGTCGTCCTCGGCAGGCAAGGGCAGCACTTTGATGTTGAGCCCTTCCTTGAGCAGCATGTCAACACCCCTGATGGCAGCCTTGACACCTGCGGCATCACCATCAAACATCTCGGTCACATTATTGGTGAAACGGCGAATGGCGTAGATGTGTCCCAGGGTTAATGCGGTTCCCGACGAAGCGATTACATTCTTGAAGCCTGCCTGATGCATCGAGATGACATCGGCATAGCCCTCGACGATATAGCACTTGTCCGATTTGCTGATTTCTCGCTTGGCCTGATACAAGCCATAGATGATGTCTCCTTTCTTGTAGATGATAGACTCAGGAGAATTGACATATTTTGCAATGTTCTTATCCTTCTTTAGGGTTCTGCCTCCGAAACCTATCACTTTGCCGGCGATGTTCATGATAGGGAACATCACTCGACCACGAAAACGGTCATGCCCGCCCCTGTCATCGGGAATGCACAGACCCACATCAAACAGCAATTGGGGGTTAAAACCCTGGGCTACTGCCGCCTTGTAGAAATCGTCATAGCCCTCGCTGCAGTAACCGAGCCTGAACTCCTTGATGGTCGCATCGTTGAAGCCTCGTTCCCTGAAGTAGGCGAGCCCCACATCCTGTCCCGTCTGGGTCTCGTGCAGCTGTCGTTCAAAGTACCCGCATGCCCATTCGTTCAGCATGAGCATCGACTCTCGTTTACTTTGGGCTTGCTTCTCCTCGTCGGTCGTCTCCTTTTCCTGAATCTCGATGTGGTACTTGCGTGCCAGGTAACGGAGTGCTTCAGGATAACTGAGTTGCTCATGCTTCATGATGAAATTGACCGCACTGCCTCCCTCGCCACAGGCAAAGCACTTGCAGATGCCCTTAGCGCGAGACACATAGAACGACGGGCGGCGGTCGTTATGGAAAGGGCACAGGCCTATCCAATTGGCACCACGCTTCTTGAGTGCAACAAAGTCGCCCACCACATCGACGATGTCGGCAGTATCAAGGATTTGTTGTACGGTATTGTGGTCAATCATCTTTCAGTAGCATCTGGTTAGGGGTTGGATGTCTTGCCCGAGCACACGACCTCGGGAATCAGGGCCTGGTCAACGGCCGAGATGCCGTGAAGCCTCAGTTCCATGGCGTCACCCTTAAAGGCTTTACGGAATTGGTCGGCATCGCCGTCCATGCGGCGCAACGACTCTCGGTAGCTCTCGATGGCCTGTTGGGTGTCGCCGGTGCACAGCAGCACATGCCCTCGGTTGAGCAGGTCCTGAGGGGTGGGGGTGTCATCGTGAGAGATGCGGTCATAATAGTCTAGCGCGCGGTCATAGTCGTTCAGCAGGAATGAGCACCAGGCAATCGGTCTCCATGCGCGGTGTCTTGCTCCCTCCATCAAGTCGGCTTTGAAATACTGTTGCAGGGCTTCGCCTGTGCGGTTCAGTTCAAGCAGTACATGTCCAATGGTGAGCGTGAGCGATATATTGTCGGGGCTGAGGGCCTCGGCACGACGATAATAGTCAAGAGCCTGGGTGAGCATGCCGCGTTCACGGTAGCAGGCAGCCATGTGGCGGATGTTCCACACATCATTCTCGTGCAATAGCTCATATCGCTGATAATAGGTGAGTGCCTCCTCAATCTTGCCGGCATTTTGGTAGGCAAAGCCGATTTTCTGATAGATATGGTCATCGGTCATGTCTTCCTTCCCTTCCAGACGGGTAAAGCACTTGATAGCGTCGTTGTAGAACGCATTCTTGAAATACAGTGTGCCCAGCAACTCCAGCACATGAGCGTCTTGCGTAACCTCGGCCAACGGCAGGCAGTCGGTCAAGTCAAGCCCGGGAGAGTCCATCACGGCGATAAATTCACCGCGGCGGGAGAAGAGTTTGAAAAAGCGGTACAGGTCTTGGACAAATGCATTGACAATGGTAACACGGCGTTTGCGTTCGTCGGGCAATTCTGCCTGTTGTGCCTCATTCAGGGCTGCATTCTGTTCCTCCAGCTGTGCCGACATCAGTCCGCGTTGTGACTCAGGAAGGGTCCCCAGAGACAGGCAGAAGGAGTACTTGTCGCTGTTGCACAGGTATGGGGCGTGCTTGATGACCTCGGCAAGACCTGATTTGGCAGCGCCCAGGTTCTCCAGAACCGCCGAGTGGGCTGGATAGAAGGGCAGGAACCAGTTGCTCAGGGTTTTGAAGAACGGGAATGTCTTCAAGTGGGAAAATGTGGCGATGAACACATCACTGCCCTCGACCTGCATGGCGTTGAATTCCTCGATGCGGCGTGTGATGCCGCTCTCGTCTAGCCATTGTTGCCAGTCGGGGTTGGCCTCTATATCACTCAGGTCAATAATCTGTGACTCCTTGTCTTTCAGTTTGTCGATGATGTCGGGGCGCATCTTCATAATGTTGGGAATGAGGTCGTTGCGCACCCGTTGTTTCACATTCTCGGTGTTGCGGGAACGGGCGAGCTGCACTTGGATGCTCCACACATCATGATTGAAGTCGGGCGTGTCGAGCATGGCGGCGATTCGGGTCTGGATCGACTTGGACGACGATGTCCGTTTCCTGTGGGCAAGCATGGCGAGCATGGCGCATACCAATGCCCTCAGCTGCACCTCGATTTCATCGCTCAATGAGTAGGATTCCAGCAGAATGAGCAGTTTGCTCTCGTCATAGAATTTCATCAATCCAAGCATCAGGGCGGCAATGAGCAGGCAACGGGTGTGCACGGGAAGTATGTTGCCGCCGATGCATAGCCTCAGGCTGTTTGCGTCATCGGCCGTCAATGGCAATGATGACCACACGCGGTTGAACAACCTGGTCTCGATGGACTCAGCCTGACGCAAAAGTGACAAAATGGCACGATTGTCGCCCTCGGTGGCTGGCGCTGATTGCGCCAACGACAATTGCTTGAGGGCGTCACGGTACTCTTCGATGATGGCTACCAGTGAGGTGTTGCCCAGTTCTCGGCGCCTGGCATAGAAGACTTCGGGGCTGATAGGTTCCAGCAACACGATGTAGCAACGGTCATTTAATGTGTAGAGCGACTGGCGTATGTCGGACAATATCACATCTCGTTGCGGGTCCATGACACCCTGCTCCAAGTACTTGAGCATGAATGTGTAGGACATGCGCAATTTTTCAAGGTCATCGCACAAGTTGGCACGGCCTGTTTCATTGACGAGCTGGGTCAGGTGGGCAAAAGCGTCATTCACTTTAGCGTCATCAATGCATTGTGATGTCAGTTTGTGTATATGATCTATTTCTTTTATTGTCATAGCAGCAGATGGCTTTCTTAATCCTTTGTTTCTGCTTTGTCTCTGCAAATCGTATGCAAAAATAATAATAAATGTCCTTTTACACGAATTTTCTTTGTGATTTGTGTTGATTATAGAAATATTTCCGTAATTTTGCGCCCAAATAGTAACACTAAAATTTGCAATTATGGTTTTACAACGCATTCAATCTGTTTACCTGCTCATCGCCGCGATTCTGATGGCAGTTTTTGCTTTTTTCCCCGCTTTGCTGATTGGGCAGGGTGGTCAGGTGTTTGCCTATGGTGCGCTCACAACGACCAAGGTCGGTTTCCCCTTGATGATGGTGCTTGTTGTGCTCATTTCTCTGCTGGCTGTCATTGATATCTTCTTGTACAAGAATCTTCAGCGTCAGATGACCGTCTGCTTTGTGGACATCATCATCGGCCTTTCCTTGATTCTTGCTATCGGCATCCAGGCGTTTGCCGTCGGCAGCAAGGAGGATGTGACTGTCACCTGTCATTGGGCTCTGGCATTACCGGTGCTTTCGGTGATTTTCCTCATGCTGGCACACAAAGCGATGTCGCGTGACAAGAAGCTGCTGCGTGATTCTGACCGCTTGAGATAATTGTAGATTTATTGAATTAATTAAGACCTTACCCTGAACTTCTACAACAGTTATTTGCGATGGTTGCAGCGATGATAATTATCTTCGTGATTGGCTATGTGCTTATTGCGTTGGAACATCCTCTCCACATGAACAAGGCTACATTTGCATTAATCACATGTGGCTTGCTGTGGTCTATTTATGCAATGATGGGAACTGACCCTGACAAGATGCATGAGGCTATAGTGACTCAATTGGGTGATGCTTGTGAGATTGTGGTATTTCTCATCGGTGCCATGACTATTGTGGAAATCATCGACCGTTACGGCGGATTTTCGTTCATCACCGAACACATTAATGCCAAGAGCAAACGCCATCTGCTCTGGATTTTATGCTCGTTGTCTTTCATCATGTCGGCAGTGCTTGACAACATGACCACAACAATCATTATGGTGATGATGTTACGCCGTCTGCTGAGCGACCAGAAGGACCGCTGGCTGTTTGCCGGACTCATCGTGATTGCAGCCAATGCCGGTGGCGCTTTTTCGCCCATCGGTGATGTGACGACCATCATGTTGTGGATGGATGAAAAGGTTTCTTCTTTAGGCCTCATTGTCAATCTGCTCATTCCCAGTATTGTGGCAATGGTAATTCCTGTACTCATTGCACAATTTTTCATCAAGGAGGGTAAGATGCAGACGATTACGACGATGGCCGATAAGAACCCTGGACTGCACGAGCGTCATCCTCATTTGAGTAAAGCCATGCTGATTATTGGCGTGGGGGGATTGCTCTTTGTCCCTGTTTTCAAGACGCTTACCGGTCTGCCTCCTTTCATGGGCATCATGATTTCGCTGGGTGTTATCTGGGGCGTTACCGAGATTTGGGTGAAGCGCTTCAAGATTGACTCCAAGATGGGCGGCCGTGTTTCATCGGCTTTGCACACGATTGATATGCCCACGATCCTGTTCTTCCTGGGCATCTTGATGGCTGTGTCGGCTTTGTCCGAGGTTGGCGTCCTTGAGACGCTTGCTGATGACATGAACACCAATATCCACCAGCCCGTTTTGATGACCTCAATCATCGGTGTCCTGTCATCAATTGTGGACAATGTGCCCCTTGTTTCGGCTTGTATCAAGATGTTTGAGGGAATGGCACCCACTGGCACGGCTGACCCCTATCTCATGACCTTTGTCGAGGACGGCTTGTTCTGGCACTTGCTCACCTTCTGCGCCGGTGTGGGTGGCTCGTTGCTCATCATCGGGTCTGCTGCTGGCGTGGTGGCTATGGGCATTGAGAAAATCCCGTTCTTCTGGTATCTGAAGAAGATTACGCTGCTCGCCCTTGCCGGTTATGTGGCTGGTATTTTGATCATCTGCCTCGAGAGCCTGTTGCCCTTCTTCATGCAGGCAGGAGGTGCATGAGAATAATACAACTGGAATTATTATAGCAGAAGAGGATGTGCCGCGGCACATCCTCTTCTGCTATAGGAGCACGACGCTCGGCAGTTACTCAACGGTGATGAGATAAATTTTTCCGTCGGGTGTCGAGAATGCGATTTTCCCGCTCTGTGATGAGGGCTGGGGATAGGTGGCTATCACTTCGCTGCCTGTCAGGGTCTGTTCCTGCCCGTCGAGGGTTCGCGCTACTATCGATGAAGTGACAATGGTGTACTCATTATCTTCTTCGTTCATGCCCACGATGGTGTTGTTGTCCCACCATTTGGGTGCAGTCAGGTTGCCCATAGGGGTAACATGGCTGCCGTCGATGTCGCAGACAAATGCACCTTGACCGCTCACATAGTACAGCACCCGTTTGCTGTCGGGTGAGAGCGAAGCCCAGATGTAGTGCTCGTCTGTGCCGTTGGGGGCCAGCATCGTGGTCTCGCCGTTACGGGTGATGTAGAGCTTCAAGTGATACCTCGACAGTAGGGGCCGTTCCATGGTCTGGGTGGCGCCTTTCTTGAGCGCGTGCAGTTTCACCTTGCCGTCGGTCACGGTAGCCGCAGTGCCGTTCTCCACAGCAAATCCTTGTTGATTCCGTGTGGCCTTGACCAGCGTCTGTTTTTTGCCGTTTGACAGGTCTATGGACTTCACTGCCTGGTAGCGCCGTTTGTCCTTATAGGTCACTTCGCCATACACGATTTGCCGCCCGTCATTACTGATGTCCACATTACTGCCTGCGCCCTCGTCATTGGTCACCGGGGTGGCGACATGGGTCGCTAAGTCCCATTTGACCAGACCCTGCTTGGTATCGGTTGAGAGCAGCAGGTAGTCACCTTGTGGGCTGATGGCAACAGCCTGCATGACCTTGTCCTTATCTTGGCTCACATTCAGGGGCTCTATGGATGAGACTTTCATGATTTGAGCCTGTCCTGCCATTGTCACAAGCAATAACAATGCAATCATTATCTTTTTCATGTTATTTTCCGTTTTTGATTAATGAGGAGAGTTACCCAACAATATATCGATAAGCGTTATGATGTCATCGATGTCGATATCACCATACTCATTCACATTGGCTGCATCAAGATTAATGGGGTGTGGGTCTTTACCCAGCACATAATCGATGAGCGTAGTCACATCGTTGATGTCCCGCTCGCCATCATTGTTCACATCGCCCAGTTGTGTGGGTTGACCCTTTGTGATGAGCAGTGCGGTTCTGGCGGGCGTGGTGCTTTGGTTGTCGTCGGTGGGGATGGAGTAGATGCCGATGTTCTTACCGGCGCACACGAGGTTGCCTCCCCAGTCAAATGCCATC
>Ga0256407_10009624_pt1 | contig 13791 bp, 7 predicted proteins | sample RumenRJG_04DNA_FD_193489 | JGI IMG/M metagenome (GOLD analysis project Ga0256407, IMG submission 193489) | Bovine rumen microbial communities from Lethbridge, Alberta, Canada - RJG_04 | ecosystem: Host-associated > Mammals > Digestive system > Stomach > Rumen | place: Canada: Alberta | collected... | reverse complement strand
TGAATTTAAATAGAATAATTTATTAAAAATTCATGGATTAAAAAAAATGATTAAAAAAGTATAAAAGATATATATTTTAAAATAAAAATTAAAGGAAAATATAAATAATTATTATAATATAAAAAAAATTCCTTATTTATAATATTATTATTAAATATACTTTTACCTAAATTAATTTTATTTTTAAAAATAAATTTTATTCTACCAAATTCTATTAAAAATAATATTTATTTTTTAATTGTTTATTATTTATTAATTCATTATTCCCTAAGTTTTTTTTAAATATTTATAAAAATATATTTTTAAAATTTTTTATTTATAAAATATTAATTTCAAAAAAAAATTATTTATTTATACAATAAAAATTATACAATGAATAGCATTTTAGATGTTCATAATAAAAATATTTCATTTGATCATAACTTTTATTTAATAATAGGCTTTGAATAAATTCTTTTCTTGATATTATCCTATATTTTCTTTCAATTATATTATCAATATCAATTTCATTTTGATTAATTAAAATTTTATTACCTGAAACCCAGAATATAATTATAAATATCATATCTTCAATATTTTCTTTTGTCAAATTTTTATATGAAACTAATCTTAATTCATTTAACTTTGAAATACAATTATAAACACAAAATTTGATTTGCTCATTTAAATTAATTTTATAATCCTCAATATCATTTTTAAATACAGGAATTTTAGGTTCTAAAAAATCAGTTAAATAAATTAACTCAGTTTCAATATAAATTTCATTTTCCATCATAATATATTTAATTTCACTTTCATAATATAAAACAATATCTTTAACTTTAATTAATATTTCTTTGAAAAGATTACAATCTATAAAATAAAATTTAGAAAATTTTTTTTCTTTAAAGATATTATTTTCATAAAAATATTCTTCACTAATTAAATAAATTGAAGAAATAAAAGATTTTTGCATAGGTGTAAAGTATGAAACTAATTCATATAATTTATAAATAAATGATTTTTCATACATATCTTTATCTCTTCTTTGCTTCTCATAAAGAGTCATATTTTTTTTATTAATTTCTTTTTCAATATTATTCGAACATTGATTTAAATATTCATAAAATTCAATATTAATAATATTTCTTATTTTATATGAATAATATTCATCATAAATTTCTTTTAATCTAATTAGAATATTACTTTTTTTCCTTAATTCATGTTTTTTAAGAAAGGTTGGTGATATTTTTTCTCCTATAAAATTTGAAGTTTCACCAGCTTTTTGAAAATCTACTTCTACACTATGATAAAATGCAAATTTTTCTAATTCTTCAATATCAAATATTCCTATATTTTTATATTGTTCATATTTAAATAATTTACTAATGAATGCTAAATAACTTCTATTTACTTCTGGAAGTTTATAATTAGAATGGAAAAATTTATGAAAATCTAAACATCTTTCTTTGAAAGATAAATTTTTATTATTAATATCTCTTGTCATATTATAATCATCTGTTTTAACTTTGAAATATAAATTTCTAATTCTTTTTCCATTTTCTTTTATATGATATCTTAAATTAATATTATCTGGAATTTTTTCTCCATTTTTTAGGGGAATAAATCTATCAGAAAAATCTCTTTCTTCAATATGTAATAATTTTTTTTCCCAACAAACCCAATATATATCTCCATCTAAATCACTACCTGTTATTTTACTTGGAATAGGAATTTTACCTTTAGAAGGAAAAATAATGACATTATAAAATAAATTTTTAAATTCTTCTTTATAAATTGCATGAACTTTTTGTAAATCATAAATAGATAAACAAGGATTTTTTGTTATTAAAACATCTCCAGTAATAATTTTTCTTTTTCCTGAATTATCATTACATAATTGAATAAAAACTTCATTTGTTCCTAATAAATTATCAAAATCACATACTCCTATTAAAAATGCACATTTTTTCATATGAAAACGATATTTTTTACTAATATTACATAATCTATTATAAATATATGTACTTTTAGCAATTTTAGACATATAATCTTTTTGTATTTTAAGTATTTTATTTTCTTTTTCAATATCTTTTAAGACTTTTGAAAATTTTTCATCTTTAATTAAATTTTTATTATTTTTATAATTTCTATAAGTAAAAACTTCTTTTTTAGCAATTGAATAAATAATTTTTTTTTTTATTCCATTTAAAATTAATAATATTATAATTTGTAAATTTAAAAACCCAGGAGAATATCTTGAAAATCTAATAATTTCTAAATCATCTGTATTTTCACATTTAAATTTAACCATTGATTCAGTTAATAATATTTTTCTCCCTTCTATTTTTTCATTAATAACTAATACACCTTTTGCTCCTTTAAATCTTATTTGAATAGCAGAAGCAAAAATTCCTTTATTTAATTTATTACATACATCAATCATTAATTCTTTAGAAATCATACCACATCCATCATTAAAAACATATTTTCCATCTTCAGATTTTAAATCAGGAATAATTTCATATTGAAATGGAAAATTATATGCATTTGTTGAAGTAAAATTTTGACTAAATCTACTTAATAATTTTGAAAAAGGAATTTTTGAATTTTGTAATAATTCACTTGATCCTAATTCTTTATAATAAATATCTTTTTTTAAATTACTTTCATTGTGTTCTAATAACCAAAGTGTATTACTTCTCATACAATTTGTTGGATTTAAAAAAAAATCATATTGAACTTCACTTAATTTTAATCCTAAATTAAATACTAAATCATATAAAGATGAAAGTTTTGATATTTTATTAAAATCTTTGAAATCTGTTGTTGTATATAATTGATTATCATTTTCATCTTTAAATTCTATTTTTATAAAATTATTATTATGATAATATAAACGAAGAAATCGAGAACTTTGATGAAACATTTCTTTTCTAATTTTTATTCTAGATGGGGTAACACTTATATGTTTGAGAATAAAAAATGAATTTAAATTTTTATCTTTTCTAATATCAGAATTGTATTTTTTTATTTTGAAATTTTTTTGAAAATTTTCATAAATTGAAATTACACTTTCAAATTTATTTTTTTGTAAATTTTCACAAATATTTGCATAAGTAATATAATTTGAATAAAAATTGCCTTTATTTATTCTATTTATCTTCTCATTTAAACTAGAAATTCGTTGAAAGAAATCATTTGAATTAAATAGTTTCAAATCTTTAAATATAATATCATTTTTCCTACATAAAAAAAAAATTTGATTTTTTACTTCATCAATTTCTTTTTCTTGAACATCTTTAATTAAAATATTTCTAAAAGGACAATCAAAACATCTTAAATTATTATCTTTATTATAATTATTTATAAGATAATAAGAAGGAATATCTTCATTTCCTTCTATAAACCTTGGAGGATAAGTAAATGATATTATAATATTATTTATATCATTTTTTTTATTTGAATTTTTGAAATTTAAATTATTTATATTTTGAATTAAGATTAGATTAGGATAATTATCTATTACATTAAAAATACATTTCATATTTTTTTCTTTTTCATTAAATGATATATGTAAAAATTTATCATGTTTAATTGACATTGTTTGCTTTAAACAAGTAATAATTTCATAAAATGAATTATTTGACTGTTCAATAAAACCAAAAGAAATTTTTTTATTTTCAAATAAAAGTCTAGGAATTAATGAAAAATTAGTTTCTTCATCAGAATAACAATCACTTTCATTTTCACTTAAATATTGATTATTCATAAAAAAATCAATATGCAAAGCATTATCTTCTTCAATTCTATTCATAAATTATATTTAAATTTAATTATTTAATCATTTTATATGTTTCATAAGCAATTTTTCTACTTGAGTATTTTAAGTTTATTGAGAGTTTAATTAGATATTGACATCTAGACAATAAAAATCAATATTTTCAGTTCATTTGTTGACTTATTTTTATTTTATATATAGTACAAAAATTTGGTTTTTGTATAAAAGAAAATAAGAATTTGAAATTGTTTTTAAAAAAATTAAATTTTAAATTTTAAAAAAAAAAAATTTTTTTAATTCAAAATTTATAAATAAAAAATTATTTTAACTATAAATTCAAAATTATATTATTATAAAAATAATAAAATCATTTATATTAACCTGATGTAGGTATTTCAGAAGTATTTCTTTCTATAGGTAATTCCTTTTTTTTATGTTTTTGTAAAAGAGGTAAAATTCTATTATATGCTTCATAAATTTCATTTCTTTCTTTAGCTCCAGTTAAAACAATTTTTCCAGAGACAAAAATTAATAAAACAATTTTAGGATCAACCATTTTAAAAATTAACCCAGGGAAAACTTCAGGTTCATAAGAACAATGTTTATGTTGTGTACTAAGTCCTTCTAATGAAATTTTAAAACCAACATCACAAGAACCAACAATATTTTGTATTTTAAAAGAACTAAATTTAACATTATAATTTAATTTCTGAATAATTTTAGCATATTGTCTTGCAGCTTTTCTTGATTCTTCTTCACTTTTTGCTCCAGTACAAACCATTTTACCACTTGCAAAAATTAATGCAGTGGTTTTAGGATCTCTTATTCTCATAATAACAGCTGCAAATCTTTTAGGATTATATTCAGCATTTTTTGCTTTTAAAGCAATATTTCTTAAATCAAGTTTACATTTTAAATCAGCAGTTGATACTATATTTTGTAACATAGGTTTATTATCACCTAAATTATTAAAATTTGTATTATTTGAATTTGTTAATGAAAATTCATTATTTAAACTATGATTATTATTTGTACTATGAGTTAATTTTGCTCTTGGTGTCATTGAAATTTGTTTTTGATTTATTTTATTTTCATAATTTGAATTTGAAATATTTGGTGATGCTGCTGATGTTATATTTTGATAATTTATTGTTTCTTTTTGATAAGCAGGAGAAAAAGCTTGTGCAAAATTTGATGGGTTTAAATTATTCATTGGATGATACATATGTTCTATAAATACAGGATTTTGTCCTTGAATATAATCATTTGGAGATAGTAATTGTTGATTTGATTGAATATTTGATAAATGATTATTTGGATTATTTAAACTATTACTCATTTGATTTGGTGTCTCTGAATTTAAATTATATTGAGGAGTACTACTTAATAAATTAAATTTTCCTGCATAATATCTATTTGATTCATTATCCATTTTTTTTTTTGATTTTTATTTATAAATTATTTTTTATTTTTTTGGTATAAATAGGTTTTGATTTTTCTTAATTTTATTTTAAAGTTTGAAAATTGTTATTTTTTTATTATTTTGATTAATTTTTATTATATATTTTTTATTTTTATTTAATGTGAAAATGATGTTATAAAACTTAATTAGGGTTAGTTTTTAATTTTAGGTTATATACTTTTTTTGGGAAAAGAAAGTTAAAAAGTAAATTGGATTTTTGTATAATTTTATAATTTATAATTTTTTAACTATGTTATAAAAAAAATTTCTTTATTGATTAATAATTTTATTTTGGATTTTTTTGATAAATTTTGGAATATTAATTTTTTTTATTTTTTTTTAATATTATTCCTTTATATTTTAATAAAATATATTTTTAGAAAATTAAATATGATAATTCATTAATTAAAAATAAAAAAAAGTTCTTTTATTTAATTTTTATTTGAATAATGAACAACTGATTTATATTTTTGTAAATCCCCTAGATTTAAATTAATTTGTTTATCATTTGCTTTTTCTTCTAATTCTTTTATTTTTTTTCTATTCCACCAATTAGATAAGAAAGGAACAAATAATTTTTCAAGACTAAAAGAAATAAGAAAATAACATAAACAAATAACAAATATTATAACTCTAAAAAATTCATCACTAAATTTATTAGTTAAAATATCATCAAAATCAAACAATGACATTAAATCCATAGAATAATCATCTGGATTTAAAATAATAAAACTTGAATAAATAAACCAAGCAATCATAAAAACAGTCAAAGGAATATTAGTATAAAAATTTTTTTTAAAAGGTTTAGAAATAGCAAAAACAAAAGCACAAGTCAAATATTCAATATTACTAATTAAAAAAATAACAGTATTTTCAGGACATTCATAAACATCATCATCACTAAATTTACACATAGGTCCTTTATACCAATTTCTTCTTTTTAAAAAATAAAGACCAACAATTAAAAAAGTAAAAGAAGTTATAGTTTGCATTAATAAAGAAGTAATAATAGTAAAACTAACTAAATTTCCAGTTGGTTTATGATGTGTTAACTTTCTATAAGGTTCAGTTAAAGGATATAAACTTGCAAGAGGTAAAACAATAAAAATATCAACAGAAATACTTTGTACATTAGTTAAATAACTTTGATTCATAATTAATAAAACAATAGTAAAAAATTGAATAATAGAATAAATCATTAAAAATTTAAAAGTTTGAATAGAACAAACAAGAGAAGATTTACATTCTTTTAATAATTTAGGTAAACATGAAATATCATTTACAGTTGATGTAAATGATGCTGCAATTGTTGATTCTTCTTTTGATAATGATACACCAACATCAGCAGTTCTTAATGCTATATTATCATTAGCTCCATTTCCACACATACAAACTGTTAAATTTTCTTCTCTTAATGATAATATTAAATTTGCTTTTTGTTCTGGTTCCATTCCTGCGAAAATTTTACCGTATTGAAGTATTGTTTTAAAAACTTCGGAATAAACTTTATATTTTGGTTGATGTGTTTCTTTATATTTTTTACTTAATTTGTAGAAAAAATCAAATGTTTGTCCACTTAATGCAATTACATAATTTTCTTCAAAATCTTCAAAAGGATATTCTTGTATGTCAATATTTAATAAAAGTGAATCATTTGATATACTTGAATCATTATTAAATGTAATATTTGTTTTATTTTGATTATAAAATGATGATTGTTTTCTTGTTAATGCTAAATTTTCAGGAGGAAATCTATGTAAAAATGAATTTCTCAAATCATTTTCACCTGTTGTTGAATTTAAAATAATTTCTGAATTTGATAATTGTCTTAAAAAAGAGAAATTTTCATCTTCAGAATTAAGACTTTCATCTTCTTCTTCATCATCATCAAATCTTTCAATAGTATTCCATGTTAATTTATTATCATCAATTTCACAGGTATATACAACTGCTTCTTTACTAATTAATCCACATTGTTTTGCAACAGAAACTGCAGTTAAAATATAATCTCCTGTTAACATTATCATTTTAATATCTGCTTCATCTAAAATGTTTATTGTTTCTTTTGTTGTTGATTTTAATTTATTTTTAAAAATTACTAAACCTAAAAAAATAAATTTTTTTTCTATTTTTTCTCTTGTTATTTGCTGAGTTTGAAGATATGACATTTTAACTAATCTCATTCCTAATGCATAAACACGTAATCCTTTCATAGAATATTTTTTTAATACTTCATTAAAATCTTCTGGTATTGTTTCAGGAAGGCATAATTCTTTTATTTTTTGAGGTGAACCTTTACAAAATATTTTATAATATTTTTCATTTGGATCTTTAACTATAACTGACATTCTTTGTAATTTAGGTGAAAATCTAAAACTTCTAACAACACCTAATTCATAATGTGATTTAATAATTATATCATCATCTTCATTTTCTTGTATATTATTTAATTTTTCTTCTAAAGTTTTTTCTTGTAATGGTCTCAAATAAATTTTAATTATTTGAGAATTTCCATAATCATTTTCTACAATTTTCCATTTTGAACTTTCTAACATTTTCAAATCAAATTCATCACCAATTACTTTTCCATCATATATTGTAGCTGTATGACAAGTTGCCATACATTCAATAAAAAATTGATTTAAATCTTCATTTTTACTTTTTTTACCAGATTTACTTTTTTCTTTATAATATTCAAAAGCTCTTCTTGATAATTTATTAGTAGAAGTTTCTAAATCACCAAAATCAAAATCACCTTCTTTATTAATTAAAATAGGTCTAAAACCAAAAATTTCTAAATTTTCTTCTGTTAGAGTGCCAGTTTTATCTAAGCATAAAACATTTATTTTCCCAGTAATATTAACTTTAAATCTATTTATACAAATAATTCCTTCTTTTCTTAATCTTGCAATACATAAAGATGTTCCTATTTGTAAACAAGTAGGTAATGAAGGTGGAATAGTAGTTGTTATTAAATCAAGACATCTTATTAATATTTCATATTTTGATTCTCCTAATTTAATTAAAAATGGAATTATTATTAGTAATCCTATTAAAGATACTATTCCCATAAATAAGATATATTTTTCTGAATCACTTACAAATTCAAATTCTTCATTTTCAGAACAAAAAGTTGCTCTTATTAAATTTCCTTTCCATGTATTAAATCCAGTTGAATCAACTAAAGCATAAACTTTATCATTTTTTTTTTTTGAAATTTTTTGTATAATTTGAGTACCAGAAAATAAAAAATTTCTTTCTTCTTTTTCTTCAATAAACATTTCTTTACTATTAGGAATAGCATTTTTTATTATAGGAGTATTTTCACCTGTTAACATTACTTCATTCATATATACAGTACCAGATAATAAAATTGCATCACATGGCATTAATTGATTTTCTTCAGGAAGTTCAAATAAATCACCAGGGACTAATTCTTTACTAGATACTATTTTTTTATATTTAGTGCCATCATCATTTTTTCTAACTACTTTAATTGAACATGAATATTTTGCTAATTTTTGTATTAATAATTGATTTCTTCTTTCTTCAAATGCATTTGTCATTAAAGAAAATATTGTTGTTATTGTAATAATTGTTGCATATAATTCGTATTCATCAATATACCATAATATAATTGAAAATAAATCAAAAAGATAAAATGGATCTTCTAATTCTTCATATAAGAATTTGAAATATGAACCTATTTTAAGTTTTATATCACATTCTCCAAAGATTTTTCTTTGGATTTCAATATCTGAATTATATAATCCTTGAGTACATTTACTATGAATTGATCTATATGTTGTATTTAATTTATATTTTAAACTTTGGAAAGAATCTAATGATGATATATAAATATATCTAAAAAATTTATAATTGAATTGATATATTTCTTTTGAGTCAAATGGGATATTTGTATCATATTCTGTTTGAATAAAAGTTTTTTCAGTTTGGTTTAAAGTTGTTATTTTTAATTTTTTGACTGTTATATCGTCATTATTTCCATAAACTGCTATATATTTTGCTTGAGATAAAACACATGGCTTATATATAAATATTAACTTTAAAGATGGAAACCAAATAAAAAATAAACTGAAAATACCTAAAGTTATAATATTGAGAAATATATATATAATAAATAAAGGATAATTTATTTTGACGGGAAGAAGTTTTTCTATTTTTGCATAATCTTCACACATATCATCATATTGAGAAATATAATATTCTTTTATTCTTACAAATTTTTTATATTCTTTTTTATCATTTGAATATATTGATTCATTTTGTTCTTCATAATTACCTTCTGCAATAATAGGTAATTCCATAGCTTTAATATTCCCTTTATCCATCTCTTAAATTAATAAAACAATAAAAATTTAAATTATATTTATCCCAATTAAATTTTTATAAATGAAAATAATATATAATAATTATAAACTTTATATCTCTAATTTAATTCATTAACACTTCAATTTCAATTTTTCCTATTTTTTTATATAAAATTTATTTTATTTAATTATTATCATAAAATCCTATTTTTTTAAAATAAATTACAACATCCATCATCATAATGTCTTCTTCTAGGAGGAGGAGGACCATAAGCACCTGGAGGAGGTCCATACATTGGACGTGGTGCTCTTGGTGGTCCATACATAGGTGGAGGAGGTCCATACATAGGTGCAGGAGGTCCATACATCGGAGGAGGTGGTCCTCTTCTACCATGATGAAATCCTCCATGCATTGGAGGTGGTCCTCTTGGTGGTCCAAACATTTTTTTATTTTTTATTAATTATTTTCTGCGTTTTTAAGAATTTTTTTTATATCAAAATTTATTAAATTTAATGTTTTTTAATTTGAAAAAGAAATTTTTTTTAATTATTGATTATAAATAAAATATTATATAATTTACTGTTTATTTATTTAAAATATTAAATTTTTCAAATATAATAATTTAAAAAAATTATATTGTATCATCAATTTCATCATATAAACTATCTTTACTTCTTTTATTATTTTTAGGACTTTTTCTTTTTGAATTAGGATTTGATGTTTCTTTTGTACCATCATTTTCACCTCTATGACTATCAATAATATTATTTCTTGCTAATAGTTTTAATTTAATTTTAGTAGGTAAATTATGAACATTATATCTTGTTCCTAAAAATGATAAAGATAAAATAGGTTTAGTTATGTATTGAAATATTTTTTTTTGATCATCCCCCATTAATAAATCTAGTTGCATATCAATTGAATGTGCTCTTCTTAAATAAGTAATTACATCTAAATTATTCATTACATAATCAGTTCCTAAAAAAAAAATTTCATCAATTTTTTCTTTTTTAGCTCTTGATAATTGAGGTGCAATTTTTAATAAAAATAATTTATCAAAAAAAGAAAATTTTATTTTTCTATTATCAATATATTTCTTTTCATTATCACTAGAAAGAGTTTCTGTTATATTTCCATTTATATTTGTAGGTGTGTTTGTGTTTGCTGTATTATTTATATTATTATGGATTTTTGTAGAATTTGGTGGTTTGTTAATTTCAATTGACATATGCTTTTTAGGATTTTTTTTTTTTTTTTTATTTTTTAAATTAATTTGTTTTTGAAATTCATCTAGTCTAACCTCAAAAAAATTATTAATTAAATATTCAAAATAACTATTTTTTTCATACAATTTTAATATAATTACAGATAACATATAAGTTATATTTATAATACCTCCTACTTGTGCTCCAAGATCTTGTAATTTATAATATTTTCTTTGGAATTTCTCAATCGAATTATCCAATTCAATAGAAAGACTCATAAAAGTATCGGAATCTCTTTCAAAAACAATATTAGACGTAAATTCACTTAATGTAAATGAATTAATTGAATTATTTGATGATAAAAAAAAAGAATCATCACTTTCAATTCTAATATGCCTAATATATTGAATAAATGATATTTTATAACTTTCAGAAATTTTAAAAGATTGTTGTTTTATTCTATAAGAAATTGGATTTTTATAATTTTTGGTACTAACCAAACTATCAATCATATAAAAAGATAAATCTGCAGAATGTAAAAAATTATAAATTTCACTTTCTGAAGCACAATTACCAGTTGAATTATCACAATCAACAAATTTAATTTGTATCATTGTAAACTCATTATTACCCCATCTTTCTTTAATATATAATTCTTCAGATTGTATTGGTGATATACAATAATATCCTTTTAAATTTAAATCTTCAAATAAATCTTTTTTTTCAGTATTATTAAATGCTATGTCACAAGATGTTAATTCAATTGATGATTTAACATTAAAAATTCCACTTTCATTTACATATGTTTTAAATAAAATTCCTTGTGCTTGAAAAATTTTTTTATTTATTTCTGTTATATAATCACTATTTTGTATTCCAATTATGAATTCAAAATTATTAAAATATGTCAATTTTGAAGGATGAGAAAAAGATTCTGTTGATAAATTTACAGAAGGAGAATTCCTTTTCAATAATTGATCTAAAGAAAAAATTATCGTTATAATTGCAGTTAATATTAATATAATTGTTAATAAACCTCCAAAAAAAGTTGGATAAAATGGTTGTTTTATTATAGTTAATGAAGGAGTATATCCAAAAATATCTATTCCTGTAATTATATATTTCATTTTCATCATTATTATTTTTAATAAATATTTATTCTAAAAAAAATAACTTATTTATATAAAGATATAATTTAAATAGTTTATGATTTTTGATTTAATTTTTTGAAATATATTAAATTTCAATTTTAATATTTTTTGTTTAAATAATAGAAAACACCAATAGAAAAAATTACTATTATCACAATATATTTAGTATAATTAGAATTATTTGAATTATCATTTATAGTATTTATATTTTTTTTTATTTTAACATCTTTTTTTTCTTCTTTTGGTAATTCCATACCATAAATTTTATATACTTTTGATTCTAATTCTTTTCTATATTTCAATACTAATTCATTATTATAATCATAAAATCCATTTATTTTAGGAATTTTTAATTCTTCAAATCTTTTTCTTGTATATTCATTCCCAGAAATTTTTAAAAACGTTAAAAATTTTTTTTTCCATTTATCTAAGTCAATTGATCTTACAAAAGATATATGAGTACCATAACTTCTATGTCTTCCTGCACATTCATAGCATATTATTATTCCTAAATACGGAGATGCCCATCTTGGATCTTTTTGACCACAATCAAAACAAATTTTATTAGATGGGATTTTTAATATTTTTTTAAATGCATTATCTCTTTCTTCATAACTTATATTTTCATCCATTACCTTTAAATAAAAAAACATATTATTTAATATATTATTTAAAATATAATTAATTAAAATATATTATATTTAATTTTTTAAATTAAGTTTAAAATGAATAATATTAAATTAGAAGAAAGTTTTATTTATTTAGCTCATGATGATAGAATAATAATAATGAAAAAATTTCCTTCTGGAAAATTAGTTTCTGTCTCTTGTAATATAATAAAGATTTGGGATAATCGATTAGAATTAATATATACAATTGAAATAAAAAAAAGTAATTATATTGCTGATATTTCAATTGAAAATGAAAATTCATTTGTAATTTGTTTAGAAAATAATATAATTCAAATATATAATTATAAAAATAAAGAATGGATATGTATTGAAGAATTTAATGGAAGAAAAAATGAAATAAAAAATAAAATTATAATATCAAAAAAAACATTAAAAATTTTTACAAGTAATTATAAAGGAATAATAGAAATTTATGAAAAAAAAATCTTAAATTCTAAATATCAAGAAGTGAGTATTTTAAAACATGATTATTTTTTAAATACAATGTTATTAATTGAAGATAAAAATATATTAATTTCATCTGGGGAAACTTGTACTATATTATGGAATATTGAAGTTATGAAATTAATATATGAATTTCCCAATGTAAAATGTTTTTCAAAAAATGCAATTGAAAGAATAAATAATGATACAATAGTAATAGGTGATAATTATAAATTATTCTTCTTAAGTTTATCTAAGTTACAAATTTTAAAAAATGTGGAAATTAAAGATAAATGTTATGGTTTATCAAATATTAATTATTTAAATTGTGATTTTTTAATAGGATGCTATAATCAAGAAATTATAGTTTTAAATAATTATAAAATAATTCAAAATATTCAAAAAGCACAAAATAGTATAATATATGGAATATTACAAATTAATGAAACAATAATAGCAACATATTCAATGTGGACAATAAAATTATGGAAAATAGTAAAAAATTAAATAAATAAAAAATATAAAAATATTGAGGGTAAATTTGAAAACTATAAAGACGAATAAAAAATTAAATTAAAAAGAATATGTTTAGAATTTAAAAGAATAATAAATTTAGAAATTGATTTAATATTATTAAATTAAAATTAAATAAATATTTTTTTAATTAAAAAATATGAAATAATATTTTTAAAATATAATTTAAAAATTCTTTTTATAATCAAAAATACATTCAAATATCTAAAAATCCTATTTTTCATACAAAATA
>Ga0256407_10009623_pt1 | contig 13791 bp, 11 predicted proteins | sample RumenRJG_04DNA_FD_193489 | JGI IMG/M metagenome (GOLD analysis project Ga0256407, IMG submission 193489) | Bovine rumen microbial communities from Lethbridge, Alberta, Canada - RJG_04 | ecosystem: Host-associated > Mammals > Digestive system > Stomach > Rumen | place: Canada: Alberta... | reverse complement strand
GTACATTGACTATTATAATAATGAGAGAATAAAGCTCAGACTAAAAGGAATGAGCCCAGTACAATACCGGACTCAATTCCAAATGAGCAATAGTGTTTAATCCGTCCAAACTTTGGGGTTCACTTCATTCTTGCCCGTTCTATGCCTTTGTTCGTGCGGCTGGTGTATCTGCGAAGAATGATGCTACAGCTGGTGGATCTTATGGTTATGGTAAAGCTGCCTATTTCTATATATCTCCACTTCGAACTATTTTTGTTTCCACACAAACAAAAGACGGCCGTCATTTCTTCGAAGGTGTATCTTCACTTTGTACCCATGAAATAGCAGAAGACAAGGATCTTCGTGTTTCCGTCGGTTATTATGACAACAATGATGGAGAACCTGTTACCAACCCTCAATATATTCCTGCAAGATTCCAACGTAATGAGCCAGGCACGGATATCTTCATTCTAGGTATTGATGCTTCTGACAAAGAAAGAATATATAGAGAAATGACAGAGGCTGTCTTGCGCAACTTTTGGATGGCTACTGAATGCAAAAAACTGGAAGTAAAGATTAACGACCTTGAGATTAATTGCGAAACACTCCCCTCAATGATGGAACAGTATTTTCCAGAAGAGCATGATACAACACGACGTGAAAAGTCTTATAATCCACGCCCTTACTGGGATGCGGTTCATTGTGCTGGCACCGATGCTCACCACATTGTTATAGAAGATTATTTGTCGACAATTGGACGTGTACGTTTTTTTGCTCTGAAGAATAAAAAAGCAACAGACAAAATTTTGTACATGCGTCGTCCGCTTATGCTCGTTAAAGCTCGTCGGACTCAAAGTTCTAACGGTTTCTATGGAGTGTTTGTTTGTGAAGACCGAAACGGCAATGAGATTTTGCGCAAGACAGAAAACCCCGCTCATGACGAATGGACTTCATCTAACTGGAAAGAAAACGGCAAAACGGTAGCCAAAGGAAGAGAGGCCATTGCTGAAATTGATGATTTTATCATAAAAGTGATGGAACAAATGTTCTCTAATCGTCAAAGTTCTGTTCAGCAAATTCAAGGATTAGAAGAATTTCTCTACATTCCCACTGCTATTGAGGATGATGATGATTTTGAGAATGAATCGTTAGTGGGTGAAATAGTTGATCTACAAGACGAAGAAGGTAACTCTATCTCTACGGATGTAAGCAATCCCATACAAACACCTGTTATTGAAACACCAGCTATAGGCAAGGTGATGATTACTGACCCTGTAGAAGAAAAGCAAAAAAGAAATATAGAAGGGGGACATCTCAGCGGTCATGGCACGAAAAAGAAAAAGAATCGTGGTGGTGGCGGACTTTCACCCAAACGCATAGAAGGTCATTTCGGTTCAGCGAATGAAGGTATACAAGGCACCATGCTTACAGAAGTTCCAGTAAGATACCGTTCGTTTGCTCAAGTAGTCGATGGTCAAACTGTTCACAAGATTATCATACATTCTGACCATGAAATTCTTAATGGTCGCATAGATTTGATTATTGGAGGTGAACAGTCTGATGAAATTGTTGCTATCAGAAGTTGTTTGCCAAATGGAAAGATTGAAGCTAATTCCATATCTGGTCTTCACATACAAAAAGGCAAAAACACACTTGATATAGTGTTCGCAGACAATATGAAACATGCTGTAAAATTAGACGCTTATGAATTTAAATAATATATCCTTACCTTATCCTGTTTTGGGTATCAGCGACGATGTGCTGCCATTACTACCGGAAGATTCTGTTAAGTTTGAATTGACTGCTGATATAAGGAATTATACTTTCGAAATCAATTTGAAATTTGACAATCTTGACATTCAGCGTTTGATTGACAGAGGGGAGGCAGAGTATTCCTGTGAATATGAGTGTGCCCGTACTATGATGCGTCGTTGTGTAATCTCGTCTGATCCTCAATTCACTATCGTTGTACCTCGACATGCAGTCAATGGGCGCATCAATTTCAATTGCTATGTGTCAGTAAAGTCACACATTATTGATTACTCCAATCGAGGCTTTAATTCCGATTATGAAGGCTTTGTTTTTAACATGGAACCTGGAGACATCTTGGTTTCGTTTCCACAATTTCATTACGATGCCGATATTCGCTATGACAAATTACAGGCTGCAGGTTCCTTTATGCAGATTAGTGAGAGCAACCTCCATGAACAGGTGTTTTTTGACATATCAGGCAATAAAATAGATATCCTTATGCCGCCAACCCTATATCAACTCTATTGCAACCCAATCGTAAAGAGTTCTGCTGAGATTATTCATTCATCTCTCGTGCTTAATGCTCTAACCTATGCGCTACTGAATATAGAAGATCATGAGCAGACCACTTGGGCAAAGACCATCTACTATCGCTTAGATAGTGAAGAGGATTTTTCTAGGACAGAATTGCAAGAACCATCCAATGTGCCAGGATTGGCTCAACGTCTTCTAAAAGACCCATATCTGAGGCTTTTCAATAAAATTATAGTTTCCGCACCTAATCAATCGGAGGAATAAGACATGCAACTACAGAAAACATTCAAAGAAAACTATATGAAGACTTTACGCGATGCTGTAAAGTCCGGAATTGCTATTCCCCTTTATGCTAAAGATTCTTTTGAGGTCGATATGACTCGAGTAAAAAGACTTGCCAATGTATATGCTCCAGAAGGTCTTGCAAAGAAACTTGATGAAATTTGGGAGGATGATTTCAATTCAGCAGTCTTGATCTACGAAGCCTACAAAAACATCTCTCCACTCCTTGCCTCAAACGAAGCGTTTTGGGCATATCTTACACATGTGGATTTATTCTCTTATACGCAGAAACGATGGCCTAAAGTGAAGGACAATGATTGTAGTGCCGATTACATACTCGACCACTGGTTCATAGGGGGAAACGGCCCGCTTCGTAATGCTGTCGCCTCGATGTGGTGGAGTGTGTATAATACAGTTGATGATGAAAGGGAAAACAAATATGAATTAACAGAAATATTATTTAAGAACTACACATTACGTGTTGTGACATTGGGCTCTTACCAACTTATTCGACATCGTGAGGCGATGATTGGCATTCTATCTTTTTTGAAAGATAATCCAGAAATAACAGCTAATGCATTTGATAATCGTGGACGCTTCATCTCCAAGTACTTCAATCGACTAGGTGCAGTAAAACAACTTGCTTACATGAAAAGAGATTTCTTTTATGGAGTTTGTTCGTCTATGAAGGATAAAATATTGTATATTACTAAGCCTGAGCATCATAGTGATGAGAGGTTATACAACGATATTGCATAATACTTTATTGTAAAATTATGATTTTGGACTCAATGACATTTGATGATGTTTATCAACATTTTCAATTAGACAAGGATCTGTTAAATCACAAAATTGAGCAAGGGAATAAAATCTTTTCTCGATACACAAAAGGAACCCAGAACACAAAACGGATTTATTACAAACCTACAGTGTTCACAAGTAATCGAGGCCTACAATATGTTATTCAATTTTTCTGTCGAGCGATAAGCGAGCCAGAAAAAGAAAGACTCGGTTTGTATTATTATGTGACGTATGTACAAAAAAGGGGAAGGTTTGCTTTTATGTATTCGCTAATGAATAAAAAAGTCTGGCACCTTACACTCTATACTCCACATTTTTTTGAAAGATACAGGAAACGTTTCTTAAACGACCCGACTATTAGTATATCAGATGTTGTAGAACAATTCTTCAGGAACAACCAGAAAAAAACTGGTATGAAAATGACAATACCAAGTAAAAAACATCCGAATGAATGTTGGGAGTCCTGCTATGACGGACTATGCTTATGCGAAAATCCATCTGGAGTTTTTGTCATTGCAAAGACATTCATTCCTTGGGAAATGGCGAGAATTGATCAAAAGCAGTTCGCGATAGAAGGACAACAAGCAATCATTGATATGGGCTTCGAGCAGATGCTTCCTGAAGAACATTTCGAGGAATACGAATTAGAAGAATAAATTAAATGCATTTCTTATGAAAAAGAGAATTAACTTACCGCTTCTTTCTATCTACTCTCTTATCCAAAAAATAGAGGAAATGGAAAAAGACCCAGCTACAGCAGAGCAGTTCAGAAATCTACAACATGCATTAAATGATTTGAGAGAAACATTTTTACCGTTAATAGACAAATACAAGAATTGCGATAATATGCCAAATCTTGATGCAGACGTTGAAGTGGATGCTCCTAAACAGACTACAAAGAAGGATTATGACGCTCAAGTAGAATGGGAATATAGAAGATTCGAGTTAGTAAAAGCTGCAATGCAGGGAAGAGTTTCTGCATTGGATTTGAAATACGATTATAGGAGCGTTATGCCCAACATAGCACGGGATTCTATCAAAATGGCTGATACGCTCTTGGAGGAATTTCGGAAAAGTTGATTAAAGTACAACAGCGTGTCTGCCGCTTTGAATCAGTCTCTTCTTTTCATCGAGGAAAGAGAAAAAGGAAACATGAACTAAAGCATACCCTATGTTTGACTTCTCATTAAGATGTCTGAATGGAAGATGGAGAAAAAGAAAAAAGATAAATAATTACTGTTTATCTCTTTCCATCACCAATTCGTCAGCCAAATATTCATCGCTCAAACAATGCTCAAAGTTTTGTAGTCCATCTCGTAGATTCTTGATATCGGCGGCACATATACAACTTAATAATGGATGTCACGGGGACAGGTGAATGATATAAGATGTAAGAAGGGAACAAAGAAATAATTGGCGAAAAGTTTGGTGATTTCGGTAGAAGGTTGTACTTTTGCAGCAGAAACTATAGAGGATGCTCCATAACCGTAAGGCTGGAGACAAATGCAGGATGCCCCGAAAGGGGGAAGTCAAGAAACAACCACTCCTCTATAACCTAGGGCTTGATCGAAAGGTCAGCCCTTTTTTCTTTCCATCCCCCGACATCCGTTCGCCTTCCGCTTCGGTTTCGTGTCCTTGCCTCGCAGAAAGCTACTTCTGTCCCCCACCATTCTGAAAAAGATTATCAATCATTTTCAGCCGTGGTGTCCATAGGTATGTGGGTGACTATTCAAACTCTATCACCTCGCCATCATACGCTAAGTGGATGCCAGGGGGGAGGGTCTTCTCTTCTTCGGCATGTGGTTTGATGTGGTGGCTCATGTGGACAAGCCAAGCTTCTTTCACCTTCAACTGACGGGAAAAAGCGATGGCATCCTCTATGCTTTGATGGCTGGGATGCTCTTTGTGTCGCAAGCCATTGACAATCATATATTCAACACCTTGCAAGTAAGGCAACTCCTCGTCTGGAATTGTCTTCATGTCAGTGATGTAAGCAAAATTTTCGATGCGGAAACCCACGATGGGAAGTTTTCCGTGCATAACACGGATGGGCAAGATTTCCACATCATAATGTGTGTCTTCTCCACCTGCTTCCTTTTTCTGCTGCAGTTCTTCCCACACCTGTTGGCGCTTCATCTTCACGGCATCTTCCAGATATTCAGATGCCATCGGAGTTTTCTCCAAATCCTTAATTACAATGGGCACATGCGGCTCCATCTCTATCAAGTTGATGGCAGGCACACCCGGATATCGTTTACCCTTGGGTGTGAAACAATATGGAATACGCTCCATCAGATGGTCAGCGCAAAATTTCTCCGCATAGACATCCACATCACCAAAGATGCTGTAGGGACGCAGGTCATCCAATCCACCCACATGATCATAGTGCTCATGGGTGATAAGCACGGCATCCAAAGGCTTGAAGTCTATACGAAGCATCTGTTGACGAAAATCGGGGCTGCAATCGATGAGGATACGCTTTCCTCCCACCTCCACAAGGCTCGAACAACGTAAACGCTTATCTTTCGGGTCTGTGGAGGTGCACACTTCGCATGGGCAGCCTATTTGAGGCACGCCACAGGAAGTTCCGCTACCTAATATCGTAATTCTCATATCAAGTTCACTTCTGGATGGATGTCGATGCCAAACTTATCGTACACATCTTTGCAGATGGTGTTGCAAAGCGTGATGATTTCCTCAGAACTGGCTCCACCGAGGTTGACGAGCACCAACGCCTGTTTGTCGTGCACTCCCGCACGTCCCAGTGCTTTGCCTTTCCATCCGCATTGGTCTATCATCCAACCGGCAGGTATCTTCACCCCTCCCTCCACTTCATAGTAAGGCATCTGTGGATAGTCTTTCTGGAGAGAAAGGAACTTTTCACGGCTCACTACAGGATTCATGAAGAAACTGCCAGCATTGCCCTGCACTTTCGGGTCGGGCAGCTTAGCATTGCGAATGTCAATAATGGTCTGACGAACATCAGCAATCGTCACCTCTTCCCTATCGCCCAGCACAGCACGGATATTACCGTACTCCAACTTCAGCATCGGCTGCTTCTGCAAACGATACGTCACGTATGTAATGGCATACTTGCCCTTCAATTCATTCTTGAAGATACTCTGGCGATATGCATAGCAGCACTCTTCCGTTCTGAACACACGTTTCTGTCCGTTGGACAAGTCCATCGCTTCGACCAGCGCAATCACATCCTTCGCTTCCACACCATATGCACCGATGTTCTGCACCGCACTTGCGCCTACCTCGCCTGGAATCAACGACAGGTTTTCCACACCACCATAACCATGATCCACAGCCCATGCGACAAAGTCATCCCACACTTCACCAGCACCTACACGCACCAACACTTCAGAAGTTGAAAATTGAAAGTTGAAAGTTGAAAGTTGAGTGCCTGACAATTCTTCAATACCTTTGATGGCACTATGCAGTACTGTTCCGTCAAAGTCTCCCTTGAAGAGCAGATTGCTGCCTCCACCGATGTGAAGCACCTCGCCGCTCAGCGTCGGAATGATTACCTTGAGTTCCTCTTCGTTGTCATATTCCACATAACGTTTGGCTTTTACATCCATGCCAAACGTGTTGTGGTTCAATAAACTATAATCTGTAAAGTCTTTCAATGTTTCAATGATTTAATTAAAAAAACGCCCAGCGCGTGGGCTGGCTAGTATTCAATTTCCATCAGTTTCCAGTCGTCGCCATCCTTGTTGAACTTGAACTTCATCTGCATACCATTGCTGATGCCCTGCAACAAGAGCGTCTTTTTGTTCTGGCTAATGCATGCCTGTCCATAATCCACATTGACAATTTCCTCTGTTGGCAACGGCAGACTGTGCCTCATCTCAAACCATTCTTCAACGGTCAAGAACTCTTCTTGAGGCTCTTCTTCACCATCGTCAGAAGTGAGAATGACCTTCAGCGGTTCTGCCAACGATTTGCCCTGAAACACCGTGTCGGCCATAAACTTCGCATAGAAATTCAGGAAATCCCCGTTCGGCATGTTTCCACGCTTCTTCTTGTCAATCTCCGTCAGCATCCACTTGCCACCCACACGATTGAACTGGAACCGCTCCACATCATCATCTTTCAGCTGAATCCATTCCACACCCACATGCTGCATCGACGTGTCCTTCGATAACGCATAATCCTGCTCACGTTCGTAGAGCACCGAAAGCACTTCCTGATTCTTGAAATGGTCATATTGTGCCCAGTCCTGCTTCGTCAGCTTCTCACTCTCATCACCTTCCTTACAAGGCAACGGATAGGCAATGCGTTGCCCCTGGAAACGGGCATCATCTATAAAATTATAGAAAAAGTCATCAAACAACTCATCCACGGCCGCAGGTGGCTCTTCCTCCTCAAACAAATGAAGAGTGTCACCCACAAACGCCTCGATGGAATCCTCCTCCATCTCATCCTCATTGTCAAAAGCATTCGTCATCTTACTGTCCTTGCACGACAAAAGACACCCTAATGCAACTGCTATAACTAAACCTTTTCTCATGTTTTTTACATAAAACGGCACAAAGGTAATGAAAAGTTAGGAAAAAATCACTAACTTTGCAGCGATTTTCACAAAACAACATCAAATATGTTAGATAAGATTCAAAGTTTACTCCAAGAAGTTGAAGGTCTCACCGCTAATTCAGCCGAAGAGATTGAACAACTTCGTATCAAATACTTGAGCAAAAAGGGTGCCATCACAGCCCTCATGGCAGACTTCCGCAACGTACCTGCCGAACAGAAGAAAGAGATTGGCATCAAGATCAACGAACTGAAGACAAAGGCTCAGGACAAGATCAACGCTCTCCGTGATAACTTCGCCGTACAGGAGACTGAGGTCAACCACCTCGACATCACTCGTACTGCCTACCCTATCGGACTCGGTACACGTCATCCTCTCACCCTTGTGAAGAACGAAATCATCGACATCTTCTCACGTCTTGGTTTCTCCCTCGCCGAAGGTCCCGAGGTGGAAGACGACTGGCACGTGTTCTCTTCCATGAACTTTGCTGATGACCACCCTGCTCGCGATATGCAGGACACTTTCTTCGTTGAATCACATCCCGACATCATCCTCCGCACTCACACCAGCTCAGTACAAGCCCGTGTGATGGAAAAGCAGCAGCCCCCTATCCGAGTGCTCTGCCCAGGACGCGTCTATCGCAACGAAGCCATCTCTGCCCGCGCTCATTGCTTCTTCCATCAGGTAGAAGGACTCTACGTGGATGAGAAGGTCAGCTTCACCGACCTCAAGCAGGTGCTCCTCCTCTTTGCTAAGGAGATGTTCGGCGAAGACACTCAGATCCGTCTTCGTCCCTCTTACTTCCCCTTCACAGAACCCAGTGCCGAGATGGACGTATCTTGTACCCTCTGTAAAGGCCAGGGCTGCAGCATGTGTAAAGGTTCTGGCTGGCTCGAAATCCTCGGTTGCGGCATGGTTCATCCCAACGTACTTGAAGCCAACGGCATCGATTCAACCAAATACAAAGGCTATGCTTTCGGCATGGGTATCGAACGCATCGCCAACCTCAAATATCAGGTCAAGGACCTCCGCCTCTTCTCTGAGAACGACGTCCGCTTCCTGAAAGAATTCGAAGCTGCCAATTAAAGCAAATATTACATTAAATCAATACAAAAGCACAAGGCCACATGACCTTGTGCTTTTCTTATTAATATATATATAATGTATTACACTCCCCTTAATCGAGTGCCCATACGTGCCTCGACCACATTGACCACGTAGTCGCCAAGTTTCTCACACTCGTTAATAAGATCCATATAGATGGTGCCGACCGCATAGGTGTATTGGTGGTTGTTGATATCATTGATATTCTGTGACTTCAACTGAGCACGATAGTTATTGATTTCGTTCTCTATGTTGACTGTGCGGTTCATATCGTAACTTTCCTTTCTGCCACCCATCAGACGGTTCATTTCGGAAAGCGACTGGTCAGTAAGGCTCATCATCTGGTGGATATGCTCATATTGTTCCTCCGTGAAGTGATCTTGCTTACCATTGAACTTGCGGTTGATGGTGCGAGCCATATTGTAGCAAGCATCGCCAATAGATTCCAGTTCGGAAATCTCACGCAACATGGCACGAATCTTTGCTTTCGTCTCGTCAGACAAATGTGCATCACTGACTGAATCGAGGTACTTGGCAATCTCCAATTCCATATTATCCGAAATGTCCTCATACTTCTCAATACGTGCATAGAGCTTGTCGAAGTCTCCTGTTTTAGAGTCTTTCTTCTTCTTGGGAGAGATTGTGCTGGACAAGTCAAGCAGCTCGCCAACCATGTTGAACATAAGCTGCATACGTTCTGAAAAGGCAGTGATTTCTTTCTGAGCTTCGAACACTGAAAGTTCGGGAGTCTTCATGATGCCTGCAGTGATGAAATGCAGACGGAAATCCTCCTCATCGTCCACTTTCTTAGGCTTGATGACCCAGCAGACAAACTTTTCTATTTGGGGGATGAACCAGATGAGGATCATTGTATTGACCACATTGAACGTGGTATGGAACGCCGCCAGCACGAAGTTAAGCTTGGCGGCATTGGCCATGAAAGCAGCGGCACTGGCAGTTTCCTTCGTCATTTCCACATCGTAGTTCACCCATCCGCACACCATGTCGATGAAATAGCGGAAGACAAACAGAATCCACAGTACGCCGAACACGTTGAAGAACATGTGGGCAAAGGCGGCACGACGAGCCTGCGTGTTGGCCGACAGGGCGGCGAGGTTCGAGGTGACAGTGGTTCCGATGTTCTCGCCCAACACCAAAGCAATACCTTGGTAGATAGGCATGGCACCCGTGGAGCACAACAACATCGTGATGGCCATCACGGCTGCAGATGACTGCACACAGAATGTCATGATACCACCCAGAAGCAGGAAGACGAGCGTGGTCCAGAAGGAGTTGGGATCAAACGACTTGAAGAAGGAGGTGATGGTCTCATTGTTCGCCAAATCCATCGACATACCCGTCGCCTTCAACGTGGTAAGCCCCAATAGCAGCAAACCTATACCGAACAGGAAATCACCGATATATCGATGCTTCTTCATGTAGATGAGCACAATACCGATGAAGAAACCAATGTAGGAAACGATGCTGATGTCAAATGGAGAAACTTCGCTGCCCGATGTACCTACCGCCATAATCCAGGCCGTCAGTGTCGTACCGATATTCGCACCCATGATGACCGAGATGGCCTGTGCCAGCGTAAGCAGACCAGCGTTGACAAATGACACGGTCATCACCGTCGTGGCTGTGGAAGATTGTACGGAAGCTGTCACCACCGTACCCGTCAACATTCCTGTGAAGCGATTGGTGGTCATGGCGCCCAGCACGTGGCGCAGTTGCGGACCAGCCATCTTCTGGAGGGCTTCACTCATGGCCTTCATACCGAACATGAGGAGTGCTAGCGAGCCCAGAAGCTTGAAAATAATCCAGATTGACATATTGGTAAATCTATGCTATTGGGTAAATAATTAGTTTTTTGCCATACAAAGGTACGTCATTTTTATCTTTATCACAAGAAAATGACGAAAAAGTTTGTAGAAAAACGAAAGATACAGTAACTTTGTCGGGAGAAATCTAATATAAACCTATTTATACAATGAGAAAATTCATCTATTTGTTCTCCCTCGTGGCTGCCATGATGACAGTCACTCCTGCTTTCGCTCAGAAAGCCAAGGGAACTTTCGAGACGGGCAACGGCACGTTCCTGCTCAATGGCAAACCTTTCGTCGTGAAGGCTGCCGAGATTCACTATCCCCGTATCCCCAAGCCTTATTGGGAACATCGCATCAAGATGTGCAAGGCGTTGGGCATGAACACCGTCTGCATCTACATCTTCTGGAACATCCACGAGCAGCGCGAAGGCGAGTTCGACTTCACGGGCAACAACGATGTGGCTGAATTCTGCCGTTTGGCGCAGAGGAACGGCATGTATGTCATTGTTCGTCCAGGCCCTTACGTTTGTGCCGAATGGGAAATGGGCGGTCTGCCTTGGTGGTTGCTGAAGAAGAAGGACATCAAGTTGCGTGAGCGTGACCCTTACTTCATGGAACGTGTGAAGATATTCGAGCAGAAGGTGGGCGAACAGCTGGCTGGCTTAACCATTCAGAACGGTGGTCCCATCATCATGGTGCAGGTGGAGAATGAATATGGCTCATACGGTGAGGACAAACCTTATGTGAGCGAGATTCGTGACTGTCTGCGTGGCATCTATGGCAAGGAGTTGGCACTTTTCCAGTGTGACTGGTCTTCCAATTTCGAGAAGAACGGACTTGATGACTTGACATGGACGATGAACTTTGGCACGGGCGCCAACATCAACGACCAGTTCCGTCGCCTTGGCGAACTTCGTCCTAATGCACCCAAGATGTGCTCCGAGTTCTGGAGCGGATGGTTTGACAAGTGGGGTGCCCGTCATGAGACTCGTCCTGCCAAGGATATGGTGGAAGGTATGGACGAAATGCTCTCGAAGGGTATCAGTTTCTCGCTCTACATGACGCACGGAGGAACATCCTTTGGACATTGGGCTGGCGCCAACTCTCCAGGCTTTGCTCCTGATGTGACTTCGTATGACTATGATGCTCCTATCAATGAATATGGTCATACCACCGAAAAGTACTATGAACTGCGCGAGATGATGCAGAAGTACAGCGATAAGAAACTGCCTGCTGTTCCTAAGGATGTGGCACCTATCATTACTGTGCCGAAGTTCGAGTTGAAGGAGTTCGCCACCCTCATGACAGGGATGGCCTCCAATGGCAAATCAGAGACAGGAGCCATCAAGACCTTCGAGGAGATGGATATGGGCTGGGGAACGATGATCTACTCCACCCAATTGCCGGAAATCACTACCCCAAGTGTCTTGACAGGAGAGTTCCACGACTTTGCTCAAGTGTTCATCGATGGCAAGTACATCGGCAAGATTGACCGCGTGAAGAACGAAAAGTCGCTCACTATCCCTGCCGTCAAAAAGGGAGCCGACCTGACCATCATCGTCGAGGGCATGGGTCGTATCAACTTCGGACGCGCCATCAAAGACTTCAAGGGCATCGTCGGCAATGTCACCCTCGCCTCCGAGACCGATGACGCGGAACTGGTTCTGACTCCGAAGAAATGGACCAATGTCGCCATCCCTGATGACTACGAGACTGCCAGAGCCGCACTCGACATGGTGAAGAACGTCAACAGCAACGCTAAGGGCAGCGTCCCAGGGTTGGCACTGAGCCAGAACTATGAGGAATCGCAGAAGCTCACGGCATTGTTCAAGCCCGGCTATCATCGCGGCTACTTCAACCTCACCAAGGTGGGTGACACGTTCCTCAACTTCGAGACATGGGGCAAGGGACAGGTCTATGTGAACGGTCATGCTCTCGGTCGCATCTGGTCGATTGGTCCTCAGCAGACACTCTACGTGCCAGGTTGCTGGCTGAAGAAGGGACAGAACGAAATCATCGTGCTTGATGTTGTCGGTCCTAAGGAAGCTGTGGTTTGGGGACAAGCTGAGCCTGAGCTGAACAAGCTCCAGTTGGAGAAGTCGAACAAGCACAACAACATCGGCGACAAGCCCGACCTCAACTCCGCCACTCCTGTAGCTACTGGTGCCTTCAATGGAGGCAATGGTTGGCAGACCGTCAAGTTCGACAGACAGAAGAAGGGTCGATACCTCGCCATCGAATGTCTCTCCACCCAAAAGGAGAACGACCGTGTTGCCATCGCCGAGCTCTATCTGCAAGGTGCCGACGGCAAGCGTATCTCTCGCGAACCTTGGACGACCAAGTATGCCAACTCAGAGGAAGAGAATGGTAACCATACGGGTGACAAGGTTTATGACCTGCAGGAATCCACCTACTGGCAGACCGAGAAGAGCGCATCTCTGCCCCACCTCATCGTCATCGACTTGGGTGGCGAGCAGACCGTTTCTGCCCTCGAATATCTGCCCCGTGCCGAGCAGGGTGCTCCTGGCAGCGTGAAGAACTACAAGATTTACCTCTACTGATTCCGGGGCTCGCGGAAATCAGTCCAGAGGGTCAATTCCGCTTTCCGCGCCTCGCGGAAGTCTGTCCAGAGGGTCAATTCTGCTTTCCGCGCCTCGCGGAAGTCTGCCCAGAGGGTCTATTCCGCTTTTCGGGGCTCCCGGCGGTTTGTTTCGAGGGGTAGTTCTGCAAAAAAAGGAGTGTGTCGGGTGGAGGGCACTGAAAAAGTCCTCAAGATATGAAGACTTCTCGATTATTAACAAAAAAGCAGATTGCACATAGCCGTTACACACGGATTAGCAATCTGCTTTTCATTATGCCCTTTTATGCCCTTTCATGTCACAGGAAGCATCCCAAATGCGTCTCTGTAGGTTCATTTGAGCGCACTATGGAAGTCCGTCCTCTCCTTAGCTGAGTTTGAGGATTCTC
>Ga0256407_10009620_pt1 | contig 13796 bp, 16 predicted proteins | sample RumenRJG_04DNA_FD_193489 | JGI IMG/M metagenome (GOLD analysis project Ga0256407, IMG submission 193489) | Bovine rumen microbial communities from Lethbridge, Alberta, Canada - RJG_04 | ecosystem: Host-associated > Mammals > Digestive system > Stomach > Rumen | place: Canada: Alberta... | reverse complement strand
TGGCCATCAGTGTACCGCCTTCGCCAGTAGATCCGCTGAAACATGCATCGAGGAATACTACTACCTGCTTGGCGCCAAGACCAGACAGCTCGCCGTAGAGTTTCTTAAGTGGATAGCAGGCTTCGGTCTGCGATCCGTCGGCATCGATTGGCAACAGGAATGCATCGCGGGTAGACTCGTTAGGAATACCGTGTCCGGCATAGTAGAATATCACACGGATATCGTTATATGCACTTGCGATATTAGTGATGTCCTGCACCGCACGAATCATCTTTCCGTAAGTAGCATTAGGATACTGCAGAATGTTCTCCTTAGGCAGACCCAGTGTCTGTTCACAGTACTGGGCAAACACCCTGCCATCGTTGCCTGCCATAGGTACGGTAGGCACGCTGGTGTAATCCTCGTTGGCAATAATCACAGCAAATGTCTTCTCGTTATGACCCTTGCCCTTAGGAATGTTTACGTCAACATCAGATACGCCTACCACAACCTCCTTCTTACCTATCTTAGCCTTGTTTTCGCTACCCTTAGAGTTGGCCAGCATGCCGTAGTCTATCTCGGCAAAGTTAGCGTCTACCTGGGTCTCGTTATAGGCCAGTGCCTTCTGGTTGTTATAGGTATAGATCTTGCCGGCAGGAGTAGAGAATGTGAGACCGGCCAAAGCCAGTTTGCGGTTTGAAATCACAAAGTTCTGATTGTAAACCTTCACGCTGCTCCAGTTTTCGGCAAAGTCGCGCGCCTCATTATTTTCGCGGGGCACAGGCAGTACGATGTCGCCATAAGGGGTTTCGATAAGGAACGACTGGTTCTCGGCATCGTAGGGCTTGATCTGCAAGTTGTGTATGTCCATCTGCTTGGCAAAGCGCTGCACATACTCGTCCATCAGAATCTTCTGCAGTTCCTCCTGCTTTTTCTTGGCAGTCTCCTCGTTCACTCTCAGCTTATACTCTTCGATAGTCTCATAAGGATCCTTCACCTTCCACTCGTTCATGCTCTTCTCGATAGATGCCTTGGCAAACACATCGAAATCGGGCACGCCCTTGTAGATGTCAACAAACTCTTCCTCGCTCTTCTTGCGCTGCGACACTATTGCCTCGGCCTCCTTGAGGAACTGTAGCACGCGTGGATGCTGCGACACATCGGTTACGTCCATATACTCCTTAAGATACACGATGGCATCATCATACTGTTCGGCATTGTAGGTGCGGGCTGCAACGAAGTACACCAGCTGCGGATAGTAGTTATCCTTACGCAGCCCCTCGTTCTGCATCTCCTTCATCATGGCAACGCCAATGGCTGTCTTGGCAAACACCATGGCCAGCGAATCCTTGTGCTCCTGCGAACTGTGACCCGCACCGCCCTTAAGGAACGGATAGAGCGAGGTTAGCACAGATTTGCACTTGTCGAATCCGTCGGCACCACTTGGTGTGGCTGTCAGGATAGCCTTATATGCCCTGGTGCACTCAAGCGCCTTTAAGTAGATCTGCTCTTTCGTAAACGACGTGTCGGCACGCATCAGCATAAACTGTTTGTACATCGCGTCGGCATCTGCCATCGTCTGCGCCTTGGCAGACAATGAGCAGATAACCATCATAGCAATGTATAAGATTCTTTTACTCATATATTACATTTAAACTGTTTAGAATGCATCTACAAATGTGTACTGCACATTGATGCGACGATACTTACTGCCTTTCTGGCTCGAAACCTCAATCTGGTATTTGTAATCACGCTGCATCTTATTAATGTCAGTAATCTCTTTTTCAATCCAATCTTTAACACCGAGTGCACGTGCGAAAGCCAGCTGCTCGTTGGTGGCAATACCTTCCTCGCGGGTAAGCGACAGATTCATAGGCTCACCATTCTTATATACGGTCTGAGACGGATATTCGCCATACTGTCCGTTGTAGGCTATCGGACGATTAATGGGCGAAGCATCGGCAGTACCTGTGATCTTAATGATAACCTGCTTGCCATCGGCCAGATACTTATTGAAATCCTGCTCAAAGGCCTTCTTCATAATCTGCAGCATCAGCACGGCAGCCTTCGACTCTTTAGTAACGTAGCGACCAGGCTTGAAATCGTCGCGAGCAGAGAACTGCTCTTCTACTTCGTAGGTCAGACCTACGTTATAGTTGATAATACTACGACCTGAAGCATCCTTTGCAGTTTCCACACCAGAGTTTACAGAGATATGGGTATGGTCTGTGATAACCTTGTCGTCCTTGGCCAGATTTACCATATCGTCCATGATTGCTGCAAGATTGGTTTCCTTCATCTGGGCCTCGCTCAGTACATTCAATGGCAGATAGTTTCCGTCGTTGCGAATCTCATTGAGCGACATCTTCTGCAGGTTGTCGAATGTGTAGGTCTTGCCTGTAGCAGGGTTATACACTTCGGCATATACAAGTTCGAAGCTGTCGTCAGGATGCAACGTGTACTTCTGGTTCTTCAACTGAAGATTATTTGCGCCATAGAGCGATGCTGCCTCTTTTTCATCCATATCCAGGTAGAAGTCGGGCATTGATGTGGCGTGAACGGCCAGTTTCTTCAGCACGGGATTATAGTCGCCAAAGCTTATCTCTGTAGGTTGCAGCATGTCGGCAGCCATCTTGGTAGAGATCTCGTACTCCAACTTACGGGCCTGAGCGGCACGTGCTTCATCGCTGATACGCAGCTGGTATTCCTCCAGGGTCTCGTTAGGCATCTGCTTGAGCCATGTATCCATTTGCTCCTTCAGACTACTGGTCATCATCTGATAGTTGGTCATAGTGGGTTGCACAGGGTCGGCAACCGTAATGGCCGGGGCATTATACTTATGTCCGAAACGATAGTTGATACCCAACATTGCTACAAGACCTTTTTCTTCCTGATAGGTAGCTCCCTTTGCGTGGCTTGCCATATTGTTGGCACTCACTTCGAATGAGAGACCAAAGTGCTTTGAGAGCGTCTGGTCGGCACGCAAACCTACGCGTAAGTTCAGCGATGCATTGTGCTTCCAATTCTCCTCGGGTGTCTCACGGTCGAAAGTATAGGCCATACCCACACCACCAATCAGATATATGTTCAGCGGACGAACAGTCTGACGTGAGAACATATGGGTGACATTCAGCAGCATATCGGCATTACCGTTTAGATAATTAAAGTCGTACGATGGACTCGACTTGGCTTTCCAACCACTGAAATGCAGACGGAAACCTACAGGCTGTGTGAGATAGCCGTATGATACAGCCACCGCTGGCGAAGTGAGTTTGAATAACCTATAATCGCCAAATGTAGTACGCAGACCACCCTGAGCCTCTACGAAATGGTACGATTTGAGTTGCTGAGCATCCTGGGCCGAGACGCTAAGCGTCAAGGCCATCAGGGCTGCTGTCATGATTAATTTTTGTTTCATAATTCTGATAATACTATTAAATGGTTAGGTTTTAGAATGCATCTACGAATGTGCAGTGTACGCTGATGCGGCGATACTTACTGCCCTCTTCCTTCGATACTTCGATGTGGTACTCGTAGTCGCGGTTCATCTTCTCGAATGATGACAGCTCCTTCTCGATATAGTGCTGCACACCGATGGCACGGGCAAATGCCAACTGCTCGTTGGTGCCGATACCGTCCTTCTTATTCAGGGTGATGTTGTTAAGTTCGCCATTCTTATATACAGGCTCCTCCTCATACTCGCCATAACGTCCGTCGTAAGCGATGGCACGGGCGATAGGTGATGCATCGGCAGTACCCTTGATGGCGATCTTTACGCGCTTGCCCTCAACGGTATACTTGGCAAAGTCGCCCTCGAACGCCTTCTTCATAATCTTAAGCATCGACATGGCTGCACCCGACTCCTCGGTGTTGTAGCGTCCTGGCTTAAAGTCGTCGCGAGCAGAGAATTCCTCTTCAACCTCGTAGGTAAACTCTACGTCGTAGTTGATGATGTTCTTACCATCAGCATCGACTGCGGGCACTGCGTTGGCGTTAACCGAGATGTGAGTCTTGTCAGAGATGGTCTGCTCCTGGATGGCCTGACTGATGATGTCTTCCTTGATGTCCTGCAGAGCAGTCTCCTCCATATTTGTGGCACGGATAACCTCGAGTGGTACGAAGTTAGCGTCCTCGTTCATCTTAGCAAGGCTCTGGCGTGCCAGGTTATCGAAGATATAGGTCTTGCCGTTTGCGGGGTTGTAAACCTCGGCATAAACCATCTCGAACTTATCATCAGGATTCAGTCCGTACTTAACGTTCTTGAATTGCAGCTGACTGTTGGTCTCGAATTCGCCCAACTCGTTGAAAGGTACATCCAGGAAGATGTCGGGCATCGAGTTGAAGTGCAGGGTCAGCTTCTTGGTTGTGGTGTTATAGTCGCCCACCTGGAAGTCGCTTGTCTCAAGCAGTCCTGTAGCCATCTTTGTGGCAAAGTCGCGCTCAATCTCGGCGGCCTTCTGTGCGCGGGTCTCATCGTTCACACGTTCGCTGTATGCCTCAAGAGTCTCGCCTGGCATCTGTTTCATCCACTGGTTCAGTTTCTCGTTCAGTTCAGTGTTCATCATCTTGTTGAGATATGGTTTCATACCTTCTATCTGACGGTAAACAAGTGCTTTGTTTGCATTATAAACGATAAATGATAGATTGTCGAACTGGCTGTATACGAATCTCATGTCGCTGGTACCACCAAGATTGTTGTCGATGAAAATACGCTCTGTAGGATCGAGCAGATTAACCGCTGCTATACGACTGTCTGATGTCAGCACCAGTGCATATTTTCCATCCTGGTTACCCTCTACAGCAATAGCCTTACCAAGGTCGTCTACGGTAGTCTTAGGTTCAAAGGTGCTTGTCTCGTATACGGTCAACTTTCCATCAGCGGTAAGAACCATCAGTTTGCTATTGTTCTCGCCGAATGCAAAGTCGTTAATCTTGCTGCTCATATTCAGCGTCTTGCGTACAGTGCCGCGTTCGGCATTCAGCACCTCAAGTGTGTTACCGTTGCTGCATGCCAGGAAGAAATTGTTGCCGCTATACTTCATCTTAAGCGGAACGATATTTGATTTGTAGCTCTTGATTACAGCCTTGCCACGTGTGTCGTAGAGGAATATATCCTTGCTCTCGGCTGCAACGGCCAGTTGCTTTGCATCCTGACTGTAAGCGATAGCGCTGATACTATTGTTCTTAAGCTTGATTTTTCCTATAATCAGGTTCTTTTCCTGCAGGGGGTAAATCTCTGCATATCCTACTCCCTTTTTTGTCTTGATAAGACTTGCCAGCGAGCTGTATGCTGGATTGATTCGAATATCCTTAATCGAATCGTCAGCGGTATTCAGGTCGTTACCATTGTTTGCATACACGTTTTTGCCGTTGTAGTAGAACACACCAAAACTGTGGTTGTCGAATCCTTGCGGCTGCTGTTTCTGTTTAAGTTCACGGATGAATTGATTCTGTGCCAAGCACACGCCTCCCTGCAGGAGTGTCAAAATGAGTAAAGAGATTACCTTTTTCATTGTTGTCGTTATTTAAAATAATATTTAAGTTTTATTCGTTTATGGCAGCAAATATACAAATTAATCGTTAAAAACAAACATTTTTATCACAAAATTTGCGCTATTCAAGGAAAATCTTTACTTTTGCAGCATTCTTATATATATAAATAGGTAAAAAATGAGAAGAATTCTATTATCTGCAATACTATTCCTGGTATCGGTATTAGGAGTTTTTGCCCAGAAGACCCTTACTGTCGATGCCGAATACACATATCGTGCCCCTGAGGATGTGGCCCTGTCGCAGGCCAAGCGCACAGCCCTTGATCGTGCTAAGATTCAGGCTATTGCCGAAGCGTTTGGTACTATCGTGAGCGAGTCGAACACACTCCGCATGAGCAATAAGAACGGACGGAGCGATGTGGATTTCATGTCGATCAGCGGTAGCGACGTGAAGGGCGAGTGGATAGAGACTATCGGCGACCCACAGTATCAGATAGAGTATGATGGCGAAACGCTGGTGGTTACAGCCAGGTGTAAGGGCAGAATCCGCGAGATTGTGGCAAACGAGATAGACTTCAAGGTACAGATACTTCGAAATGGTACCGAAGATCGTTTCGAAGACGACACCTTCTTCTCGGGCGACAATTTCTACGTAAGTTTCACATCGCCAGTATCAGGTTATGTAGCCATCTATCTGGTCGATATCGGCGATATGGCTTGTTGCCTGTTGCCTTATCGTGCTCAGCAGGATGGTATCTACAGCGTAAAGGCCAATGAGCGCTATGTATTCTTTAATGTAGAAGAGGCAGCACCTGTAGAGAAACCCATTGTAGACCTGTATCGTATGACCACCCAGTTCCGTGTAGAGCAGAATCAGGTTTACGTTATCTTCTCGCCACAGCCATTCGTTAAGGCTGCCGATGCAGTGGGTAATGGTCAACTGCGCGAATTGAAGGGATCAGAATTCCAGAAGTGGCTGGCCAAATGCCGCAAGCGCGATGCAAGCATGAGCGTAAAGATGTTCCCGATAGTAATCAAGAAACAAGAATAACAACAATCGAGGCCCGCTAGTCAGCGAGCCTCTGTTATAAACGATATGAGCAACAACGATACAAAATGGGTGGCCTGCTGGGGCAATGCCACATCGATAACAAACCGCAGCGAGGCTATCTATGCCAAGAATCTGACACTGCGATATCCGGTAAGAATGCCTTTCAGCGGCAGTAAGTTGAGATTCCGTTTCTCTAACCTCACCGGTACTGAACCTGTTACGCTAAACAAGGTGCTGGTGGGCCACACGCCTATCACTTTCGAAGGCAAGACCAGCGTTACGCTGATGCCTGCCAAGGAGACAGAGAGCGACGCTATCAGCCACGCAGTGAATCGCGGCGACACGATAGAGGTGAGCATGTATATGGCCGACTACACACAGATGAACAGCGGCACACTCATCACAGGTCCGCTGTCGAAGGGATTCTATGCGTATGGCGACTTTGCCGAGGCCGACGAGTTGCCTCTGGACCTGACACGCCACACCAACTGGTTCTACTTCCTTAACACCATCGATGTGCTGACATCGGCCGACAATCGCGCCATCGTTTGCTATGGCGACTCGATCACAGCCCAGTCGTGGCCCGACTATATGGCGCAACTGGCATTCGGATCAAACGCTGCCATCATACGTAGAGCCGTGAGCGGTACCCGAATACTGCGTCAGTACGACTGCATAACATATCAGGCGTACGGACTGAAAGGTGCCACACGATTCCCCATCGAGATGAATGTGGCTGGCGCAACAGACGTGATTATCCAGCACGGCATCAACGACATAATCCACCCCGTGGGCGAGGATGTAAACCCCTTCCGCCCGTGGAGCGACCTGCCTACGGTAGAGGAGATGGAACGTGGCGTGGAGGACATATACGTGAAACCCGCCAAAGCCATGGGGCTGAAGGTGTGGAGCGGCACCCTACTCCCTATCTACGGATGGCGCACATATAATGAGGATCGCGACCGCATGCGACAGGAGTTTAACGAGTGGCTACGCACATCGCCCATATTCGACGGATGCATAGACTTCGACGCAGCCGTACGCAGCAATACCAATCCCAAGGCCTTTGCCGAGGGATACGACAGCGGCGATCATCTGCACCCCAGCGAGCGAGCCTATGAGGCTATGGCTCAGGCTGCTGTGCACAGAATGACGATACGCCACATGCCCCGCTACGATCACGAGGAACAGTACTAAGCGTTGCTATTATTCTATTACCGAAATTCTCATTTCGATATCATCTACAGGACGGTCGGCACGGCCTGTGGCTGTGTTCTGAATCATCTCAACCACATCAAGCCCCTCCTCTACTTCGCCAAACACAGTGTATTGACCATCGAGATGGGGTGTGCCGCCGATAGTAGAGTAAATCTTGAGTTGCTCGTCAGTAAGTCCTGATTTACCCACCTTACTCTCGGCTTCGGCAGCCAGTTTGTCCTGCAGTTCCTGCAGACCTGCGCGATTACGGTCGCGACGCATCTGCATGATTTCGGCACGATGCTCGGCAGCAAGCGCATTAAAAGCATCCTGAACCTTCTGCATACGCAGTTGCTTGGAGAACTGACGAAGCTGACCCTCGTTGTACACATCGCCCCAAACAATATAGAACTGTGAACCGCTACTGCGGCGCTCAGGATTGACCTCGTCGCCCTGACGTGCTGCAGCCAATGCACCACGCTTATGGAAGATGCCATCCAGGATCTCTGCCTGCAGGGTATAATCAGGTCCACCCACACCCAGCATTTTGCCAGCAGGTGCACCTTTTGAGTCAGGATCGCCACCCTGAATCATAAAGTTCTTGATTACTCGATGGAACAGTGTACCATCATAATACCCCTCCTTTGCCAACTTTACGAAGTTGTCGCGATGGATGGGAGTCTCGTCGTAAAGGCGAACAACAATGTCGCCCAACATGGTTTGAATCTTTAAGTTCATATATCTTATTCGTAATGTCTTATTCTTACATCGATACCATCAGCTTTGAGTATGCCAGGAAGGCTACTTACATCAGTCTGTCCGTAGTGATATGGGAAGAGCACCTTGGGCTTGATGATTCTAGCTGCCTTAATCAGCTGCTCGGGTGTCATTGTATAGGGTTGGTTACAAGGCAGGAAAGCTACGTCGATATCCTTGATGGCTGACATTTCCGGGATGTCCTCAGTGTCGCCAGCGATGTATATTCTCAACCCGTCGATGTTAAGGATGTAGCCGTTGTCGCGTCCCTTGGGGTGGAACTGCGTGTGCCCCTCGGTGTAGTTATAGGCAGGGACGGCCTCGATTGTGAAGTCATCAGAGATCTGCAGCTTATCGCCATTCTTCATCACCTGGCCAGAGCCATACATGTCGGCACAACGCTTGTTGGTAATAAAGCGAGTGTTTCCGCCAGAAAGCAACTTGATGGCCTCCTGATTGAAGTGATCGAAATGCTCGTGAGTAACCAAGAGGTAGTCGGCCTTTGGCATAGCAGCATAGTCAATAGTTTTGTTACCCAACTTTGTCACAGGGTCAATCTCAATCTCTTTGCCGTCATACTGAATGCGGATGCTGGCATGAGTCAGGGCATGGAACGTAACGGTCTTACCGCTTTTAGTCTTGAAATCATCGGTCTCAAAACTCTGTTGGCCACAAGCTGTAGTAAGCCCTAGTGCGGCGAATAAGCAAGTCAAAATCTTTTTCATATCACTCTTCTTTCTTAAAGTATTATAATCTTGGGTGCAAAAATACAAAAAAACATGGAGAATTATGTATCTTTGCACGAAATTAACATGAAAGCCAATGGCTTGGACTTTTGAACGTGATTTCTATGTCAACAAGACAAGCGGCACGACAAGAATGGTGGAGAAAGTACCTTCACTCAATGTAGAAGAGGAAGCAGGAACCATCAACTTATATGACTATCTCAAGTAATAATATATTATGAATATGAAGAATTTAAACGAAAACTTAACGAACAGATCGGCTGAGGAAGCCAAGGAGTCATTAAAGCCTACCAAAGAGATATACTTTGCCGGAGGTTGTTTCTGGGGAACAGAGCATTTCTTTAAGCAAATTGAGGGTGTGGCAATAACAGAAGTAGGATTCGCCAACGGACATACGGAAAATCCTACATATAAAGAGGTATATACTGACCAGACGGGATTTGCAGAGACTGTCTTTGTGCGATTCTATCCCGATGTGGTTAGTCTTGAATTCCTGTTGAAGATGTTCTTCAAGGCCATCGACCCGACTAGCCTCAACAAGCAGGGACATGATGAGGGTACACGCTATCGCACAGGTGTATATTATACTGACCCAGCGGATTTGGCCGTCATCGAGAAAGTGTTTGCCGAAGAACAGAAGAACTATGAGCAGCCCCTAGCCGTAGAGAAACTGCCTCTGCAGAACTTCTACACAGCCGAGGAGTATCACCAGGACTATCTCGACAAGAATCCTGATGGATACTGTCATCTGCCTCTGGAGCTATTTAAATTTGCAAGACAAGCTAAAGAGAAAAAATGAGCAGGATTATCAGGGAAGCTGATTTGGCGGAAGTGACTGAAATTATGCATATTATGGATGCTGCAAAAGGGATTATGCGGCAATCTGGCAATATGCACCAATGGGGTGATGGCTATCCGTCGGAGGCTGTTATTACCGCAGATATAGAAAGGAATAGCGGTTTTGTCATCGAGGACAATAACGAAATAGTCGGCTACTTTGCTTTTTTACAATCCCCCGAACCTACTTATGCCAAGATATATGAAGGCGAGTGGATAGATGATTTACAGCCATATCATGTAGTCCATCGAATAGCCAGTTATCCTGATGTTCATGGTATATTTAGCAGCATCATGGATTTCTGCTTCTCTCACGACACGAATATCCGCATAGATACACATCGCGACAACAAAATCATGCAGCACAACATTTTGAAGCACGGTTTTACATATTGCGGCATCATCTATCTGCAATCAGGCGACGCAAGACTTGCATACCAAAAGATATATAATGGCTTGGAAACTGAAATATCGCTGTAAGCAATGCGGCTACGAGGCCGAGGTGTACGAGGGGCGTGGACTCTTTCGGCAGGAGATTACGGCCGTATCATGCCCCGACTGCCACACTATCCAGAACCTGGTGGTGGGTGGCATCATTGCCGACGTGGCACCATCGTACCGGAGCGAGGTGGGGCGCCTGTGTTTGCAATGTGGCAGCGATAAAATCAAGGTGTGGGATAAGCATACCTGCCCACGATGCCAGGGCGAGATGGAACCAACTAACGAAAAAGAGTTTTGGACGTAATATGAGAAAAGCAAGTAGACAGATGGATGCCGCCTTCGCATTGGAGGTGTTGGATAAGGCTCCATACGTAACAGTAAGTATGACGCGACCCGATGGGACACCTTACGGATTGCCCCTGTCGTTAGCTCGCACAGACGATAGAACATTCTATTTCCATTGTGCTTTAGAGGGCGACAAACTGGACTGCATAGCACACTGCCCGACGGTATTCCTGTCGGCAGTAACTAAATGTGCGCCTACCGTTGGCCCTAAAGATGGCAGCTTCACGCTACAATACAAATCGGCCACCGCTGTAGGTAAGGCAGTACTGGTGACAGACCACGAGGAAAAGATAGCGGCATTGCGAGCCATCTGTCAGCGTTTCCTACCCCACCACATGGATGCTTTTGACGATGCCATCGCCCGCAGTATTGAAAGAACGGCTGTAGTAAAGATCACCCTCACAGAACCTCCCTTGGGTAAGCGCAAACAGTACGATAAACAGGGCGAGGAGATGAAGTATGGAAGAATGGAATAAGGATTAGCATGTTTTGTGAAATAAAGAGTTAAGTTATGACACCACAAAAACAAAGAAATGAGCAACTGGCTCAGACGATTATTAAGAATCTGAAGCGTCGCCATATAGAGGGTTTCTATTGTGCGACGGCAGAAGAGGCCGTAAAGAAAGTTTCGGAACTTATCGCCGACGGAAGCAGTGTGACATGGGGCGGTACGATGACCGTACGCGACTTGGGTATCCCGCAATATCTTAAAGATCGTGGTACATTGAAGGTTTTGGACCGCGACCTGGCAGAAACGCCCGAAGACAAGCAAGCCATCTATCTCAAGGCGTTCTCGGCCGATGTGTATCTGTCGAGTGCCAACGCTATCTCGGAAGATGGCGTTATAGTGAATATCGATGGTAACGGAAACCGTGTGGCAGCCATCACCTGGGGACCTAAAAAGGTTATCTTCGTTATCGGTCTGAACAAAGTGGCTCAGAACGTAGAGGCTGCACTCGCAAGGGCACGTAGCACGGCATCACCCATCAACGCAGCCCGATTCAATATTAAAACGCCTTGCCATACGGATGGCGTGTGCCATAACTGCAACTCGCCAGAGTGTATCTGCAACTACGTTCACTTTCTCCGTAACTCGCCCCAAGGTCGTCATGTAGTAGTGTTGGTAGGCGAAAACCTCGGATATTAATATGTTATGTGAAATGACAGACTAAATTATATGAAGAAGATAATCAACCCTTGGCGCAACCATGAGGGATATAACTGTTTCGGTTGCAGTCCTGAAATAGCACTCATCGCTCTGACATCATCCGGCTTACAGATCCCGTGAAACCAAAGTTGGAAATAGAATAACAAAAATAGAATTAAATAGAACGTTATGTTAGAACATATTGCAGATTTTACCGCTTGGCCAATACTCACGGGTATTTTCATCGGCTACATTGCCAACCGCATTATGAGCGGTGAGGGCAAAGGATGCTGCATGAACTTCGTCATAGGCATCGTTGGCAGTTATGTAGGAACATTCATCAGCCATCTGCTGAACATAGAACTACTTGGCAAAGGTTATCTCACCAACTTCGTATTCTGTGTTGTTGGCGCCGTAACATTTTTGTGGATTTGGAAGAAACTGTTTGATTGAGTATGCTGGCGATTGATACAACCAACATGTGTTCGCATTTACAGCGAAAACTATTCAAAGAGGATGGCCAATATCATTCTCTATGGATAGCCATGCAGGATGATTCAGAACTGACTGCCATAGTCCGTTCTCGCCAGTTACATATTTATCGCAATGGAAAGAAAGTGCTGATACTGGCAGGTAAGTCCGCGCCAAAGATTATCAGAGAGGACCCGATTTGTGAGTTGTTACAAGTTGAGAGAATCAAGTGGATGGAGCAACGTTTCAACAAAGCCCTGGCTGCCATCAAGGATGGATCTGCTGATTCACTGAAGGCTATCAAAGAGGATGTTGCCGAACTCAGCAAATACTATGGTAGTGAGTTGTGGAAACTAGACTTTGCTGCTGATGAAACAGGGAATCTTCCCCCAGACCTCAGACGCGGAGTTCTATCAGAAGATGGCATTTGGAACCTGCTTGAAGACTATCGTAAAATTCAAAAGAAAAAGCAATGAAGAAGCGGAAAATCAAGTATTCAGCTATATTCTTTCTCTGCTGGTTTGCCCTTTTAGTCATTCTGGTTGATGGAGTTTTGAAGTTCGAGACACTGGTTGATTATTGTGGGTCGTATGCATTCGTAGAAGCTGCATTATTGTTATTGGTTATCCTACCAACAATAGCTGTTTATAGATTTACAAAAGATATATGATCCGAGATTTTATTGCTATCGATTTCGAGACAGCCAATCGGGAGCCATCAAGTGTCTGCTCAGTAGGCGTAGTGATGGTACGTGGCGGGCAAGTGGTTGACAGTTTTTATAGTCTAATCCAGCCCGAGCCAAACTACTATAATTATTGGTGCCAACGAGTTCATGGGCTGAGCCAGCAAGATACTGACGATGCACCCGTATTCTCAAAAGTATGGCAACAATTGGAGGAGCAGATTGCAGAAATCTACTCATGTCCAATTGCTACCCTACCCTTCGTGGCTCACAATGCACGCTTTGACGAAGGATGTCTGAAAGCAGCTTTCAAAGTCTATCAGATGGACTATCCTGACTATCATTTCTACGACACCCTCACAGCAGCCCGTAGGCAATTTGGGCGCTCCCTACCCAACCACCAGCTACACACGGTTGCAGCCGCGTGCGGCTACGACCTACAGAACCACCACCACGCACTGGCCGATGCCGAAGCATGCGCTGCTATAGCCCTATATATCCTGTAGAATCATGCCGCTCGACTTAGCCGCTTACATAAATGGGTGTAACCCCTCGTGGCCAGCACGACATTATGGCCTATGAGTGCGCCTTCATCGATGATGATGCCGCCTTGATCCTGGAACTTGCAGCCCATGTTGATAAAGACGCGCTC
>Ga0256407_10009619_pt1 | contig 13797 bp, 9 predicted proteins | sample RumenRJG_04DNA_FD_193489 | JGI IMG/M metagenome (GOLD analysis project Ga0256407, IMG submission 193489) | Bovine rumen microbial communities from Lethbridge, Alberta, Canada - RJG_04 | ecosystem: Host-associated > Mammals > Digestive system > Stomach > Rumen | place: Canada: Alberta | collected... | reverse complement strand
AAAAGGGAGCACAAAGCCCCTGACTGCCCACTACTACGGAAGCATCGGCGAAGACGGCAAGGCTGTCCGCGCGGAACTCAAAAACCGCGAAGAGACAATGCGGATCGTCGACGGACTCACCGGCGGTGAGTTTGCCATTCGTGAGGTGAAACGGTCGGAACGCACCCGCAAATCCCCCCTTCCCTTCACCACATCCACGCTTCAGCAGGAGGCCAGCAAGGTCCTCAATTTCTCTACACAGAAGACTATGCGCGTAGCACAGCAGCTCTATGAGGGCGTGGAGATCAAAGGACAGGGAACCGTAGCTCTGATCACTTATCTGAGAACGGACAGCATCCGAATCTCCGATGAGGCCCAGGCAGCGGCAGCTTCCTATATCACCGAAAACTACGGTGCGGAATATGCCCTGGAGAAGGAGAAGGAAGAAAAGAAGGGCGCAAAGATCCAGGATGCCCATGAAGCGATCCGTCCCACGGACATCACAAGGCTTCCTGCTTCTGTCCGCGAATCCCTCTCCCGTGAGCAGTACCGTCTCTACAACCTGATCTGGAAACGCTTCGTGGCAAGCCGCATGAGCTCTGCCAGATATGAGACCACTCAGGTGCGGATCGCAGCTTCCCCTGCCGCTTCTTCTCAGATCGGTCCACAGATGTTTACCGTCTCCGCCTCCCGTCTTATTTTTGAAGGCTTCCAGAAGGTCTATATGGAGGATGAAGAGGAGAAGACTCCTTCCATCAGCAAGGCGATCGACGAGAATACCGGGGTCACCCTGGAGTCCTTTGACCCCCGCCAGCACTATACACAGCCGCTGCCGCATTACACGGAGGCAACGCTGGTCCGTGCTCTGGAAGAACAGGGAATCGGACGTCCCAGTACCTATGCGCCCACCATCACCACCATTCTGGCCCGCCGCTACATTGTCAAGGAAGAAAAAAATCTCTACATGACAGAGCTGGGCGAAGTGGTCAACAACATCATGAAACAGGCCTTCCCGACCATCGTCAACCCGCTCTTTACGGCGAATATGGAGACGCTTCTGGACGGGATCGCAGATGGCGAGGTGCGCTGGAAGACGGTGATCGAAAACTTCTATCCCGATCTTCATGAGGCTGTACTCGAGGCGGAAAAGACACTGGAGAAGGTCAAGATCGCGGATGAGGAGACAGAAGAGATCTGCGAAAACTGCGGACGCCACATGGTCATAAAATACGGCCCTCACGGCAAATTCCTGGCCTGCCCGGGATTCCCCGAGTGCCACAACACCAAGCCTTACTATGAAAAGATCGGTGTGGCATGCCCGAAATGCGGCAAGGATATCATCGTGCGTATGTCCAAAAAAGGCCGCCGCTACTATGGCTGCGTGGACAACCCTGCATGTGACTTCATGGTCTGGCAGAAGCCTTCACAGAAAAAGTGCCCCCGCTGCGGCAATATCATGCTGGAGAAGGGAACCCGCCTGGTATGTGCTGACAAGGAATGCGGATACGTGGAAAAACGCAGCGAATCAGAAGCGGAGTAAAAATCCCTTGAAGGGGTACGCGCAGTAACGGGCGCTCTGCGCGCCGGAGAACAGGCAATACAGACAAAAGGAACAGAATAACCGCAGTAAACGGGACACATATACATCTGGAGATAGATCAGACACAGAACGGAATGACAGCGGAAACAGGTAGACATCTCCCCATAATACTGCTCTGATCAGCAGGAGGTAATAATATTGGATACTCTGCATGCAGCAAATAATGTCGTGTTGCTGGACAACACAAGAAAAATCGAGAAGCTGATTCATAACAATGACACCGGGAAAGTTGTCTTCAACGATATTTGCAGGGTGATGAGCGATATCCTGCAGGCACACATCCTTGTCATCAGCAAGAAAGGCAAGGTCCTCGGAGTCGGTGAATGCAGGGAAGTCAATGCCGCACACACCTTGATCGTGGAGGAGATCGGAACCTTTGTCGATCCCGGACTCAACACCCGTCTTCTGGATGTTCTCTCCACACACGAGAATGTCTCTTTGCAGACACTCGGTTTCTTTTCTAATGAAGACAAGGACCTGATGGGGATCGTTCTTCCCATCGAAGTTGCCGGCGAGCGCCTGGGCACCGTCTTTATCTATAAGGACGGCGAGCACTTTGATATCGACGACATCATCCTCTCCGAATACGGCACGACCGTAGTGGGACTTGAAATGCTCCGTGCGGTCTCCGAGGAGAACGCGGAGGAGAACCGCAAGATCGCAGTCGTAAAGTCTGCCATCAGCACGCTGAGCTATACCGAAATGCATGCCATTATCCATATCTTCGAAGAACTCGACGGGGTGGAAGGGATCCTTGTTGCCAGCAAGATCGCGGACAAGGCCGGCATTACCAGAAGTGTCGTTGTCAACGCGCTCCGCAAGTTTGAATCCGCGGGCGTCATCGAATCCCGTTCTTCCGGCATGAAGGGAACCTACATCAAGGTCCTCAACGATGCCATCTACGGCGAGCTCGCGGGCCTTCGCAGACAGGTCCAGCCCTGATCTGCCGATCACAGGGACAGCCGGGTCACCCGGGAAGGCTGAGATACCGGTGACAGTCAAAAATTGGAGAATCGTTACAAGTCACTCCCCCACCAGATTCGACGTGTTTTTGAGCGTCGGAACGCTCAAAAACCGGAGTTTTACGGCGTTCGGCGTTTCGCGAAGCGAAATTGGAATCGCCGGACGCAACGTTACCGTCACACCCTGGTCAGGGTGTGACGAGTAACGGAGAATCAAAAAGTCAAAAAATCTTTGCCTTTTACCTATTGCGCAATCTCACTGAATGTGCTATTGTTTTTAAGTTGCAATTTTTATGTCTTTTTATCAGACACGCGTCCCAGCGGATGCCGGTGCTCTTTTTTAAAAAGGGTGGCAGAATCCTCAATGACCGCGAAAGGGCGCGGAAGAACAACCATTTACAGGAGGAAAAGTAAACATGGGTATCGTATCAATGAAACAGCTGCTGGAAGCAGGCGTACACTTCGGTCATCAGACAAGACGCTGGAACCCCAAGATGGCTCCCTACATCTTCACCGAGCGTAACGGCATCCACATCATCGACCTTCAGAAGTCCGTCATTCTCGTAGACGAGGCTTACAAGGCAGTCTTCCAGATCGCAGAGCAGGGCGGCACCATCCTGTTCGTAGGCACCAAGAAGCAGGCACAGGACGCAGTCAAGGCTGAGGCTACCCGCTGCGGCATGTACTATGTCAACGAGAGATGGCTCGGCGGCATGCTGACCAACTTCAAGACCATCCGCAGCCGCGTTGACCGCCTTCGCAAGATTGAGCAGATGGCACAGGACGGCACCTTCGAAGTTCTTCCCAAGAAGGAAGTTGCAAAGCTTCAGAAGGAGTGGGATAAGCTTGAGAGGAACCTGGGCGGCATCAAGGACATGACCCGTATTCCCGATGCAATCTTCGTAGTCGACCCCAAGAAGGAGAGAATCTGCGTAGCAGAGGCACACGCTCTGGGCATCACCCTGATCGGTATCGGCGACACCAACTGTGATCCCGAAGAACTCGACTTCATCATCCCCGGCAACGACGATGCAATCCGTGCAGTCAAGCTCCTTTGCAGCAAGATGGCAGATGCTGTCATCGAGGCTAACCAGGGTGCGGAAGCTGACGGCGCTGAGCAGGAAGCTCTTGCAGAAGAGTCCGCAGCATCCGAGGCTGAACAGGCAGCAGAGGGAACCCTCTGATCCTGAAGCATACGATTTCAGAATAGACAAGATTGAGACATGATTGAATAACAGCTGCTGCGGACTCCGGCAGCGGAGTCTGCGGCACATACGCAAAGATAGATTGAAAGGAAGTACACTATGGCTATTACAGCTGCTCAGGTAAAAGAACTCCGTGAAGCAACCGGCGCGGGCATGATGGACTGCAAGAAGGCTCTGGTAGAGACCAATGGCGATATGGACGCCGCTGTTGAGGTCCTTCGCAAGAAAGGTCAGGCGAAGGCTGAGAAGAAGGCCAGCAGGATCGCTGCAGAAGGTATCTGCCTGATCGCCAACGACGGCGACCAGAAGGCAGCAGTGGTCGAAGTTAACTCCGAGACCGACTTCGTTGCACAGAACGAGAAATTCCGTGACTATGTTGCAAAGGTCGCTGAGCAGGCTCTGAAGACCGAGGCAAAGGATATCGATGCATTCATGGCTGAGCCCTGGATCGAAGATTCCGCCAAGACTGTCAACGAAGCACTTGTTGACATGATCGCTGTCATCAGCGAGAAACTGAGCATCCGCCGCTTTGAGCAGGTCACTGCACAGGACGGCTGTGTTGTTTCCTATCTGCACGGCAAGGGCCGTATCGCCGTCATCATCGACGCCAAGACCAATGTCGTGAACGACGCTGTCAAGGAAGCCCTGACCAACGTTGCAATGCAGGTTGCAGCTATGTCTCCCAAGTATGTCACCGTGGACGAAGTTCCCGAGTCCTACAAAGAGCATGAGAAGGAGATCCTTCTTGCACAGGCAATCGAAGAGAACGAGAAGCTTCCCGAGAACAAGCGCAAACCTCAGAACATCATCGAGAAGATGCTGACCGGCAGACTTAACAAAGAGCTCAAGCAGATCTGCCTGTATGACCAGGTTTACGTAAGAGCTGAAGACGGCAAGCAGACTGTTGCTCAGTACCTGCAGCAGGTCGGCAAGGCCAACGGCGCTGATCTTTCTGTCCGCCGCTTCATCCGCTTCGAGACCGGCGAAGGTATCGAGAAGAAAGTTGAGAACTTCGCAGAGGAAGTTATGAGCCAGATCAAGCACTGATGCTTAATACTGACTGAATTTGTGAATGCTTTGCATTACAGGCGCCTGTATGGATTTTTCATACAGGCGCACTTTTCATATAGTCATAAAAGATGTATGATAAGGATGTTTAGGGCAAAAGGTATGCGAGGGCTCTGTTTTTCTGCCCGGAAGGATTTATATGACAATAAAAAGAATTAATGATAATACGATCAGCTGCACCATCTCGCCGGAAGATCTGCGCGCGAATGGGATTGAGCTGGATGATCTTTTTGACCGCAAGAAAGAGGCGGTGGATTTTATCCGGCAGACAGTAGCGCAGGTCGCGATTTCCGAGAACTTTGATCTTCGGGGCGATCTGACTACCATGCGGATCTCTGTACTTCCGGATCGGTCCCTCAACCTCCTGATCACAAGAGAGGACACCAAAGAAGGTGCGGCCCGCGAAGTGCGCAGGATCGCCAGAAGCATCTTTGATTCCATTGCTTCCAGGGCGGCTGAAAATGCCGGCGGACAGGACAATGAGCAGGAGGGCAGTGCTTCCGAAAGCCTGATGAAATCCCTTCTCGCGGGGATCTCTGAAAGCAGCGAAGAGAAAAGTGAAGACGGACAGGAAAAAAAGCAGCTGCCCATGGCAGGCGACACCTTTATGTTTTCTTTCTTCTCTGTGCGGGACGCCATGGACTGCTGCAGGGTATTTGCAGACGCAGGACCGGTCGAATCCTCCCTCTATTATCTGCGCGAAGACGACACCTATTTTCTCATCGTACACCGGACAGAGGATACACCCGCCGGTTTTGAGAAATGTGTGCTCTCCGCCAATGAATTCGGAGAGCTGGTCACATCCGAGGAACAGTATATTGCCTTTGTCACGGAACACGGAGATTGTGTGGCCAAAGACCATGCCATCGAAATGTTCATGAACGTGATCCCCGGGATCGGTGAAAATGTCATCGACGGAAAAAAGACGCGGAAAAGGCATAAAAAAGACGCTGTTTCTGCGGAAAATACCCCCTCGTCAGTTAAGAAAAAAGATGATCCGGAGGAAGCGTAATGCGCCTCAATCAGTATATTGCCGCCTGCGGCGTCTGCTCCAGGCGGGAAGCCGACCGACTGGTCCAGGCAGGACAAGTCCTGGTGGACGGGCAGCCGGCGGAACTGGGAATGAACCTTCGCGGAGACGAGACGGTCACCGTCAGAGGTAAAGTTTTGGAATCACCGCGGACACCGGTCGTGGTCGCCTGGTACAAGCCTGTCGGCGTGACCTGCACAGCGCGTGATCCGCATGCAGAGAGGACCATTGCGGATGCCTTCCGGTACCCGGTGCGCCTGACCTATGCGGGAAGGCTCGACAGGGATTCGGAAGGCCTTCTTCTGATGACCAATGACGGCGCCCTGATCGATGCCATGATGCGCGGTGCCAACGGCCATGAGAAAGAGTATATCGTGCGTGTTCGCAGCAGGATCTCCGACGGAGAACTGCACCGGCTGGAAAAGGGCATGTATCTGCGGGAACTCAAACAGCAGACAAAGCCGTGTACGGTGGAACGTCTGGGCGACAGGACCTTCAGGATCGTTCTCACCCAGGGACTGAACCGGCAGATCCGCCGCATGTGCAGCGCCCTGGGACATGAAGTGCGCACCCTCAAGAGGATCCGTGTCGTCAATATTGAACTGGGCGCCCTCAGACCCGGACAGCAGCGGAAGATCGAAGGAGAGGAACTCGAAGAACTCTACAAAAAGGTGATGCTGCCCAGGACCTCCGGAAAAAACAGCCCGGCAAAACATGTTCGCAGAGAAAAGCGGGAGGGGACTCCGAAGACAAATGCCTCCCGTCCGTCTGCCCCTTTCCGCAAAGGATCAGGAGGCGGTCCCGAATCTGCAAGGTGAGGAAAAATGGCTGAAGACAAGAAAAAGACCTCCGATGCGCTCTACAGACGGATGGAATATCTCACAGATCTTTTAAACCGGGCGTCGGAAGCCTATTACGCCAGGGATACGGAGATCATGCCCAACCTGGAGTACGATGCTCTATATGACGAGCTGCGTGCGCTGGAAGAGGAGACCGGCATTGTGATGGCGGGATCGCCCACCGTAAGCGTCGGCTATGCTGCAGTGGAAGAACTGCCCCGCGTGCGGCATGAGCAGCCCATGCTGTCACTGGACAAAACCAAGTCCAGAGAAGATCTGGCGGCATGGCTGGGAAACCGCAAGGGCCTTCTGTCCTGGAAACTGGACGGCCTGACGGTGGTCCTGACCTATGAAAACGGCAGGCTCTCCCGAGCTGTCACCCGCGGAAACGGAGAGATCGGCGAAGAGATCACCGCCAATGCAGCGACGTTCAGAAATATCCCTGCCGTGATCCCCTTTACAGGAAAGCTCACTCTCCGCGGGGAAGCCGTGATCCGTTATTCCGACTTTACCCGTATCAATGAGGAAATTGCCGCCGAGGCGGCTTCCAGAGGCACTTTGGAAGATGTCCGCTATAAGAACCCCAGAAACCTCTGCAGCGGCTCTGTGCGCCAGCTGGACAGCGCTGTGACGGCAAAGCGCCGTGTCCGCTTCTATGCCTTTACTCTGGTGGAGGCCTCCCTGAAAGAGGATCCTGCAGACACGTCCGCTGCCCCTGCAGCCCCTGATTTCCACAATTCACGTCTCGAGCAGCTGCGCTTTCTGCAGGAGCAGGGATTTGAGACTGTGGAGACTGAATTGGTGACAGGTGCCGATGTCCCGCAGGCAGTTGCGAGATTCGAAGAAAAGATCGCCGGTTTCGACATCCCTTCCGACGGCCTGGTCCTTCTGATGGACGATATTGCCTACGGCGAATCCCTCGGACGGACGGCCAAGTTCCCCAGAAACTCCATCGCCTTTAAGTGGGCGGACGAGCTTCAGGAGACAACTCTGACCGAGGTGGAGTGGAGTGCCAGCAGAACGGGGCTGATCAATCCTGTTGCCATCTTTGAACCCGTTGAACTCGAAGGAACAACGGTCCGGCGGGCATCTGTACACAATGTCAGTATCGTTCGCGCTCTGCAGCTGGGGATCGGCGACCGGGTGACCGTCTACAAGGCCAATATGATCATCCCCCAGATCGCGGAAAACCTGACAAGATCCGGAACACTGGAGATCCCCTGTACATGTCCTGTATGCGGGGGCCCCACTCAGATCAGGCGTGAGATCGACACAGAGGTACTTGTCTGTACCAACCCGGAATGTCCTGCCAAAAAGATCAAGGCTTTTACGCTCTTTGCAAGCCGCAGCGCCATGAACATTGAGGGGCTTTCCGAAATGACCCTGGAAAAATTCATTGCGGAGGGCTTCATCCACGAATTCGCGGATATTTATCATCTGGATGACCACAGAGATGCCATTGTGGAGATGGAGGGCTTCGGTGAGAAGTCCTACACCCGCCTCATGGAGAGTGTGGACAAGTCCAGGAATACCACCATGCCTCGCCTGCTCTACGCCCTCGGCATTGCGGGTATCGGCGCAGCAAACGCCAGAGTCCTGTGCGATCACTTTGCGGATGATATCAGCGCGATCCGTTCCGCGGATCAGGACAAGCTCAGTCAGGTAGAAGGAATCGGCCCTGTCCTTGCGGAAGCTGTTTCCGCATGGTTTGCCAATGAGAAAAACCAGGGCATGCTCGACCGTCTGCTGCAGGAGGTGCATCCCGCTGTCAGGGACAACCTCAGGACCGCCGGAAGAGGGGGCCGGACCCCTGAAGACGGAGATCATGCGGAAGGTGCCGGAGCAGAACCGGCCGCGGAGGACCCCATTGCGGGAAAGACCTTTGTGGTCACCGGAAAGGTCTTTCACTTCGCCAACCGCGACGCACTCAAAGAATATATCGCGGACCGGGGCGGAAAAGTCACCGGCAGTGTTTCTGCCAAAACAGATTTTCTTATCAACAATGATGTCACATCGACATCCTCGAAAAATAAAAAAGCCGCACAGCTGGGGATTCCTATTCTTTCGGAAGAGGACTTCATGAAGCTTGCGGGAAAAGAAATTGAGTAAGGACCTGCAGACCTGCGGAACAGCGGTTTTTTATGTGACTGCCGGAACATCAAAGATCCATGGATCTTTGGTATATCGGCCGGGACATAAGATCAGACGCGGCTTATCTTCCGGCAGGATCGCCAGGCCATGGAAAAGAGGACAACATGCCAATCAGGATAAAGAATGGACTTCCTGTAAAGGAGAAACTGGAGAGAGAAAACTTATTTGTGATCGATGAGACAAGAGCCATCGATCAGGATATCCGTCCGCTTGAGATCTGCATTCTGAATCTCATGCCGACCAAAGAGGAGACAGAGCTTCAGCTTCTGCGAATGCTCTCCAACACACCGCTGCAGCTCAACGTAACGTTTATGCGGATGAGCTCTCACCAGTCGGTCAACGTGTCCGCTTCTCACCTGATGCATTTTTATTATTCCTTCCAGGAACTCAGACACAGAACTTTTGACGGACTGATCATCACCGGTGCGCCGGTCGAAAAAATGGAGTACGAGGAAGTGGACTACTGGCCCGAACTCTGTGAAGTATTTGAGTGGAGCAAGTCCAATGTTACCAGTACTTTCCATATCTGCTGGGGGGCGCAGGCGGGACTTTACTATCACTACGGCCTTCCCAAAAGGCTTCTGGACAAAAAGCTTTTCGGCGTCTACTCACATAAGGTGCGTCACAGAAAAGAGCCCATTGTCCGCGGCTTCGACGACTATTTCCTGATTCCCCACAGCCGCTATACAGAGGTCCCCGCAAAGGCCATCCACGCCTGCAAGGATCTCAAGATCCTGGCGGAATCCCCCGAGGCGGGCATATTGCTCTGCATGTCCCGTGACGGCAGACGCTTCTTTATCATGGGCCATCCGGAGTATGACCGCAACACCCTGCGCGATGAGTATAACCGTGACATCCGCAAGGGTCTGGACATCGATGTTCCGCTCAACTATTTCCCTGACGACGATCCCACCCAGCGCCCTCTTCTGCAGTGGCGGTCGCACAGCAATAACCTTTACTGCAACTGGATTAACTACTACGTCTACCAGGCGACGCCCTATGACCTCAATGAGATCTCCGAGCAGTCCTGGGTATATAAGCCCAAGAACAGGAAGAAGAGCGAGACAGAATAGGTTTTTGAAAGCAAGAGCCTTTATAAAGGACTCACTTGCGCCCGCCTGGCTCACTGTTTATTTATCTTTTGAAGAGAAAAAAAGATTGCAGGCATATCACCTGCAATCTTTTTGGTTATAAATGATTAAATCTATAAATGATTCAAATCTGTCCTGATCAGCTGCATCCGCAAGGCTGAAGGCTGTGAGCCGGACTGCGCAGCCATGAACTTATACCTGCGGTCCGCTCCCGGGCGCGTACTCCTGCACAAAGCGGATGTACTCCTTTGTCTCCTCCTCGGTATCCAGGATGGCAGTGTAGTTCATATTGCCCATCTGGTCCCACATAAGGGCGGGCATACGCTCGCAGGTCACGATGCGCTTGCCGTATTTTTCCAGGATCTCCTCGTGGGAGTGGACGTAGGTGTACTCGTCTCTGCGGCCTGCGTAGGCGCAGAAGTGCTCTGTCTCGGCAGCGGGGAAGAGGCGCTCGTCCCATGCCACCATATCGGCCCAGATCTGGTAGACATCCAGGGAGTGGGCGTAGTCCATCATATCCGGAGTGTAACCGCCGGCGGGACGCATATTGACTTCCAGTGCTACGAAATCACCGACTTCGCCGAGACCGGGTTTGGCCTTGGTCAGGCAGAAGAACTCCATGTGCACGAAGCGTCCCCTGACCTCAAAGGCCTCGACTGCGGCGCGGCCCATGCTGCGCAGGGATTCGGGCATCTCGGCAGCAACATAGTAGGCGAGGTCAAGATGCTTGTTCACGATATCCATGATCGAAGGCGGCCAGCAGGTCATGGACTCAAAGAGGGGTTCGCCTTTGGAACTGATCACGGCATCGTAGGAAGCGATATTGCCCGTGATGAATTCTTCCATGACATAGGGATGCCGAGGGAGATCCGAATAGAATTTCTCCAGGTCCGCATCATTTTCCAGCTTATAGGTGGCCAGAGCGCCGACACCGATCTCCGGCTTGACGATGACAGGATAGTCTGTCTCGGCAATAAAGGCTCTGGCAGCATCCAGGCATTTGGAGAGTCCGGCGGCTTCGGCTGTATCGTGATCCGGGACCTTGAGCTGGCGGGCTGTGGGAATGCCGGCTTTTTCATACTGTTTTTTCATCAGAGCCTTGCTCTTAAAGCCCTCGATCCTGTCGGATTTGACACCTGTTGTGACATTAAAATCGGTGCGCAGCCGGGCATCCAGTTCCAGCCAGTACTCGTTGTTGGATTCGATCCAGTCTATTTTTCCGTATTTAAAAGAAAAGAAAGCGACTGCACGGAAGACATCCTCGTAGTTTTCCAGTGAGGCCAGCCAGTAATACTCGTTCAGTGAATCTTTTACGTTCTGCGAGAGGTTATCATACGGTGTGTCGCCGATTCCCAGGACGTTGACGCCGTTTTTCTTGAGTCTGTCACAGAAGTTCCAGAATGTTTGCGGAAACTGCGGTGAAATAAATACGAAATTCATTGTCTCTCCCTATGTACTTATGTATCAGATGAATTGTTTGGGAAATCCGTACCGGTGTCCTGCTGCTGTTTGACGGCTCGGTTCAGTGCACCGGATGCCGGGTGCTTCTGCGCCGGTCTGTGCGCAGGATCCGAGTTGATCGTTCGAGGGTAAACCGGTCCGGAGACCCGTTTATTTGTTACCGATTGCGGAGCCGTCCAGAACTTTGGGGATGAAATAGCGGATCTGTTTCTTCCACCAGTCCCAGTCGTGACTTACGTCGTACCCCCAGAAATCGCACCAGGCATGGATGCCTTTTTTCTGGAATATGCTCGCCATGAGCAGAAGGGTACGGATACCGTCATCTTCCCAGGCACCCTGGCCGACACAGAAGATGAGTGCGCGGTGATTGTAGATATCGATGTAATGGTGGTCGGAAGGCATGTTCTGCAGGAAATGGCAGGGCGAATTGTCATACCATTTACTATTCATCCAGCCCCCTGTGAAACAGGTGGCATCATAGATGCCTGACATAGCGATGCAGCCGCCGATCAGGTCGGGACGGCGCAGCGCGACGATTCCCGCATGCATGGCGCCAAGGCTGCAGCCTACGGCGACTGGCAGCTTTCCGGACGTGTTGCGGGAATTGATAAAGGGAATGACCTCATCGACAATATAATGATAATAGTTTTCCTGGACATCTGCACGCCGGGCCTTGTCCCCGTAGAGGTCGGACCAGCTTTCCTTATCGACGGTATCAACAGTAAAGACCATGATATCTCCGCGGTCTATAAAATCGGAGATGGTATTGATCATGCCGAAATCCTCGAAATTCGTGCAAGTCGAGTCCTGCGTGGGAAAGACCAGGAGAGGAAGGCCTTTTTCACCGTGGATCAGGATGTGCATTTCCCGGTTCAGGCACTTGCTCTGATGGGTGTAGTATTCTCTTTTCATAAATCTATTACCTCATGCCGTCAAAACGGCAATTCAGGATCTTGTATATAGTGCGTGAAAGCCGCAGCGAAAAAAACGCCCTCTTACGGATCACGGTGTGACCCGTGACGCATCGTTTTATGTTCCCATAAAAAGCCGATGATTTCAATACACAAACACTTAAAATTGTTTATAATGTTTTCGACGGCTTTCAAGGTCTTTGCCGGGCAGCTCAATTGTATGATGCATAAGTCAAAAGGTATGTGGCGGCTCTGAGACGGGTTCCCTATTGCCCTCATGTGTCCCTTGGCTCATTGTATAAATCGTAATGAACAATCTGTATACTGATTTGATTATATCATATTTTGGACTGAAAGAACTTATATATAGAGAACAGGTTTCGTTGAGGTTTCGCTGATGACGGAAGGCAATTTTACATACAAAATAATACAAGCGCCGTCCGCTGCCGCCGGAGCAGAAAAAAACGCTCCGGAAGAGTGTGCGGAAGCAGTGATCACAGGTATGCTGCAGGAGCGGCGGCATGTAGAGGTGCCGGACAGGATCGGCGGTCTGCCTGTGACAGGCATTGCGCCGCATGCCTTTGCCGATCAGACTTCTGTGCGGTCTGTATCACTGCCCCGGACCCTGCATTCCATCGGGGCTTTTGCCTTCCACAACTGCCCGCAGCTGGAGGAGATCTCCATGCATGACAGCATCCGGGATTTCCATAACGGCGTCGTCAGACAGGACAGGAAGCTGCGCAGGATCAGGCTGCAGGTGCATGAAGGAAATTATACAGTCATGCGGGATATTCTTTCCGATACGGATGCCAAGCTGCAGTTCAGCCTGGAACTTTCGGACGGACAGGCAAGGCTCCTCTTTCCCGGTTATGACTATGCTTTTAATGAAAATACCATGGCGCGCACGATCCAGTTTTCCATTTCCGGATCGGGCATGGTCTACCGCGAGTGTGTCCGGCGCAGGAGCATCGGCTTTCGGGAGTACGACCGCCTGTTTCCCAGAGTCATTCCGGATGATCCTCATGCCGCTCTGGAGATTGCTGCTGACCGCCTGCTTTTTCCCTATGATCTTGCAGGGGTGCACGCACAGGCCTATGAAGACTATCTGCGGGAAAATGCAGCAGATGCCCTGCTGCACTTTGTCACCCTCCTCAATGAGAACATGGGAACGGAGGCATCCGATGAGGCCTGCCTGCGACTGCAGCTGATGGCAGACCGGGGACTGATCACACAGGAAGCGGCAGACCCCGCCCTGCGTCTTGCGGCTGACCTGAGGCTTACGGAAGCCTGCAGCCTGATCATGTCCGGCAGAGGGACTTCCTTTGCGGAAAAGAAAAAAGCGGCTGACGATTTCGCGGAAGAAATGGCGGCAGAAGATATTTTGCCGGATCTGTCTGCGGAGAGAGGGAGTGAACCGCCAGGGCAGGCAAGAGGGAGTGAACCGGCAGACCAGGCCGTTTCCCCTTCTGCGCAGGAGGATCTGACAAAGGATATGACAAA
>Ga0256407_10009617_pt1 | contig 13800 bp, 9 predicted proteins | sample RumenRJG_04DNA_FD_193489 | JGI IMG/M metagenome (GOLD analysis project Ga0256407, IMG submission 193489) | Bovine rumen microbial communities from Lethbridge, Alberta, Canada - RJG_04 | ecosystem: Host-associated > Mammals > Digestive system > Stomach > Rumen | place: Canada: Alberta | collected... | reverse complement strand
CTGGGAAAAAGAAAAAATAAATATTTTTAATATTTTTTATTTTAATTTTTTTTTTTTTTGGGTTTTTTTTTTTTGTCGTTTTTTTTTTTTTAAATTTTTTGATTTTGAAAAATTAAATTTTTTTATTTAATTAAATTTAAATAAAATATATAAATTAAGAGTAATATATAAAATATTATCTTGCTATTAAGGTATTTTTTTTATTCTAATTCCTTTTTTATTTTATATTCTTCTTCTGTTATTTTATAAAGTTTACTAAATGAAATATTTAATAATTCTTTTATGACTTTATTCACATTTGTTAAAATATTATTAATTTTTCCATAATTAAATGAATAAGGAATATATAAATTTATAAATTCCAAATCAGAATAAAAAAAATTAGGATGAGCTTTAATTAATATATATAATAAAATAGAATTAAAATTATCTTTATAACCATATATTATTTCAATATTATTTATTATATCTTCGACTTTTTCTAAACAATTTAATTTATTAATTGGAGACTTTTCATTATTTATTTGAATAATGAAATTAATTGCAACTGAAATCATTTCATCATTTATTGAATTGTAATTTTTAATAATATTTTCTGGTTTAACCCAATCATATATAAAACTATTTTGAAATAATTTCAAATCTTCTGAAGATGGTTGATCCGGATTATATAGTTTATTATATATCCCTTCAAAAATATAATTTATTATTTCTTTCTTTGCTAAATCATATTTTTCATTTTCTTTAAAAAAAATATTTGATGATAGATTTTCTAAAATTATATTTAAAAAATTATTTATTAAATTTGGTATATTTATTTTTTTTTCAAAATCAAAAAAATTTTCAATGTCTCTCAATTCAATTATATTTGGAAAATATGAAATAAATTCATTTATACATTTACAATTAAATGTTTTATATATTTTATCTTCATTAGATAATTCAGTTTTAATATCATATTTAATTATTTCATTATTATTATTCACATATTCAATAATAAAAACATTAACTTTTGTATAATAAATAAAATTAAAAATCATATGATAAGTTTTATTAATTTTAATTTTATCTAAATATTTTTCAACAAATGAATTTTTTTTTTTACTACAATTATACTTAATATATAAAAAATTTAAGGAATTATCTTTCGTAAGATTTATAATATTATTTTTTGAAGAATTAATTAATTCATTTAATAAAAGAAAATAATTTTGTCTTTTATATTCAATTGGAATATTTGAAATATTTGATTGTAAATATAATCCAAACCATCTTAATGGAATGGTTTGTTCTTTTAATATATCACTAAAACCTTCTAATTCTAACATTTTATTTAATGCTAATGAGAAATCTTCATCTTTTTTTCCTTTTTCTATAAAGTAATTTTCTCTTGTTAATGTATTTAAATTTTTTATTAATATATTTATACAATATTTTATTCTTTCTAAAATAAATTTTTCATTATTTAATTGAGTTAATGATTCATCTGTTTGAAAACTAAATTTTGTTATATTTTTTCTTTTCATTATTTCTGATAAATTTTTATCAAAAATAGGTTCTGTAATAAATAAAAATGATTTTTTATTATTTTTAATATCAGCATCTAATTTTTTATTCATAATTTTTTCTTGAAAAACTAATTTATTGAATGATTTATGAAATATATTATTATCTCCAAATTCAAATTCCTTTTCATTTTCTTTAATTATAGAATATATTAAAATTAAAATATCCCATGTGAAACATATACTTTGATAATCAACTCTTTCTTCTGGTCTAAATTCTAAATAATCATATGTAATACTTGTATTATTTATAAAATCAATTTTTTCAATTAATTTTTCAATTGAATTTGGTAAATCTACTTTTTTTAAATTTTCAAATATTTTATAAAGAAATGATTCAATTTCTATAAAATAATGATTAAAAATTGTATAATATTGTTCATTTTCTTTACTTGAATTAAAAAAAAATCCTTTATAAAATTTCTCAAGAACTATAATTGCTATTTGAATTTCTTTTTTTGTACCAATATTTGTTAAAATTCCATTAAATTTTGGATTTTCTAGAATTGTACAAATTAAAATTTTGAAAAAAAAATTTCCTATAAAAGCATTTTTTTCAATTATTGAAACTTTTGGAAATTTTTTAATTATTAATTTATCAATCATTAAACAAATACATTTTATATTATAAGGAATTAAATGAATATTATTTATTATTGATATTAAGATTACATCAATTAAATTTTTTATTTTTTCAAATTGATATTTATAAAATAAAATTATTTTATCATTCATATCTTGTTTTTCTTTCATTTTTGAAAGTTCTTCTAAAAATTTGAAACAAGTAAAAATATTATTATCTGATTGAATATATATTAATTGTTTAATAATAAGTTGTTGAATTTCAATTTTTTTTTCATTTTTTACACATAAAATTAACCTTTCTTTATCCAAAAAATCTTGATAATTATTATTAATATTATCTTCATTTATTTCTTTTTTTAAATAGTCATTAAATGCATAAACTCCTGAATTAATAAAATATTGTTCTATATCTTTTATATTTTTTTTTATTTTTTTTTCTTGAAATTTAAAATTATTTATATAATCTTTTAATTCAAAATATAATATTTTTTCTTCTTTTTCATTTTCTTCTTCATTTTCTTTTTTATTTTCATTTTCATTTTCATTTTCAATATCTTTTTCATTTTCTTTTTCATTTTCATTTTCTTTTTCATTTTCTTTTTCTTTTTCATTTTCTTTTTCATTTTCAATATCTTTTTTATTTTTATTATCTTTTTCATTTTTATTATCTTTTTCCTTTTCTTTTTCTTTTTCATTTTTTAATACTTCTTCTTCATATTTAAATAATTTACTCTTTGTAATATCTTTAAACAATAATAATTTAGGTTCAATAGTTTTAATTAATCTTCTTAATTTATTCATTTTAATTTCTTGTAAATAATTTTTAATATTATTTAATTCAAAGCCAATAAAAATTCCAAATTCTTTATTTACCTCTTTATTTCTGGTTTCAATTTCTTTAAAAATGCCTTCAATAAATATTTTAATTTCAATTTTCCTTAAAAAATATTTTAATACATAACTAGTGAATGATTTTTCAGAACTTAAAAATAAAGAAGTAGTACTTTTAAGTTCACTGATTTCTTTTTTTAATAAAAAAAGAATGAAAACTAAAAGACTTTCTTCATAATTATCAGTCGATAAAATATTAGTAAAAAAAAAATTACAAAAAAAATTACCAAATTGTTCATATTCTAATTTATCAATTTTTTCAATTAATCTTAAAATAATTGAATAATCATTCCTAATAGAAAAAAGAAATTTATGAACAATTTCATAACATTGTGATAATTCAATAATACTATTTTTAATCATTTCATATTTTCTTATTTCTTCATATTCATCATTATTTAATTCTATTGTTTTAAATCTATTCATTTCATCATAAATTTCCATTATTTCAATTTTATTTTTATAATATTTATAACAGTCTTCATTTATTTTTTTTATTAATTCCTCTTTTTCATTATAAAATATATCTAATAATGATGTTTCTTCTTTTAAACTTACTTGAAGTTTTTTTAATTTATTAAATGGACTATTTGGATCTATTTCATAATCCATTTTTGCTATTCTTTCCATAATTTAAAATAAAATATTATTTTTAAATTTAATTTTTATATAAAATTTATTAACTATTGAAATAAAATAATAAAGTAATTTTTAAGTAAATTTAAAAATAATATATTTTACAATAAAAAGAATAAACAATTATATTTTTTAAAATTATTTATTTTAAACTCAATTTATTAATTTTTTCTTTCAAAACTTCCAATCTACTTTTAATCTTAGATTCACTTTCTTTATTTTCTTCTTTATTATTAGTTTCTAAAACTTCTTTTAATTTAATAATATTTGGATTAATAGAAGTTTTGTTTTCATCAGTTGATTCTTCTTCTTCAATAGTAGGTAATTTTTTTTTAAATTGTCCATTCCCATTATCAATACTTGTAAAATCAAATTTTAATTCATATTTTTTTTGAGGAATATTATTATTATTATCATTTTGTGTTGATCCATCTAAATTATAAAAAGCTAAAATATTAGTATCAATTAATTCATTAATTTGATTATCTAATTGAGAATCAAATTCATATGTTGCTTGTTTATTTCTATCATTAATTTTTTTAATCTCTCCTTCTAAATTTTTTATTAATGTTTGAATATCATGTTTGTTATTTTTATTTATAAAAGATGTAATTTGTGATTCAAATATTTCATTTGGATTTTCATCTCCAGAATCATTATTAATTTCATTTAATTTTTCTTGTATTTCATTTGCATTTTGTTCTTTATGTTTATTAATTAAATCTATTATTTTATCTTTTAAATTTTCATAAAAACAATTTAAATCAACTTTCTTTTTTTGAGTAGTTGATAATTCTTTTACAATATTATCAATTGGGAATTTTAAATATTTAAAAAATTTTCTTTTTTCATCAATTGGAACTAAATAATGTAAATGTTGTGAAAAATGAACAGCATTTTCTATTAGACATTCTGAACAAATATATCCTAAATTACATGATACTTCAGAACAAAAATAAATTGAATTACTTTGATGTGCTTTACATTTTGAATTATCATTATGAAAATAATCATATAATTTTGTTAATTCTAATTCAATTTTATTTATTGATTCTGAATTTTTTTCCATTAAAAAATAAATATATATGAATAAAAAAATTTGTTTAAATAAAATTTAATTTTAATTTATTTCAATATTTTTGATTTAAAAAACTTATTTGTCAAATTAATAAATTGATTTTATTTTTTTTTCAAAAAAAAACACTTTAAAATATAATTTCTAATCTCAAAAAAATGTCAACAAAAAATGTTACATTCAAATTAGACACTCAATTAACTAGACATTCAAGACCATTAATATTATTTGAAGAAGAAAAAGAAAATGAAAAAAGAAGAAGTTCAAAATTTTCAACTTCATTTGAAATAAGTACAAAAAATTCCAATTTTCAGAGAAGGTCTAGACATTCGATTTTTTCATCCGAGATTAAAAATTCAAAAGAAAATTTTCCTAATATTAGAACTGATGCATTTGGTAATGAAATAAATAAAAAAGGAATTAAAAATTATAAAGTTAGTTTTATTGACGAAATTTCAAATGAAAAAATTGCAGAAGTAATTTTGGTTGAAAATACTGATAATAGTTGTAAAAGAAAGAATGTTATTGACAAAAATAATATTTGTAGATGTGAAACTTGTTTTATCTTTTAAAATGTTATTAAATACCAATTTTTGGTTTAAGTGAAGTTTATTTATATAAATAATGTTAATATTTTGATTTAAATATTTTTATTTTTTAAATATTTTTAATATATAGAAAAATAATATCAAATATATTAAATATGATGTGTTCAATTGAAAAAAGATTAATAATACAGAATATATAAATAATATAAATTAATAATAAAAAGAATAATAAAAAGATTAGAAATTATTATTATTTGAAAATAAGAATTAAAGGAAGTTTGCATTTATAATAATTATAATTAATTAATAAGGGTTGAAAATATTTAAATTTTGTTTATTCAATATTTGATAATTTTAAAAAAATTTAAATTAAAATATATTAATTTGTTTTTATAATTTTATTATTTAATAAATATTAAAAAAAAATAATTAAAATTTAACTTGACAATTTTAATTAATTATTAAATATAAATTAAATGTCAACTAATGAAAATGAAATAACTCAAAATTCATTAGACGACAATACTCAAAATCGAAATATAAAAGAAGAAGAAGAAACTGACTTAAATATCCCACCATTAAATTGGCATGTAAAGTTATATAAGTTAAACCAACAAAACCAATGGGATGATAAAGGTACAGGATTTACATATTTTTCATATGAAAAAAATATAATCAATAATAATATAATAGAAGAGCCTAGATTAATAATGATAAAAGAAAATTCAAATACTGAATTATTCAATATATTAATAAATGAAAATATTGAATTTCATATTCAAAGAGGAACAATTTTAACATGGAAAACAAATAATAATTTAATTGAAGATAATACTGCTATTAGTTTTCAAAGTAGAGAAGATATTAAAGAAATATGGAAAAAATTATGTTTAATACAAAGAAAAGATTCTGATTCTGAACAATTTCCTATTTATGATCCTTTTGATGCTTTATATGATATTTCTTTACAAAATTTATCTTATATTGCTCATGAAATTAGACCAGTAAATTTTATTTATTTATATTTAATTTTTTTTAGGATATGGAGCCACAAAGATTTTTAAAGTTGGAAGAACATATTAAAAATTATAATGAAAATGATGATTTTATTAATGAATTAGGTAATTTGTTAGAAGAAGAAGAAAAAAAATTAGAAAAAAATAAAAGTGTTGTTTCTAATTGTTCTATAAATACAAATTGTGAAAGTTTAAATAATGATAATGTAAATAAAAATAATGAAAATAATATAAATAATAAGGGTATAGATCAACAAATAGAAAATTTATCTTTAATATTTTTAATATTTAAAAATTTAATTTTATTAGCTGATAGAGAATTAATGGAAATTTTATTAAATGATGATCACTATTTAACTACATTTGGAGCATTTGAATTTGATTTTGAAACTCAAAAAGTAATTCCTCATAGAAAATATTTTAAAGAAATAGTTAAATTTAATAATATTTTAAATATTAAAGATAAAGATATTTTAGATAAAATTCATATGAATCATAGATTATCATATTTAAGAGATACTGCAATAGGAAGATTTATAGAAGAAAATACATTAAAAGTTATTAATTTAATGATTCAAGTAAATAATCATAAAATTGTAAAATATTTCTTATATGATTTAGATAATTTAAATAAAATATTATCATTAATGAATTCAAATGATTTAAAAATTAAAAAAAATGCATGTTTATTTTTAGTTGAATTAATGGAATGTACTAGAAATTTAATGCAAAATAAAATAACTTTTTATGAAACTTTAAATGAATGTGGTTTACTTTCAATATTAGAAAAAATTATTTTAGAAATTCCACAAAATTCACCATATCAAAAATATATTGATGCAATTCAAACAAAAAGACATTATTCAATTGATTCATTTGATGAATATTCAAAAAATGATGACTCAACTTATATGGAAGTTATAAAAATTTCTGTTATTGAAATTATAATTTTTATTCTTTCATCAGTTCCAAATTTAATTAAGGAATATATTGAAAAAAATAATTCTTCTTTATTAATTGAATTATGTAAATTAATGTTATGTAATGAAAATTTTGGAATTAAATATGAAATAAGTCAAATTGTAAAAGCATTAATTGAAAATGATATTCAAGATAAAAAAAATATTTTAGATGATATGATATTTAATAATGCTCTGTTAATTTTTGTTAATTATTTAGATATTCCAATTAATCAAAAATTTAAAAATGAAATTGTTTCTAATAAACAATTAGTAATAGAAATTCTTTGTCATGTTTTATATAAATATTCTACTAATTTACAATATTGGTTAAATCAATATGATGTTTGTGGACATGTATTAAAAATTTTAAATGAAAATTCTAAAATATTAGATTTACATGTTATTAAATTTATTAAAGGAATTTTAATTTTTTGTGATTGGTATTTTATAAGTACTTTTTTTAATATTGAAATTTTTAAAAAATTAGAAGAAATTTTTTATAAAAATAAAAAAAATGAAAATTTAATCTTTTCTGCAGTTTGTGAATTATTTGACTCTGCTAGATTTATTAAGGATGGTTTATTATTAGAACATTTTTATAATTTAGGAAAAGATCTTTTTATGAGTGAAGAGAATAAAAAATATTTTGTAAATTTAAATAAAGCATATTTAGAAAAAGATAATCCTAAAAATGATAAATTTTCTATTTTTATTAGTAAACAAATTGATAATTTTGAATTAAATTATTTAGAACCAAGTATCTTATCAATTGAAAATGATGATGATTTCTATGATGATAAAGATATATTTTTAGAAAAAAAGAGAAAAATAGATAATATAGATGATATATTTGATGATGAAAAAAAATAAATTTAGTAAAATATTATTATTAGATAATGAGTTTAAAACTTTTTTTAAATTAATCTATTAAATATAAATCTATAATTATAAATGAAAAAATAATTAAATTAAAAACTAAAAATAAAGATAAAAAATTTTATAATAAATTATATTATAATCCTTTAGTATTTTTTAAAATATTAATTTGCCCATTACATATTTTAGTATTTAATCTAATAATTAAACTTTCAGGTTGTTTCACATGAAAAAATTCCCCATCAACATTTAAATAAATTTTATTTAAATATTCAATTTCTTCATCATTAGGTTCAGATTTAAACTTTAATATAAAAGGTCCTTTTCCTTGATATAATTTCTGAGCAAATCCACTTCTATATCTTTCCATTGCTAATTTTAATCCACTTCCATATGTAAAAAATTCAATTATTTTATCATCATACTTTTGTTCTGAATTATATTGATTTAATATTTCATTTTTATATTTTTTATAATCATCACCTTCTAAATCAATTATTTTAATTGCAATATGTGATGAATTACTCCAAATATTTCTAGTACCTCCCATATAAAAATCAATATTTTGACAAATCATATCCACTGGATTATCTTTTAATATAACTTCTTTTAATTGTTTATCTAAAATATCATTTTCATCTATAACACCAAAAATTGCTTTTTTTTTAGATTGTTCTAAAATATCAATACTATTATTTAATACAAAACTATCATTATTTATATTATTCATTTTATTATTACTATTATCTAAATTATCTAAATTATCATCATTATCATCATTATCATCAATAACATAAAAACCTTCTAAAACTTGATTTAAATAAATATCACTTTCACAGCAAATATATCTTTTAAAAGCTTCCCAACAATAAACACATTTATTTTTAAATCTACTATTACTTCTATTTCTTTCAAAATTAAAACCAATTTTGGCATCAAAACCAAAAGACATATAATTAATAAATGATTTTTTAAATAAAATAATTTTCTTATTATCATTATCAATTTTAATACTTTCTCTATTAGAAATAATATCATTTATAGAACCATAAGATTTAATTTTAACTATAGCTTCCCAAATATCAATTTTACATTCTTCTGCAATATAATAAGTATATAATATTCTATGAAGATGATTAATATCATTTCCAATTTGAACTGTATTTCCAAATCCAGTTGCATTACTTAAATCATTTCCAGTTCCTAATGGAATTAAACTAAATATACATCTATTTAAATCAATATTACATTTATATAAATCATCTATTAATCTTAATGTTGTTCCATCACCTCCTCCTATTAAAATTTTTATTTTATTTTCTTTATAATATGATAAATAATCATTTATGAAATTTTGACCTTTTACAAAATCAATTTTATTTAATATGTTAAATACTATTATTGAAAATGTTAATAACTCATTAAATGGTGCTTTATAATGTGATGTTTTTAAATCATTATCATTTTGTTGTAATAAAGATTCTTTTTCTTTTTTATTTTGAAATAATATTATATTATAATTCTCTATTGATTTAATTTTATATTTTTGAGATAAATTTAATATTGAATTTCCTTCTTGAGATCCTGATAATGGATTTACAAATATTATTAAAAGAGAACCATTTGTTGAGAAATTTTCTTTTAATGGTGATTTTAAGATTTCAAAGTTAAATGAGGTAATTGAATGGTTAATTGGATATGATGATAATGATGTAGATATTATGTTTATGTCATTTTCTAAAAAATTTTCATCCATAAACTAAATTAATAAATTAATCATCAAGTAAAAAAAATATTTGGCACAAAATAAAAAAATAAATCATTAGAATAAATAAATAGAAAAAGTTGTTATTTATTCATGAAATATTTTTATCAATGATAATTATTCTTTAATAAAAGATTAAATTTTTAATTGTATATAAAATAATAATAAATTACTTTCTTGAACATTTTTTATATTATAATAAAAATGAAAAAATATAATTAAAAAATCAATATATGAAAATAAATTTTCAAAATAAATTAAATAATAATAAAAATAATATGTTAATAAAAAATAATAAATGAAACCAAAAAGAGCAAATAGTACAAAATATTTATCACATGAAGAACAATCATTGTTATATTTATATTTAATAGAATATAACGATATCTTTCAATATATATATATTCAAACTCCAAGAGAATTTATAAAAAATGTTATTAAAAGAGTTGAATTAACTTTAAAAAAACAATTTAACGACATTCCAGAAAAAATTAGATTTAAAGTAGAAGATTATTTCTCAGAACAAATTTATGCAAAAGAATATAAATTAGCATCAATGGCAATTAAATTAATACAAAAAAGGTTAAAAGATCCAAATCAAAATCCAAATATTTTTAATGGTAAAATATTAAATCATTGTAATCATGATAAAAAAAATAATTTTTATATTCATTCATGTGGAGAAATATTTTATACTTTTAAATATAAAATAAATAATAATAATAATTATAATAATGATAATATTTCACAAGAATCAAATGATATTTTTTTAATTTGTATTAAATGTGAAATGGTTTATAAAAGTAATTTAATTAAATTTCATTGTAATTCAAAAGATATTGATTTTTATTCTAAAATATTAATTGAAAATAAAGATAATAATACTTTACAATTTGCAACATGGAAAAATTATCATTGTAATGCAATAATTAATGATATAATGAAATGTGAAAAATGTAATCAAAATTTATATTATGATAAAGATAAAAATAAAATAATTTGTAATAAATGTAAATATTCAAATGATCCTAAATCAATTAAATGGAATTGTTTAATATGTAATAAGGAATTTTATTCTGATGCAAAAGAATATAATAATTTAGAATTTAAAAATATGAAAATTTGTATTAAAGATACTTTAATAAATAAAATAAAAGCAAAACCAGAAAAATTAAATTGTGGATGTGATAATGATTTAAAAAATTTAAAATTTTATCATAAAAAGTCATGTAAAGGAGATATTTATATTGGAGAAATGAATAATCAAAAAATAATAGTTTGTTCAAAATGTGATTCAATTAGTTTATATAAAAATTTTTTTTGGACTTGTCCTTTATGTAAAAAAATATTTAAAAATAATTCAAATGAAAATTATTTAAATACAGAACCAACAAAAGATAATGAAATTAAATTTAAAGTAAAATTAAGTGAATATAATATTAAAAAATTTGAAAGACCTGAAAATACAAATTTTAATTTAATTAATCATATTATTTTGAGTAAAAAAATTATCAAAAAAATTCCTAATGAAATTAGTAATATTCGAAAAAATATGTCAAAAAGTCCAATTAATAATAATAATAATGATATAAAAAGAGGAGTTTTAGGAAGAAGATTTTCAAATTTTGATGGAAGTTTTATGAGGAAAATAAATAAAGATATTGAATTTGATAATAAAGAATTTGATAATAATAATAAATTAAATTTTAATAAAATTGATTATATTCAAAAAAAAAAAAATTCTTTTTCAACAAATGATTCTGATAATTCAAATAAATCAACAATATCAAATGATGAACATAAAAAAGTGAAAATAAATTCAGAACAAGATAATAAAATTATAAAAAACTTTAATGTAGATAATTACATAATTAAATCTCAAATCGGAGAAGGGTCATTTGGAAAAATATTTTTAGCAGAATCAAAAGATCATAAATTATATGCATTAAAAAAGATAATAGCAGTTACAGAAAAAGATTTAAAAAATTTACAACAAGAATATCAAATACTATTAGAAATAAATAAATATGAAAATAATCTAAATTTAATTGATTTATATGGCATCCAAGCAAAAAAATTAGACTCAACAACATATGTTTTATATGTTTTAATGGATTTAGCATCTTCAGATTGGGAAAAAGAAGTTTTTAAAAGAAAAAAAAAACAAAATTATTATAATGAACATGAATTAATTAAAATAATAAAAGATTTAATAAGAACTTTTTCATATTTACAAAAAATGAATATATCTCATAGAGATATTAAACCTCAAAATATTTTATTTTTTAATAAGAATAATGAATATAAATTAGCAGATTTTGGAGAAGCAAAAGAATATTTTAATAATGATTGTTATACTAATCAACAAACTTTAAGAGGAACTGAATTATATATGTCACCTATTTTATTTAATGCTTTAAGAAGTAAAAAATTTTTAAAATATGTTAATCATAATTCTTTTAAAAGTGATGTTTTTAGTTTTGGTTTTTGTTGTTTATTTGCTGCTAGTTTGGGATTTGAATCTTTATATGATATTAGGGAATTAAATAATAATTTATTAATTAGAGATGTTGTTGAAAGATATTTAAGAAAAAGATATAGTAAGAAAATAATTGAAATTATTTGTTTAATGCTTGAAATTGATGAAAAATTGAGATGTGATTTTATTGAATTAGAAAAAATTGTAGAAAATATTTCATTGTAAATAAGTATACTTTTTTTGACAAATAATAGTTATTTATTTATTATATATATTTTTAATTTAATTAATATTATTTATTTATTTTTTTACTTTTTAAATAATAATGAATGAATATTATATAAATTTAAAAAAAAATAATAATAACAATTTTACTAAAATAAAAAGGAATAATAATAAATTTGATTTTGAAAATAAATTAAATTGTTGTCAGATAAAAAAAAATTATTACAATTTTTTTGTATTTTTCTTTGCTGGTATTGGAATATTATTTATTTCTTTAATATTATTTCCAAAAATAAAAAAGAATATTAAACAATTTATTATTTTATTTTCCATAGGATGTATAATAAGCATATTCAGTTTTATTTTTTATTATGGACCAAAAGAATATTTTATCAAACTAAATCAAAAACTTACTTTAATTATAATCTCCTTGACTATTATAACATTAATTATACTTTATATAATATTTAATTAAATAATTAATTAACTTTTTCAATCATTCAATTGAAAAAAAAATCTTTTTTAATTTTTTTTTACCATATAATAAAATAATTATATATTTTTTTTAAAATATATATATAATATAATTGTTTTATTAAACAATATAATTCATACGTCCCCATAAAAAATTAAATTAATAAATATTAATTTAATAAATCAAACAAGAATCACATCCAATTCTTTCATCACAAGGAACAACTTCCCTATCAAATATCATTACTAACTTATTATACATTTTATAACTTTCAACATTAATAACTTCTGCAATTTTTTTATCTTGTTTTTTAGTATTGATTTCATTATTTTCTTCTCTTGGTTTTTTTGTAATAATTGGATCATCAACAAAACTTATTTTAAATTTCCCTCCTTTTTTAATTTCATTTCCATAAATGTCTTTTCTCACTTTAATATTATCTCTATCTTCTTCTATTATTAATTGATTTGTTTCTGTTTTAGGCTTTGAATAATCACTTACTAATGATGATAATGCCTTGTGATTTTTTCTTTCTGAAATATCACCAGTTGCTGATGTTAAATCTGATATTTTAGGGATATGATTTGTTGTTGACATTTTTATTTTTAATTTATATTTTATAAAATATTTTTTCATATATTATAGTTAATATTACAAAATTTTTTTTTTTCTCTTTTTTTTTTTTTTTTTTAGAATAAATTT
>Ga0256407_10009613_pt1 | contig 13803 bp, 14 predicted proteins | sample RumenRJG_04DNA_FD_193489 | JGI IMG/M metagenome (GOLD analysis project Ga0256407, IMG submission 193489) | Bovine rumen microbial communities from Lethbridge, Alberta, Canada - RJG_04 | ecosystem: Host-associated > Mammals > Digestive system > Stomach > Rumen | place: Canada: Alberta... | reverse complement strand
TCTCAAATTGCTCTCTTGTTATATCGTTCGGATATGCTTTCCTCATTTTGTGTACCACCTGTTTTTTTCTTTAATTATAGTTCCTTTTTCTCATTTGTAAAGATACTGAACAGGCTCTGATATTATACTATCCAGACACTGTTTTAAAAAGGCTGATGTATTATAAACGCTTAATATCACTGATATTTTCGGATGATGACTGTTATTATCCATGACTATCCACATCTCCTTATCAAGTTAAGAGAATACTCTGATAATATATTATTATCCGGGAATAAATCAAGCTCCGGTTATACCTACATAATACATTTTTTTACACAATACTGATATAGTAAGTATATCATAACAGCCGTTATATGTCAATTAACGAAAGCACCACAAATAAAACTGCCGGCTTAATACCGACAGTTTTTAGTATTCATATACAAAAAATGTTTTTTGTGTTATAATGTAAAAGCATAATGAACTGGACAAAATAAGAAAGTCTCATTTTATGCATCACAGCATTTCATTAGCAAGCATTTCGATAGTTTCAAGCCGCTTTGAACCATAAGTTACAGCAGGAGATGCTTTTTTATGGATATTTATGCTGTTATTGCTTTTGTTGTAGTAAAGTATGCCTATGTTCGGATAGTCTTTAATATAATCTATCGCTTTTGTTATGTGATCACGGGGAGTGGCTATCCAGTAAAAGTCTGCACTATCATGATATCCCGGAAAAACCGGCTCGCCTTCATAGTCGCTTTCTTCAAGCTTTATATAAACGATATGAATATTGAATTTGTGCGGCGTAAGACCTTTCAGTTGTTTTATATATCCTTCGGCTATTATAAAAGCGTTCTCAAAAAGCGGTGTCTTTGTAAATTCTGTGAACAGTCTGTATTTTTCCCTGAATTTTATCTGTACGGGCAGCCAGTTCGGATAACATAATGCTGAGCCTATATCTGAAAGCGTTGTCACCTGTGCATTGAACTTCTGATAGGACAATCTTTCAAATTCTTCTTCATCATGCCTGTTTATTCTTTTGGTAGGAAGTCCGTTCTTTTCTCTTTCCTGCTTTTCAAGCTCCCATAATGTATCAAGCTCTGCTCTTGTTATTTTTCCGAGATTTGCCTTATCTATAAGAGTTTTGGCTTCCTTCATATTTCCTGCTGTTATCTTCTCTATCATGGTCAGAACATAAGGAACTACTTTCACCTTTTCCAACGGCTGTACAGGAACACTCAACAATCTGTAATATTCACAGTAGTTTTCATAAAACTTTCCTGCTTTCTTTTGCCGCCATAAAAGTGAGATGGTTATATTATACCTTTTGGCGTAACTGCTCAGCCATGCTGTGAAGCTTTGATACTCGTATTCGTAAAGATTTTGTTCCTCAACTATTTTGAGAAGCTTATATACCTCTACCCATGATTCCTGTGCTTTCAGAAGGGGTTCTATGGCTTTTTCTATCTCGGCTAACTTTTCTTTCTTTTCACTCTTTTCGTCCATTTCATCACTCCCATTCAATATTATTTTTAAAAGTTATACAACAAACAAGGAGGTTTTCCAATGAGCATTTATATTACAGGTGATACACACAGAGAATTTGACAGAATACGTTATTTCTGCGAAAAAAACAAGACCACAAAAAATGATATAATCATCATACTCGGTGATGCAGGCATTAACTATTATCTTTTCGGAATGGATGACAATTTAAAAGCCGAAATTGACATGATGCCTGTAACTCTTTTCTGCATACACGGCAACCATGAGGAAAGACCATTCAACATACCATCTTATGAAGAACGTCAATGGCACGGCGGCACAGTATATGTTGAACCGAAATATCCGAACATCATATTTGCAAAGGACGGTGAAATATACGACTTTAACGGTCAGAAATATATAGCAATAGGCGGTGCATATTCTGTAGATAAATACTACCGCCAACTGCACGGATACCCGTGGTTTTCTTCAGAACAGCCAAGCGATGAGATAAAAGCATATGTTGAACAACAGCTTGAAAAAACCGGATGGAATATAGACGGTGTATTTTCTCACACCACTCCGAAATCATACGAACCCACATGGGCTTTCTTACAAAGTATAGATCAGAGCCGTGTTGACAAAACTACCGAACTATGGCTTGATGAGATAGAGAAAAAACTCAACTACAAACATTGGTACGCTGGTCATTTTCATGTAGACTGTAAGGAAGGCCCTATAAAAATAATGTTCAGAAATATTGAAAAGTTAGCCGAATAAAGACTTGTTATACATTATTTTTAACAGCTTGTACCCTGCCTATCTCTGTATAGATAAGCTTTCCATTCTCTCTGTGCGAATGCATAAGAGAAATATTCTCAACTGTCATTTTTACATTTCTGTTTTTAAGAGTTTTTATAACCACTCCATTTTTATCATATACCTTTGCTTTTCTTATCAGTGTTATATGAGGCTTGAACGGCTTAGGATCATAATGTATATTAAAGTTTCCGAGTGCCTTTCTTAATTCTTTATCAAGCGCCATAAGCCTGCTGTCTTTTTTTATACCGAGCCACAATATATCCCCGAAATTCCCGATGCTTTCTTCAAGCGACATTCTGAACGGCTCAAAACTGACATTCCTCAACGCTTTCATTACCTTATCGGGAGCATTGTATTCACCGATAAAAGCAAGCGTCAGATGAAGATTGCGACAGTCTGTATAATTACCGGTAATGCCGTTTGATTTCAGTTCATTCTGTACTTCGGTCAGGACTGTTTCTATTTCAGGACTGAATTTTATCGCAGCAAAAAGACGCATATTATCACTCTTTTCTATATTTCAAGGGCAGGGCAAAAAATGATATGCCCTGCCCTTGAATTTTTACTTTATGTACACTGAATTTACTGCACCGTATTTTATTATATCAGGTTTTTGATACCGTCGCATATCCTTCTTGCAAGTACGGCATTATTCATTGTGTAGAGATGTATACCGTCCACATCATTTGCCAGAAGGTCTATTATCTGATTTACAGCATAAGCCATTCCGGCATCAAAAAGTCCTTCTTTATTATCTTTATATCTTGCGATTATCCTCTCAAGACCGGCAGGCATTACAGCTCCGCAAAGATTTACCATACGATGTATTGATGCCGCTGTCGTTACGGGCATGATGCCCGGAGTTATCGGCACATCTATATCCGCTATCTTGCATTCATCAAGCATTTTATAAAAATTATTATTGTCAAAGAAAAGCTGTGAAATAAGTACGTCCGCACCTGCGTTTACTTTCTTGCGAAGGTTTCTTACTTCCTCTATCCTGCTTTTATCCGGAGTTGAGGGATGGACTTCAGGATAACATGCTCCTGCTATACAAAAATTGGTTTTTCCTCTGAGATATGATATCAGGTCGCTCGCATGAGTAAAATCATTCTTTACCGGTATTCCCTCTCTTTTATCACCTCTGAGTGCGAGTATATTTTCTATGCCCTCGGCTTCAAGTACTTTTACAAATTCATCTATCTCATATTTATCATAGCAAAGACATGTAAGGTGAACAACAGGATCTATACCATATTCATTCTTTATCATTTTTGCTATCTCGATAGTCCTGTTATTGTTTGAGCTTCCCCCTGCTCCGAATGTTACGCTTATGAAATCAGGCTTTAATTCTGCAAGAACATCCAATGTATCTGTTATATTCAGAAGCTCCTCCTCTTTTTTCGGCGGGAATATCTCAAAAGACAACACCTGTTTTTTTCTTTTATGTATCTCACTTATTTTCAATCTATTTTTCCTCTTTTCTTTCAATTATACCAACTGTTTCCCTGTCGTTTTTCTTATCAACAACTGTCTGAAACCAATAATAATTCTACCATATATATTTAAAAATTTCAACCGGCACACTGTAGGTCATCAGGGTTTTTGAATGAGTAAACAAATTATTAATATGGCTCCCTCTTTGAGGGAGCTGTCAGCTATGCTGACTGAGGGAGTGTAACTTGCGGTCAGGATATATCAGCGAAGCGGAAACAGAACGATAAACACACTTGGTTTGTCATTCCGAACGCAGTGAGAAATCTTTTAAGATCCTTCGCTTACGCTCAGGATGACAGGTTGTTTGTAGAATTTTTTAACTGAAAGTACGCTTTATTGAGCAAGTGCGTGAAGAACTCCCTCCGGCACTTCGTGCCACCTCCCTCAATGATGGAGGCTTTATAAACTTTGTTCATAAATTATTTATTCATTCAAAAACCCTGCGTAGGTCATATATCAATTTTATTCTAAAGAAAAACATTTTTTTGCATTGCGCTCTATAATGCTTTCGAGCATTTCTTCGGGTATGTCCATAACCCTTGAAAGAGTAGCGAGAACCGTACTGAGATTAAGAGAGTTATTCCTTTTGCCTTTACATCCGACAGGTATAAGATATGGGGAGTCTGTTTCGAGAACCATCTTTTCCGGAGAAAGTACCGGCAGATCACGTATAAATTCTTCATAGCCTTCCCTGTTTTTTGAATATGTGCATGAGCCGCCTATCCCTAAAGAAAAACCAAGATCTGTATATCTTTGTGCAGTATATGCACTTCCTATAAAACAGTGACATACACCCTTGAATTGTTTTCCGTAGCTTTCCAATATCTCCAGTGCATCTTCGTGACAGCCCCGTACATGAAGTATCAGCGGCATATCAGTTTCAAGAGCAAGTTCAAGCTGCATTCTGAAATATGTCTTTTGCAGCTCCTTATCCTCTTCACAGCTCACTTCACGGGTATAGTCCAGTCCTGTTTCTCCTATAGCAACGGTTTTAGGTGTTTTAATAAGGGTACGAAGTATATTCTCACAACCATTCAAGCCGTATATCCGGTTTTCAGATTTTACTCTCAAAGGATGTATTCCCGAACCGAATGAAACCATATCATTATTCGCAAAATATTTACGCATTATAAAATTACTTTCCATATCAATAGCTGCTTCTACAATATGAGTAATACCGTTCTCACGCAGCCTTTCGAGCAAATCCATGCGGTCACAGTCAAATTCTTTCAAGAAATAATGTGTATGAGTGTCGATCATCGTAATTGCTCCTTTCAATATGATCCGGTTCTGATCTGTACGATCAGCAATGCTTTATATACGCATTTTAACATATTTTAAAGGATTAAACAATATAATAACGGAATTATAATATCATGTCATGTCTGTTTCAGTCACATTGATTGACACTTTACAGTTCATGTGCTATACTGATTATACTTATCAATAACGAATAATACTTTGAACAAGGAGGTCTTTTCATGGACAAAACAAAAATCAGTAAAAAAATGTCGTATATGTTACGTCACTGTGCAGATCCGCTTTATATCAATTTTAATAATTCAAGCATAGCAAAACGATAATATTTTGCTGTGTAACGTCAGAAACGGAGATGTTATTTAATTATGGACATCAATGACGATAAACGGATATATACTCTCAGTCTTGAAAAACCTTACAAGGCGGTATTGAAAATGGGCGTTCCGCTTATAGCTGGAATGCTGATAATGGTGCTGTATAACCTTGTTGATACATATTTCATAGGACTGATGAAAGATGACTACCGGCTCGCAGCAGTTAATTTAGCCTATCCTGTTATGATGATAATGATAGCTGTATCAAACATGATAGGTTCAGGCTCTGCTTCACTTATAGCAAGAAGTCTGGGCGCAGGCTGTAAAGAAAAAGCCGACCATACACTCACTACCGGCCTTCTGCTCACAGTTATAAACAGTATCATAGTTACAGCCGCAGGTCTTATATTCCTCCCTGTGATAATCAGCAGTCTTGGCGCAAAAGAAAACACCTTTATCTATACCGAAAGTTATGTAAGGGTATTGTTTATCGGCAGCATTTTTACAATGGGTAACTATACCCTCGGTCAGTTACTCAGAAGTGAAGGTTCAGTAAAATACTCAATAGTTGGAATGATCGTCGGAACTATAGTCAACATTATACTCGATCCTGTCTGCATATTCTGTCTTAACATGGACATAACCGGTGCAGCTATAGCAACTGTCATAGGTAACGCTTCCGGTATGGTAATATCTCTGATATTCTATATCCGGAAAAAGTCACTTCTTTCCCCTTCGCTTGAATACATAAAGCCGACAAAGGAAATTCTTAAAGAAATATTCTGGGTAGGTGTTCCTGCATCACTTGAAACATTACTTACATCTGCGGCATTCATCATAAACAACAACTTATCTGTTGCTTACGGTGAACTGACTGTTGCGGCAATAGGCATATCTCAGAAAATACTCTCTCTCGGCAGCTATATTTATCAGGGCTTTGCTTCCGGTACACAGCCGATCATGGGATTTAATTACGGGGCAAAAAATTTTAAACGTATGCTTAAGGTACTCAGATCGGGAATTATCGTTGTAAGTCTGACAGAACTCTCTGTTATGCTCATTTACGGCATTTCGGCACCTGTACTCATAGGTATATTTACCGATTCTCCCGAAGTAATTTCAACAGGTGCAAGGGTACTGCGTACTCTTATGCTGATCCTTCCTTTTGTTGGTGCAACATCAATGAGCCGTATGTCGTTTCAGGCAATCGGAAAGCCTCAGTTTGCTTTCAGTATAACTCTTGTCAGACAGCTTTTCTTATATGTTCCGCTGCTGCTGATATTTGATTATTTCTTCGGTTTCGGCGGTCTTCTTATCGCACAACCTATAACAGAGGTAATAATGATGGTCGTTTCTGTATGTCTTCTTCGCCGTGTAATTCTATCGGAATCAAAAAATCAATAGTTATACCATAGTTTCAGCATCTGTGAGTTGTGACGGCAAATTATAAAGCTGAAAAAAATTCAAGATATATTTAACCCGATGTTCATATGATCTCCATATTATCTATACAGTTACCTGTTATACTCTGAACAATTAAATAATATGAGGTGACCGACTATGAATCCGTTCAGCAATAAAGGTTCCGGCAGCCTGCCGGTAAGAAAGATCTCAGCTCTGGTATTGGCAGCGTTTATATCTTTGAATTTATGTGCATGTTCGCAGTCCGATAATAAAGAGAAAAAAACTGTAAGTATTATAAGTGAAGCGTCACAGGAACAAAGCACCGATGATAAAAGCTCTGATACAAAAGAAAGCAATGTTTCTTCAAACGATGCAGACGAAGTAAAAGCTGACAAGGCTGATTATGATACGGCAGTTTTCGGTAAGGATGTTCTGACGATAAATATAACAGCCGATAAAGATAAATGGGAGGAGTTCCTTAAAAACGCAGGCTCTAAACCATGGATACAGTGTGATATTGACATTGACGGCGAAACCTATAAGGATGTAGGTATCAAGACAAAGGGTAATACCTCTTTGCAGCAGCTTGTAAATGATGATACCACTACACGATACAGCCTTAAAGTCAATTTCGGAAAATATACCGATGGGCAGACATGTCACGGTCTTGATAAGCTGGCACTTAATAATATTTATGCCGACAGCACCTATTTAAAGGAGTATATGTCATATGACCTTATGAAATATATGAATGTGCCGTCATCATTGTGTACATTTGCGGAAATAAAGGTCAACGGTGAACATTTCGGATTTTATCTTGCATTGGAAGATGTTGATGACAGTTATCTTGAAAGAATATACGGCGAAAATAATTCCGTGAAAGCATATAAGCCCGAAGGAATGGACATGGGTAATGCTCAGGGTGGTATGCCGAAATTTGACGGAGAAAACGGTCAGCGTCCGCAGATGCCGGAGGGTATGAACCCGCCTGACAATAATAATTTCCCGTCAATGCCCGAAGGCATGAATCCACCTGACAATAATAATTTCCCGTCAATGCCCGAAGGCATGAATCCGCCTGACAACAATAATTTCCCGTCAATGCCCGAAGGCATGAACCCACCGGATAATAAAAACGGTCGTGGCGGTATGGACGGAGGAAGAAACGGCGTTGACCTTAAATATACAGATGATAGCACTGAAAGCTACAGCAATATATTCGACAATTCTATAAACAAGATAGATGATGCAGATAAGCAGCGTCTTATCGAATCACTTAAAAAAATAAGCAATGGTGAGGATATAGAAAACTGCATTGACACAGACGAAGTATTGAGATATCTTGCATGTAATGTCTTTCTTGTAAACCTTGACAGTTATCTTTCATCAAACTGTCATAATTATATCCTTACAGAAAATAACGGCAAACTTTCAATGCTGCCGTGGGATTACAACCTTTCTTTCGGTTCATATCAGGGTGAAAACTCAGACAGTGCCGTAAACTATGCCATAGATACAGTATTCAATGGTGTAAGTGCTGAAGACCGTCCTATAATTTCAAAGCTTCTTGAAAATGAAAAATACCGTGAAAAATATCACGAGTATCTTAAAGAAATAGCCGAAAAATATGTACAGTCGGGTATTTTTGAGCAAAAGGTCGATAAGCTCAGCAGTATCATTGATAGTTTTGTAAAAGACGATACAACATCATTTGACGGATATGATGCATTCAAAGAAGGTGTCGAAAGTCTTAAACTGTTTACAACTCTCAGGGCAAAGAGTGTACTCGGACAGCTTGACGGAACTATACCCTCAACATCTGATGAACAAAAGAACAGTGACAAGCTGATAGATGCCTCGGCACTCGATATGAAAAAGCTTGGCTCTATGAATATGTCTGACAAAATGCGCCGATAATTCAAACAGGCTGCCGCATCCTTGACTTTGTGCGGCAGTCTGTTTTGTATTCATTCAGATAAAATGTTTATTGCCTGAAGATACTTTTTTGTCTTTCAATATCTCTTTCGGTAACAGTATCATATCTGCTCATATCACTGTTGTGTCTGAGATCTGCAAGCTTTACTTCCTTTGCTGATTTATTATTCTTTATATTTGCTATATAATCCATGTATGGTACATCCGGAGAATGAGTAAGCAGCCTTAAAGCATCTGTTACTTCTTCGGGAAAACCCGCACTTTTCAGATCATCAAAGGTAATGTCTGTATCTTCGACAACATCATGCAGCAGAGCGATTATCGTTGTTGTTTCATCATTCATTTGCTCGGCTAAGTGAAACGGATGAAATACATATGGCAGACCTGACTTATCTTTCTGATACTTATGGGCTTCAAAACAGATTATCATAGCTTTTTTTGTAAGTGGTGTGTATAACATATTGTTTCTCCTTTGATATATTATTCCCGAAAATCTGACATCATTTTTGATTTGCTATTGAATTACCTATTTACCTATGTTATAATAGACGTATAAGGAGTGATCTGAAATGATATCAACAAAAGGACGCTATGCACTCAGGGTAATGATAGACCTTGCACAGCAAAACAGCGACGGATATATTCCGCTCAAGGAAATAGCTGAGAGGGAACACATATCCAAAAAATATCTTGAAATAATCGTAAAAGAGCTTGTCGGTGCAAAACTGCTGACAGGAGTAAGCGGAAAGGGCGGCGGTTACCGTCTTTCGAGAAAACCCGATGAATATTCTGTCGGTGAGATACTTGAAGTCACCGAAGGTACTCTTGCCATAGTGGCATGTCTTGTAAAGGGTGCAGACGAATGCCCGAGAGCAAAAAGCTGTGATACACTTCCGATGTGGTCAGAGCTTGACAAGATAATACACGATTATTTTTACAGCAAAAAATTATCAGAATTATTATGATCTGCAGCTGCTGTCACTGCTGTTGCCGAATGGCAATAGTGGTGACAGCATTTTTTGTAAAAACAAAACTTTCAAGTGACAGATACGAAATACGTTCATGTCGTTTTATAGTTTTGAAATATATTCCCTGCCCTTTTCTGTAATTCCGGTTGCAGTAAATTCCAGAAGCTCACTGCATCCGAATCTGGAATTAGCTTTTACAAGTCCGTTTCTTCTGAGAAGTTCCAGTGCTTTTCCTATGTCGCTTACAGAATATCTTTTACATTCAGGTGAAGCCATAACTTCATTGAAACTTACGGTTTTTTTCGTTTTTAGCTCATTATTCAGGTACAGCAGTATATTCTTCACACAAAAGTCGTTCAACTGCATATTTTTTCACCTCTTATCTCTGTCATTATAATCATAGAATATATCATCCAGAAGCTTATCAAGCTTTTTTCTGTCACCGAAAGCCGCTCTTACAAATGCTCCTGCATTTTGCAAAATAAGCCTGAAATACAGCCAGTCCCCCATATCATCATATTTTCTCGTAGAGTTTACCAGAAAGTTTTTTGTAAGCGTCGTATATCGCTTTCCTTGAAGTCTGCCATACTTTTTGAGTTTTTTCGCTGTTGCAACATCTTCCATTGCCTTTATTTCCGAAAATCCGCCGACTGCAAGGAATGTTTCCTTCTTCGCCCAGAAAATACCGCAATACAACCCTGTAATTCCAAAGCCTATCCTGCATAGTCTGTCATTACAATACAAAGGAAATGAATATCTGTCAAAACGTATCGGCGCACCGCCGCCTATATATTTTTCTGTCGCAAGCTTTGCCGCTATCTCTCTTAATGTCCCCTTTGTCATGCGGTTATCACAGTCGATAGTAACTATAACTTCTCCGCTCGCATTATATATTCCTGTATTCCTGACACTTGCAATACATCTTTCATCATTATATAAAACCCTTGCACCGCACTTCAAAGCTATTTCCGCCGTTTTGTCAGTACACCGGTTACATACAACGATTATCTCCGTTTCACCTTTATAAAAGTCTGCCGCCGCTTTTATAGACTTTATACAGCGTGAAACATATTTTTCTTCGTTATGTGCCGGTACTACAACAGTAAAAGTATATTTCTTCATATACATTCCTCCGATTACTTTTTATTATGCTTGCTGTTTTTATTATACGGTTGTATAATGATATAAAATTATTAAAGAGGAAGTGTCATTATGTATATGCCCGTTCCCGTATTCAGCGAATCCGATGCCGTCCTCAGACATTCAAAGGAAATTGCTGTTCTCGGAAAAAAAGCCCTGATAATTACTGGTAAAAACTCGTCAAGAAAAAATGGTGCACTTGATGATGTCATAACCGCACTAACCAATCAAACTACAGAATTTGTTATTTTCGATGATATAGAAGAAAATCCGTCTGTCGAAACTGTTATGAAAGCAAAAGAATTCGGTCTGTCAAATAATGTCGATTTCGTTATAGGTATTGGCGGCGGCTCTCCTATGGATGCAGCAAAAGCTATAGCTTTCATGCTTGCTCATCCACATGACAGTGCTGATCTGCTTTATCGTATATCTGACGATAATGCTCTGCCTCTGGCACTTATCCCCACAACCTGCGGAACCGGCTCGGAAGTCACACCTATAAGTGTTCTTACACGACATGAGTTTAAAACCAAAAAATCTATAAGTCACAGGATATTTGCCGATATTGCACTTATAGACGGAAAATATCTCCGTTATGCACCGCTCAGCGTTCTGCGCAATACGGCTCTTGATGCACTTACACATATGATAGAAAGCTATATCAACGCAAAAGCCGATGATTTCAGCCGTATATTTGTCGATCAGGGACTGAAATTATGGAGAAAAAATAAAGATGTTCTCGATACAGGAAATGCTTCTGATAAACAGTTTCAGGAAATGATGAATGCATCAGCTATGGCAGGAATGGCTATTGCTCAGGACAGCACAGGAATACCTCATGGTCTGAGCTATTCACTGACATACAAGCTCCATGTTCCGCACGGGTGTGCTGTCGGATATTTTACCGCAGGTTATATTAACGAAGCTTTGAAATATCCATCATCAGCAAACTCTTACGGAAAGCATATTCTTGACAATATCGGATTCGGCAGTGTATATGAGTTTTCAGACTGGTACAAAAGAATATACGGTATTGCCGAAGTTAATGATGAAATACTTAACGAAGCCGTCAATGAGCTTTGGAACAACAAAGCAAAACTGCAAACCGCACCTTTTGATGTTGACCTTGAAACTCTCAGGCGTATCGCATTTTTTACCAAGAATCACTGAATCAGGCTTTCAAGCATTTCCGGAAGTTCATAAAAATTCATAAGTTCGGGAACAGTCTGCTCTATTTTTCCGAAACCGTAAGCCGCATGTATAAATTCAAGTCCGGCTTTCATCGTTGCGTCATAGTCCCCTTGTATATCGCCTATATAAAACGCTCTTTCAAGAGAATTTCTCTTTGCAAGGAGTGCTATGTTATCGCCCTTTTCTTTCAGGTTGTTCCCGTAGCATTCAATATCATCAAAGTACTTCCAAAATCCGAAATAGTCAAGAAACGCTTCTATATATCCCTTCTGACAATTACTTACTATATAAAGACGATATTTTTCTTTGAGCCGTAAAAGCGTTTTTTCAAGATCGGGATATAATACACCACCGTTTTTGCGAAGATATTCGTTTTCATACCGGCAGCATTTGTCAAGAATATCCATACGCTCATCTTTCGGCAGATCTCCGAATATTTTATCCGCTATCCTGTCCATTGTCAGTCCCATTACATTCATTATATCTTCACGGGTTATATCCGGTCTGTTATATCCAAGCTCGTGCATCTTTTCGGTCCATGAAACCGCTACATTTTCGGATGAATCCCATAATGTTCCGTCCATATCAAATATCAATCCTGTTTTCATCAGCATTCAACCATCCTGTTATAGATATCGCAAAGCTGTGCTTTGTCATAGGTTATATCGTCCAATACAGTTATCCTTCCCTTTCGTACAGAACGGGCTTTATACCACATATCTGCAAACATATCTTCGGTGATTCCGTATGTCTTTGGACTGAAATCCAGCCCATAGGTATGGAAAAAATCTATCATTCCATCAGGTTTCTGTCCCTGAAAAATACATGCCGGAATACTGCCCATTGCAACTGCCAGACCGTGAGATATTTTTATCTGCGGATAATATTCTTCAATAGCATGTGCAAAAAGATGCTCACTTCCGCTGCAAGGTCTTGAAGAACCAGCAATTTCCATAGCAAGTCCTCCCATAACCAATGCCCTTGAGAGTATGCGTATGAAAACATGACTTTTCATGTCCTTTTCGTCACAATGATATACAGAATCATAACTCATTCTTGCAAGCGCATATGCAAAATCCTCTACATTCATTGAAGTTCTCGCCGCTGAAAGCTTCCAGTCAAAAAGTGCGGTATGCTTGGCTATGGTATCGCCTATTCCCGAAAGTGTCTGTCCTTCAGGTGCGTTTATTATCATATTTGTATCGACAATTATTGCCGTGGGTATCTTACATGCAATAGTCTTTCGTGCCTTGCCTTCTGTTTCTAAAACTGAAAAAGGTGATGCAAGACTGTCATTGCTAAGCGATGTAGGCATACAAATATATACTGCCTTACTGATATGTGCGGCATATTTAGCTGTATCAAGTACTCTGCCGCCTCCTATGCCTATTATTACCTTTATATCCTCTATGCATACTTTCTTTGCAATAGCTACAGCCTCATCAAAGCTTGCACTGCCTATTGCAACTATCTCGGCATTTCCGAAATCACTGCTTATATCCGATATCTTTTCCTTGTATATATCAATAAGAAACTGCTCGGATACTACTATTGTTTTCTGACCTATTATCTCAGGAATATAGCGTTTTATTATCTCATCAGAATGGAAGAATGCATCCTCCTCTACCGACAAACATATCGGAAGATTAAATCTTGTATGCTGGTTCATAAACTTGTCGAGTAGACTTTCTCGACATACACCTCACTTTAACCCAATGTTTCGTTTGAGTGAGAGGTTTAGTCTTACAGCCCCTCACAGAACCGGACGTGCAGTTTTCCCGCATCCGGCTCTTCAACAGAAA
>Ga0256407_10009608_pt1 | contig 13807 bp, 8 predicted proteins | sample RumenRJG_04DNA_FD_193489 | JGI IMG/M metagenome (GOLD analysis project Ga0256407, IMG submission 193489) | Bovine rumen microbial communities from Lethbridge, Alberta, Canada - RJG_04 | ecosystem: Host-associated > Mammals > Digestive system > Stomach > Rumen | place: Canada: Alberta | collected... | reverse complement strand
TGAATGTGAGAATGAGATTAACGGTCCCACGGCAAAGGCTATTGAGTGGATCAATATCGTGCGCCGCCGTGCTAACCTGAATGATTTGAGTGCTGCTGACTTTACTACTGCCGACAAGCTCTTCGAGCAGATTGCCAACGTGGAGCGTCCGAAGGAGTTTGGTTGTGAGTTTGGACGTGGCTTCGATCTCATCCGCTGGGGTTTCTTCTACAATTCCGAGCGTCTGCAGCAAATCAAGGAGCATGCTGCTGTCAACTTCTGGACAAAGGACGACTATGCCAAGGGTAATGTGAAGTATACTCCGAAGGATCCTGTCACATACAACGGAAGCAGCAAGAGTTCTTTCGACAACTGGCTTGCTGGTCACGAGTTCATTCCCATCTACATTGGTATCTTGAACGCTAACCCCAAGCTGACAGGTAATTCTGCCAACGCTTCTAGCAGCAATGCTAGCTACTATTCTACAAACGGAATCACTATACACCCTGTAGTTGACCTGGATAAATAATTGTTTGAACATCCTATTAATATAGAATAATATGAAACATCTTATAAAAACTGCAACAACCTTCTGCCTGTCGGCAATAGGCATGCTGGCAATGATGAGTTGTGAAGGTGCTGACCTCTATAAGGTATCTGCCCCTGACTGGTTGGCAGACAAGGAACTCCCTGAGGAGGTGTTGAACATTGTGGAAGTTACGCCAAATCCCGATAAGCTGGGTGCAGCAGACAATACGACAGGATTCTGGACGGTCTTTACAGACGATGTCAAGACAGAGCCTGGCATGACTTATCAGCTGAAGTTCGTCAACTATGGCGGAAACAGCAACTGGAAAAATTTCGTCATCATTCTGCGTAGCGAAGACAAGGCTACAGAGTATGCCGTGCTGCGTGCCGACAACTGGGGCTGGGGAACTGGCTACACAGGCGAGGAGAGCGATAGTCACTTTACCAAGATGACGGAAGACAACCGCGACTGGGGCACATGGCTGAAGGCAATGAGCATGGCCAAGTGTACAGCACTCATCACCAACAAGGACAACGGCAAGGCCGATGTGAAAATCACCATGATTGGTGCAGACAATGTAACCTATACGCAGGAGTATACCGACATCGTTGTAGATACCGACAACCTCTATTTCGCTTTCACCCTGGAAGGATGTCATCTGGAATTTGGTGATTTCAATATCGAGGACAGTGAGCCAGTAGCTATGAAGCTGAACGGTGTGCCTGCCAAGTTGAAGCTGGGAACCACGTTTGAGGAAGCTTTTGCCAATGTGACGGCAACGGTTACCTTCGCTGACGAAGTAGCGCAAGATGTGGAGGCCAAAGACCTTCAAATCCAGGCTCTTCCCGATATGAGTACCGTTGGTAAGAAGTCACTAGTAGCTGTCTATAATAAGACTAAACTTGGCAATAATGCCGCAACACCTGTCATTGGCACTGTCGACTTCGACATTGTTGACAAGATGTATGATATTCTCGGTGATGCAAGTAATAATGGCAATTTCTGGAGTGCACATTCTGAAATGGTAAAGGTGAATCCAGGTGAGACGTTTGTTAGCTCATTTACTAACTACACTGCCGGTGCAGGTAATTACCAGAACTTTATTACTGTTCTCACGAATGCTGATGGCACCGTTGAATATGGTGTACTGCGTGCCGACAACTGGTGTTGGGGAACAGCCTTCACCGATCAGCAGCAGGATGAACATGTAACGAAGTCAATGGAAGCCGGCCGCGATTGGGCTACATGGCTCGCTGCAATGAATGGTGCTAAAGTAACAGTATATGTTACCAATAATGGTGATAATACTGCTACGGTGAAATATGTGATGGTAGGCAACGATGGTAAGACTTATACCCAGGAGTATAAGAACCTGAATACTGTAGTCGACCCAGATAATTTCTACTTCCACTACACCGTAGATCATTGCCACTTGGAGTTTGATCAGATTGTTGGTGACGAGAGCAACAATGGTGCTTTCTGGTCTGCACATTCTGAAAAGATTCAAGTTCCTGCAGGTCAGACGTACTCAATCCGCTTTACCAACCACACAGCCGGTGCTGGCAATTACCAGAACTTTATCACTGTTCTCACGAATGCTGATGGCACCGTTGAATATGGTGTACTGCGTGCCGACAACTGGTGTTGGGGAACAGCCTTCACTGATCAGCAGCAGGATGAACATGTAACGAAGTCAATGGAAGCCGGCCGCGATTGGGCTGTGTGGCTTGCTGCAATGGAAGGTGCAAAGGTAACTGTTAGTATCACCAACAATGGAGATAATACTGCAAATATGAAGGCAGTGATGGTAGGCAACGATGGCAAGACTTATACCCAGGAGTATAAGAACCTGAACACTGTGACCGATTCAGACAACTTCTACTTCCACTTTACTGTCGATCATTGTCACATGGTATTTGAATAATCAATAAAACGAAGAACATTATGAAACATATATCTAAACTGTTTGCACTGTTTGCCATCATCACGATGGCAACAGCCTGCAAGGACGACATTGATGAGGTCTACAATCCGTTGACCATCACCGAACCTACCGTGTCGTCTGTGAATATCACCTCTGCCAAGGTTACGGCTACGGCAACGGGTTCGCATATCATCTATCGCGGCTTCTGCTATTCTACTTCGCAGAATCCTTCCATCGCAGACAATAAGGTGCTGTCTTCGAAGAAGGACATGAGTCTTATTCTCTCTGGTCTTGCTCCCAGCACAACCTATTATGTCCGTGGTTTTGTACAGAGCAGCGACGAGGTTGTTTACTCTGGGCAGCTGTCGTTTACCACACTGGCATCGGCCTCAGTCGATGACGATCCACAGGCTGGCGGTCCTGCAGACCTGAAGCGCGTAAGCGTCCACGACCCCAGTATTGTGTGGGAACCACAAACGAGCACTTACTATGTCTTTGGTTCGCACCGTGCTGCCGCCAAGTCGTCTAACCTGATGACATGGACAGCCTTCACGGCTCCTTGGGCTACTGAGACCAGCAACAATGCTGCCAATGCCGATGCTTTCACCACTCCTCAGATTACGAAGGTGAAGAAGGGTGGCCAGGAGTATGACCTGAATTTCGATGCTTTTGCCTGGTCAAAGCGTGGCAACAGCAGTTATTCTGTCGATGGCAACATGTGGGCTCCCGACGTTATATATAATAAGGTTTTGGGTAAGTGGTGTATGTATCTCAGCATCAATGGTGACCACTGGTACAGCAGCATCATCATGCTGACTGCCGACAAGATTGAAGGTCCTTACCGCTACCAGGCTCCTGTTGTGACGAGCGGCTTCGGTGCTACAAACTATAAGGATACCGATGCTGAAATCGTACTGGGTGGCTCTACACTGCCTGGCCGTTATACACCGAGCGACAACTACGGTAACCATTGGCCCAACGCCATTGACCCCTGTGTGTTCTACGATGAAGATGGCAAGCTGTGGATGAGTTATGGCTCGTGGAGCGGTGGTATCTTCATGCTGGAACTTGATGAGAACACAGGTCTGCGCGACTATGACGTGACTTACGCCGCTAGCGAGACCTCCGATCCTTACTTCGGTAAGAAGGTTGCCGGTGGCTACTATGTTTCTGGAGAGGCCAGCTATATCGAGTATATCGGTGGCTACTACTTCCTCTTTGTGACCTATGGTGGACTAGAGGCTGCCGGTGGTTATCAGATGCGTGTCTTCCGTTCTGAGAATGTCGATGGTCCATATGTTGACAGCAAGGGCTCTTCTGCCATCTTTAGTGGAAAGTCGACGAACTTCGGTCCTAAAGCTGACGACGGCAATCGTGGTGTTAATATCTTCGGTGCCTACAACGAGTGGGGCAATCAGGTGAAGGGCGACTTCGGTGAGCGTGCCCAGGGCCACAACAGTATTATTGCTGCTGAAGACGGACGTACCTATTTGGTCTATCATACACGTTTCCAGAACCGTGGCGAAGGTCATGAGGTACGTGTTCACCAGGTCTATCAGAACGAGGACGGCTGGTTGGTCGCTGCTCCGTTCGAGTACACAGGTGAGGGCGTCAAGAGCGCAGGTATTGCTGTTGCCCAGAAGGTGGCTACTGCCGATATCCCCGGCAAGTATAAGTTGCTGACTCACGAATACAAACTGGATCACGCTGCCAAGGCTTTCTGTGCTCCTGTTGATGTGACGCTGAATACCGATGGTACGATTTCCGGTGACAAAACGGGTACGTGGACGCTGAAGGCTGGCACCTCTTATATCACCATTAATATCGGAGCAGACTACAAGGGTGTGATGGTTCCTCAAACCTTAGAGCCAAAGAATGAGGTTGCTCCCACCTTTACCGCTCTTGACAGCGCTACAGGTGTTACCATCTGGGGTTATAAAGTAAGCGAAAACTAAACTAACCGCCTCTCTCCTTGTCCAATGAAGAGGGTGAGGAGAGAGGATTTTTCTAAGACTACATAATTAAATAATAACGACTAAAAACAAACTACAATGAAGAAGATATTTACTTTTATTTTTGCTGTACTGTTCAGCACGGCGGCTATGGCCAGCACCACAATCGTTGGTAATGAAGACAACACTTCCGGATGGTGGACGGCATTCTCTGACTATTATATCATCGCACCCAACAAGACGCTAACAGTGAAGTTCCAGAACTTTAGCAGCAAAGCAGAGAACTGGAATAACTGGATTTCAGTAGTTACAAATGATGCTGAAAGAGGCGCCGAAGGCTATTCAGAATACTTCGTATTGCGTGCCGATAACTTTGGATGGGGTGCTGTATATGATTCGGGAGTGCTTACCAGTAACTATAACTGGAACACTTTCAAGGACGATATGGATGGTGCTAATGTCGTTATGACACTAGAACGTAAAGGTGCTGCAGTAACGGTACATTATGCTATTACCACAGCAGCCGGTACTGAATACTTTGAGAACTTCGTTGTTAACTATGGCGACGGTACACAGACCATCCGTACCTTCTTGACAACAGAATTAGGTCATCTGGTAATTGACAATGACGCCACAACGATTACTGATACGGAAACTGAAGAACAGCCTACCATCGATATCAAGGGAACACTGATTGGAAATACAGACCTGTCTACAGCGTGGTGGACTGCTTTCTCTGACTATTTCACACTGACAAAGAACAAAGTGTTGACACTGGAATTCATCAATTATACCTGCAAAATCGCAAACTGGAATAATTGGTTGTTAGCAGCTACGACCGATGCAAATCGTGGTGATGATGCTGCCGGCTATAAGGAATACTTCATTCTCCGTGCCGACAACTATTGCTGGGGCGTATATGGTAATTCCAATGATAATGCAGACATCTACCAGTTAAGCAGCAATTACAACTGGGACACCTTCAAGGATGATATGTATGGTGCCAAGGTGAAACTCACGCTGATCCGTGATGGTGCTAAGTTAACAACTCATGCTGACATTACCACAGCTGGTGGTACGGAGTATTTCGAGAACTTGGAAGTTGTCAATTGCGACGATGGTGAGCAGACTATCCGTGCTTTCCTGACCGTTGAGGGTGGATGTTTGGACCTGCTCAATGCTGAAATCACCGACAATTCTTCTGCCACAGACATTCAGAATATAGAGACTATCCAGCAGCAGAGCGCTCTCCATTACAACCTGGCTGGGCAGCAGGTAACCGCAGGTTTCAAAGGAATTGTCATAATGAATGGTCGTAAAGGCATGATGAAATAATTCGAATGAAAAAGATTCTTCGTTTTGTGATGTTGGTGCTTGTTGCTCATTCTGTAATGGCACAAGAGAGTCGGCACAAGCGTGTGCCGACTTATACCGACACACCGATGGTGCACGACCCCGTAATGGCTTACGAGGATAGTGTGTATCACCTCTATTGTACGGGTTTCGGCATCCAGCACATGACATCGAGGGATCGGAAGACGTGGACGATAGACCCCACACCCGTGATGACGGTGATGCCGCAGTGGACACATGATTCGGTGTCAGGTTTCCAGCACCATGTGTGGGCTCCCGACATTATCCGTTGGCACAATCGCTGGTGGATGGGCTATAGCTGTTCTACGTTTGGCAAGAACGGCTCGGCTATCGGACTGCTCAGCGCGTCATCGCTGTCAGCACCTGTCTGGAATGATGAGGGCTGCATTGTCGCCTCGCGTGAAGGACGTAACCAATGGAACGCCATTGACCCTTGCTTTGTCATTGACGACAACGACCAACCGTGGATGACGTGGGGCTCCTTCTGGGACGGTATCCAAATGATTCGTTTGGATAGTACCATGCACGTCGCTAAGGGTGAACAGCCTCGTACTATTGCTCGTCGTTATGCACCCGATGCTATGAATGTGCCTGCCAATCCTACGTCGAAATATGCAGGAACCAATGCCATTGAGGCACCATTCATCTATAAGCGTGATGGCTGGTATTATCTCTTTGTGTCGTGGGACTACTGCTGTCGGGGTGCTCAGAGCAACTACCGTGTGGCTGTAGGACGCTCAAAGACCGTTGATGGTCCTTATCTCGACCGCAATGGTGTGGATATGCTTAAGGGTGGTGGCACGCTGGTTTTTGAGGGTGACAAGAAGGAGTATGAGGCTGCTGGCCACTGTGCTGTCTATATGCTGAATGGTCAAGATGTTTTCATTTGTCACGGATATAGCATTGCCCGTAATGGTGCCAGCATACTGATACAGCGTCCTATCCAGTGGACAGCTGATGGTTGGCCGGAGATTAGCAATCCGCAGTTTAAGAATCCGATGCTGTTCTCCGATGTGCCCGATCACGATATTATCCGTGTGGGCGATACCTATTATATGGTGTCCACGACGATGCACTTTGCACCAGGTTGCGGTATTATGAAATCGAAGGACCTGGTGAACTGGGGAGTCGTCAACTACGCCTACGACGCACTGGACGAGGGCGACAACTTCCGACTGCTGAACGGCAAGAGCGAGTATAGCAATGGACAGTGGGCTACGAACCTGCGCTATGACCCGTACGAGAAGCTCTACTATATGATGATGACGTGTAATACGACCCGTACGACGTATTTCTATGTGACTGACGACATCGAGAACGGACGCTGGCACGTGTCGAAGACGGAGATGTGCTACGACCCAGGTCTGCTGTTCGACGATACGGGCAAGGAGATGAAGAAGTACGTGCTGCACCCTGCCTCGACCTTCGATGACCACGCCATGTATCTGCGTGAGATGAAGGTGGACAAGCATTGGAATGTCACCGTTACGGAGCGCAGGAAGGTCATCGACTACGCCAATCTGGAGAACCCTGCCCGTGGACTGCGTGCCGAAGGCTATCACGGCTACAAGATTGGCGACTACTACTATATCTTCATGATTCAGGGCATGGATGGCCAGCGCCAGGAGATAGTATGGCGCTCTAAGGATCTGTTCAATGGCCCTTGGGAAGGCCGCCTTGTGTTCGGTGGCGAGATGGTCGATGACTTTGGCAAGGTGGTGATGCGCACCAATGGCATTGGTCAGGGTGGCGTAGTGCAAGCAGCTGATGGCAAGTGGTGGTGCTTCCTGTTCAAGGATTATGGCTCGCTGGGTCGCATGCCCGTCTTGCTACCCATGACGTGGAGCAAGGACGGCTGGCCCATCGTTGGCACTGGTAAGACCTCTGATGAACTGTTTGCTGATAAGAACATGACCACGCCGTTTGCCATTGACCTGCCAGCACAGAAGAGTATAGGCATTGTGCAGAGCGATGAGTTCGATCCTTGGCAACCAACGAAGAGCAAGAGCCGCTTTGGCTGGCGCTGGAAGAACAGCATTCTGGGCAATAAGCAGCAGGGGTGGCTGAACCCCGTGTGGCAATGGAACCACGTGCCCGATATGCAGGCATGGAGTCTCACTGAGCGTAAGGGCTGGTTGCGACTGAGGACCACTGCCGTTGTCAAGCACATCCGTGAGGCCCGCAACACGTTGACTCAGCGCACCTATGGACCTACCTGTCAGGGTGAGGTGCTCCTCGACTGTTCGCAGCTGAAGGACGGCGATGTGGCAGGACTCTCCTGTTTCCAGAACCGTTATGGTTTTGTGGGTGCGAAGAAGGAAAATGGCCAACTATATATTGTCATGCAGAAGGCGATGGACAAGGGTGATGCTGTGGGCAAGGAGATGGAAACCGTTTCTTTCACCTCTCACCCCTCATCTCTCACCTCTAAAGTATATCTCCGCGTTAGCTGCGACTTCCGTGACCTCACAGACAAGGCCACTTTCTCCTACAGTTTGGATGGCAAGGAGTGGCATCCCATTGGCGACACTCTGCAGATGCACTACGACTGGCCCGACTTCTGTGGTTACCGTTTCGCACTGTTTCACTATGCTACGAAAGAGGTGGGTGGTATCGCCGACTTCGACTACTTCCATGTAGGACAGTAATAAAACACGGAATGAGTAAAACAAACGCCAGAATAATACGTTAAGTAAATAGTAAAGGTTACAGATATGAAGAAAAGGTTATTGACAATGGCTGTCGTCATGGGTACAGCACTGAGCTCCTGGGCCCAGCTGGCGATGGATGTGAACACGAAGAAACTGGGGGCACCTATCCAGAAGACGATGTATGGCATCTTCTTTGAGGACATCAACTATGCTGCAGATGGTGGCCTGTATGGTGAACTGGTGAAGAACCGCTCGTTTGAATTCCCACAGCACCTGATGGGCTGGCAGGCCTTCGGACGTGTTGACGTGAAGGACGATGGACCCTTCGAGCGCTGTCCGCACTATGTGCTGCTGAGCGACCCGGGCCATCGTGACCGCAGGACGGGACTGGTGAATGAGGGATTCTTCGGCATCGGCGTGAAGAAGGGGGAACAATACCGCTTCTCGGTATGGGCAAAGGCTCCGAAGGGCCGCGCTGCCATCCGTGTGCAGCTGATTCAGGAGAACTCGATGGAGGAGAACCAGCAGTTCGCGGAGGAGAAGGTAGAGGTCACCTCTGCGGAATGGAAGAAATATACGGTGGTGCTGACGTCCACGAAGACGCTGAAGACGGCTAAGCTGCGCATCTTCCTGCAGGGGGAGAACAGTGCTTGTCTGGAGCACATCTCGCTATTTCCTGTCAACACCTATAAGAACAGGGAGAATGGTATGCGCCAAGACCTCGCTCAGGCGTTGGAAGACCTGAAGCCAGGTATCTTCCGATTCCCTGGCGGATGCATCGTGGAGGGTAGCTCGCTCGACGAGCGCTACCAGTGGAAGAACAGCGTAGGGCCTGTGGAGAACCGTCCGCTGAACCATAACCGCTGGGAGTACACCTTCGACTTCCGTTACTTCCCTGACTACTACCAGTCGTACGGACTGGGATTCTTTGAGTTCTTCCAACTCGCGGAAGACATCGGTGCTGAGCCGCTACCCGTCATCTCATGTGGACTGTCGTGTCAGTTCCAGAACCCTGACCCCACGAAGCCAGGCGTACATGTGGCCGTGGACGACCTCGGCCCTTATATCCAGGATGCGCTGGATCTGGTGGAGTTTGCCAATGGCGACGTGACGACGAAGTGGGGTAAGGTGCGTGCAGATATGGGCCACCCAGCACCGTTCAACCTGAAGTATCTGGGTGTGGGTAACGAACAGTGGGACTACGACGAGCAGCATGGTGGCTATGGCCCTGTATTTACGGAGCGACTGAAGAAGTTCAGCGATGCCCTGCGCAAGAAGTATCCCGAATTGAAGCTCATCGGCACCACGGGCCCAAACAGCGAGGGCTGGGACTTCGACCTCTTGCAGCCCCGCATGAAGGAGTTGAAGGTGGACCTCTACGACGAGCACTACTATCGTGATGAGCAGTGGTTCCTGAGCCATGGATTGCGCTACGACTCGTACGACCGCAAGGGTCCGAAGGTGTTTGCCGGCGAATACGCTTGTCATGGCAAGGGCAAGAAGTGGAACCATTACGAGGCTGCCATTCTGGAGGCTGCCCACATGACGGGCTTCGAACGTAATGCGGACATTGTTCACATGACAACGCCTGCTCCGCTCTTCGCCCACGTCGACGGTTGGCAGTGGCGCCCTGACCAGATCTGGTACGACCAGACGCAGATGTTCAAGACGGTGAGCTACTACGTGCAGCAGCTCTATGCTACCAACAAAGGCACCCACGTGCTGCCGCTGACCACTGCTGGGAAAAAGGGCGTGCCCGTGGCAGGACAGGAAGGCCAGAACGGACTCTTCGCATCAGCCTGTTACGACAAGGATGCCGGAGAGATTATCGTCAAGGTGGTGAACACGTCGAAGCAGGTGCAGCCCATCACGCTGAACCTGAAAGACCTGACGGGAGCTACGACCGCAAAGACCATCACGCTCTCTCATAAGGGCATGGACGATGAGAACAGTATTGAGCGTCCTGAGTTCATCACGCCGAAGAAAGGCTCCGTCGCTGTGGAGGCTGGCAAGAAGCAGAGCGTCATCAACGACCAGCTGCCTGCCATGTCGTTCCGGATCTATCGCATCAAGTAAATGGTATCATGAAAATGGTCCGCTAATGTTAGCGGACCATTATTTTCTGGTTGTTGTGGATGTAGATGCCTTTGGCTTGTGGGGTGCCGTTAAGTTTGCGACCATCCAGCGTGTACCAAGTATGCTGGCTTACGGTAGATGGTTTACTGTTGATGGCTTCAATGCCACTGGTCGTTTCCTTGAGTAACATGAAATTGTCGAAGTTGACCCATGTGGCTGTCGTGTTCTGTAACTTCAGTCCCAATTTGACGGGAGCTTCAGCAGTTACGGTAAATTCAACAGCAGCTGTTTCAGGATTTCCTGTTCCAACCATTTCCTGGCTTTGGTCACCAGCAACGAGGTAGATGCCCCTTGAGCCATCGTTTGAGGCGCAGTTGACGCTCAGCTTGTACGTTCCTATTGGCAGCGTGGGCGACTGTACCACTTCCTGATTGACGATAGCACTACCAGTCCATGCAAATTCGCAGTAGTTGGAGAGTGGGGCCCATGTGTCCTGCTTCCACTGGGCTGTTCCGTCCGTGTTGGTCCATCCGCTGATGTTTGTGTCGAATCTTGCGTTGATGATATACTGGTCAGTGACATCTGGGTCTTCAACGACAGCACCTGTAAAGGTCTGGAGTTCGTAGAGTGCTTTCATTGCACGACCAGTTTCATTGTCGAATAGGCTGTAGTTGCACCAAGCTGATGTGACGGGATTGCTGGAATCTACTCCATATTCATTGCATTCAGGTGCCCACCAGTAAAGACCATCAACGCTGGCGTGCTGATTGAGGAAGTCAATAAAGTCTTTGGTGAACTGTAGTTGTCCTGCTTCAGTTGCTGGCCAGTTGGGGAATGTTGAAATAGGATATGTTGCATCGTCAGGATACCATTTACGGTAGTATGCTGTCTCGACGATCTGGATTTTCTTGTCGGGATAGTTCGTTTCCAACGTATTAAGCATGCCATTCAACGTGGTCAACGTACCATGAAAGTGTGGGTAGTAGCTAAGACCTATCACGTCATAATCGTTGGTATAATCTTTCAGTGTCTTGTAGAAATTGGTTACTGACCAAGAATTGTGCATCTCTGTGTGGATAACAATCTTTGCCTGGGGACATTTCTCACGGCAAGCAGCTATGGCACTTGTGAGATACTTGCCAAGATTATTCCAGGTGTTGCCTCCTTTGCTGATTTCACCAGTTGGCCAGAGCATACCTGTGGTAATCTCATTGCCGGTCTGGATGAAGTCAGGTGTTGCACCGTAGTCAATCAATGCCTGAAGGCTTTCCTTTGTATAATTTGATAGGTATTGGGCCAACACATCAGGGTCGCTGCTGTTCCAAGCACTAGGTGTAGAGTGCTTGCCAGGATCGGTCCATGTGTCGCTATAGTGGAAGTCGAGTAGGAAAGTAAGACCTGCGTCCTTGATGCGCTTACCCAGTTTCTTGACATATTCAAGATCCTGTCGGACACCTTCTCTCTGATGCGTTTCCGATGCGTTTGACGGATCCACAAAGAGGCGTACTCTCATGGCGTTCCAGCCTTGCTCTTTAAAGTAGGCTATCATGTCGCCAGTGATGGCATTGCCACTCTTGTCGTAATACTGAGCACCATACTTCTCGTATTCGGGAAGCATAGAGATGTCGCCACCGACGTACTTCTGACCCAAAGCGGTGATGGTTATTGTCAGAAGTGTTGTTGTTAGTAGAATTAGTCTTTTCATTGTTTTTGTAGTTTTGTTTTGTCTCTTATTTCTTACCTCTCACCTCTTACCTCTTCCATCACTTATGCCTGTTGGCCCGTTGCTCACGGTATTTGGCCTTCTGCTTGGCAGAGCCACTACCGTGAGCACCAGTGATGTACTTCTTTTTCTTGGCCTTGGTCTTTACCTTGTCGTCCTCCTTACGGGGACCACCGCCACGACCAAACGAAATGCCATTCTCCAGAATGCTCTGGAAATCCTTCTCTCCTGTAGCCATAATGATTAATGATGGAATAAACGAACGCCTGTGAAGGTCATGGCGATGCCGTATTTGTCGCAGGTCATGATGACATGGTCGTCACGAACAGAGCCACCAGCCTGTGCAATGAACTCTACGCCACTCTTATGGGCACGCTCAATGTTGTCGCCGAAGGGGAAGAAGGCATCAGAGCCCAGTGCCACCTTGGTATTCTTGGCAATCCACTCCTTCTTCTCAGCCATGGTCAGCACCTCGGGCTGACGGGTGAAGAACTGCTGCCAAGCACCATCGCGCAGCACGTCGTCGTGCTCGTCCTCAGAGATATAGACATCGATGGTGTTGTCGCGGTCAGCACGACGGATACCCTCCTTGAAGGGCAGTGCCATTACTTTCGGATGCTGGCGCAGCCACCAGATGTCGGCCTTGTTGCCTGCCAGACGGGTGCAGTGGATACGGCTCTGCTGACCAGCGCCGATGCCGATGGCCTGTCCGTCCTTGACGTAGCAAACAGAGTTAGACTGTGTGTATTTCAGCGTGATGAGGGCGATGATCAGGTCGCGCTTAGCCTCAGCTGTAAAGGTCTTGTTCTGGGTGGGGATGTTCTCGAAGAGGGCAGGGTCGTCGAGCTTGATTTCGTTACGTCCCTGTTCGAAGGTGACACCAAAGCACTGCTTCGTCTCGATGGGAGCAGGTTTATAGGCGGGGTCAATCTTGATGACGTTATACGTTCCCTTGCGCTTGTCCTTCAGTATCTCGATAGCTTCAGCCGTGTAGTCGGGGGCAATGACACCATCGCTCACCTCACGCTTCAGGAGAAGGGCTGTGGTGGCGTCGCAGGTGTCGCTGAGGGCTACGAAGTCGCCATAGCTCGACATGCGGTCAGCACCACGGGCACGGGCATAGGCACAGGCAATGGCACTATCGTCCAGTCCCTTGATGTCATCCACGAAGTAGATCTTCTTCAGCGTGTCGCTCAGGGGCAGACCAACAGCAGCGCCTGCAGGGCTGACGTGCTTGAACGAGGCTGCTGCGGGCAGACCAGTGGCTGCTTTCAGCTCCTTCACCAACTGCCAGGCGTTCAGTGCGTCGAGGAAGTTGATATAGCCGGGGCGGCCGTTAATGACTTCGATGGGTAACTCGCCCTCGGTCATAAAGATGCGTGAGGGCTTCTGGTTGGGATTGCATCCGTACTTCAGTGCTAATTCTTTCATTTTGATAACATTCTTTTAGAATCTGGTTGCAAAGTTACGTTTTTTTTTTCAAATACCACCAAGATTAGAAAGGAAATCCTCCGTCTGAGGGCATATTTGGAAAACCTCCACCAGGGAAGCCGCCTTGGGGCATTCCTGGGAAGCTGTTGAACTGCATCTTTTTCTCGA
>Ga0256407_10009607_pt1 | contig 13808 bp, 7 predicted proteins | sample RumenRJG_04DNA_FD_193489 | JGI IMG/M metagenome (GOLD analysis project Ga0256407, IMG submission 193489) | Bovine rumen microbial communities from Lethbridge, Alberta, Canada - RJG_04 | ecosystem: Host-associated > Mammals > Digestive system > Stomach > Rumen | place: Canada: Alberta | collected... | reverse complement strand
GTCGAAGACGGATCTTCAAGGGGAAGAAAATCCGAATATGGAATTTCTCACTGACCAGTACCGGATCGTCTGTCCGCCTCAGGAGCCGTTTACAATCTATGACAGAATGACCGGAGAAGATCTGGGAGGATACTATGAGGATGGAACTCTGGTGTCCATCGACCAGACGGGTCCCTGCATACTTGCCACCTATATACTGCCCCGCAGTGATGACCGCCTGGGCATTCTGTTTAACGAAAGCTTTGATTCACTTGCCTATATCCCGGACATCTGTGACACCCTTGACGGAGAGCTGATTGTCGACTGCAAAGACGGAAGGATTTGTACTTCCCGGATTTACAGTCTTGATGAACTGCTGGAACTTGCCCAGCCATATCTGCGGGAATCTTACTGAGTTTCTGCAGCAAAACTGACCTGCAGCTGTTCGGGCTTTGAATCATCCTGATAATATCCGCTGACAATATCAGTTGATATCTGCTGACACTATCTGTTGATATCCGCTGACAATATCTGTTGATATCCTGCAGCAATATCTCCGGAAATAATAACCCGAAGGAATCCCCTGATCTATTACCCGGAAAGGAAAGGACATACATGTACACAAATCTGACCGAACTCTCACGGGAAGCATATGATTATGCCCTCAATGAAATGGTTACCATCGATGATGCGATCCGTTTTCTGGAAGAACAGCTTCAGCTGCGGACTTTGCGCAGCAAATTTATGAAATTTTCCAAAGGCAGGGATGTTCATGCTCTTAAAGACTTTCTGCTCGAAAGACTGAGGCGCAATCATCCCGAACAAAAAACAGATTCTCAAAGAAGACGTATTGACGGATGGCTGAATTCCAAAAACACGAATACACTGCGCAAAAACGATGCTATTGAGGCAGCTTTTCTCCTCGGTCTCACGCTTGACGAAGCCGATGACTTTATCACCATGATTACCGGTGAGAGACTCCACTATAGGAGTGTCAAAGAAATCGCTTTTATTTACGGTCTGAACAACGGACTGGACTATCTGCAGACTAAGGCACTGTCTGAACGCATGGACAAATACCTTGAGGGCGCACAGGACAAGACTCCCGAATCGCTCAGTCAGATTTACATGACTGAAAATATTCGTCCCCGAATAAAGTCACTGCACACAGAAAAAAAGCTGCGTCACTTTCTGCAAGAGGAGAAAGTGCATCTGGGCGTATTGCACAATACTGCTTACAAGTCATTCTGCGAGATGATGGATAAACTGAAAAAACCGGTCAGTGAAGAGAGTATCAATACCTACTGGAAGGGAGATGACATAATCTCAAATGAAAAACTTACTGTCCGTGATATTATGCGGGAATATCTTTTCCAAGACAGTGTTCTAAAGGAAAAGCAGAAAGCATTCAGATCAAAGAAACAGGTCACAAAAGGAACGATCCCAAAAGACCAGCAGTACATCCTCAGCAAAATCAAAGATATCATCGTCAAGGAATGGCCTGATGAGTCATATCTGTCCGATATGAAAAACCGGCGGGAAGATGTGACCCGAAAGGTTCTGATCCTTTTGTATCTGGCCACATATTCCGACACGAATGATACTGATTACTTCATGGCAGATCGGTACCCCGATAACGACGATGCACATTTCGATGAAGAAATGGATGAAAGGCAGGCGTTCTTCGACAAAATCCGCGGTGGAATCAACTACATGCTCGCTATGTGCGGGTACAGTCCCCTCGATCCAAGAGCTCCCTTCGACTGGATCATCATCTATTCCATCTGCGCAGAGGATCTGCTTGAAATGGACAGTCGCATGAAGTCTCTTTTTTTAAAGATGTTTCCTGAGGATGAAAACTGAAAAATCCTGTCAAAACAGGACTTTTCAGTCCGGATCCTTTACCGTTTTTTCAGTCCGGATTCAACTCCGGTTTTCTCAGTTTGGTTCTTTGCCGGTTGTTTAGTCCGGATCCTTTGACGTTTTTCCAATCCGGGGACTTTTGCCGGGGCGTTCAAAAGCCCTGTTTATTATTTTGACGGAGGATGATCAGATGACCTTTGATATCATAAGCGGTGTTCTGATTCCCTTTGCAGGCACCAGTCTGGGGGCCGCAATGGTCTTTTTTCTCAAAAACAGTATCTCTGTCACCCTGCAGAAAATCCTCACCGGCTTTGCTGCGGGTGTCATGGTCGCCGCATCGTTCTGGAGTCTTCTGCAGCCCGCTCTTGAAAACAGCGAGAGTATGGGTAAGTTCTCTTTTGTTCCCGCCGCCGTCGGTTTCATGATCGGAATCGGTTTTCTGCTTCTGCTGGATGTCATGACTCCTCATATGCATATGGACAATCAGGACGAAGGTCCCAAAAGCGGATTAAAGCGCACCACGAAGCTGATTCTGGCTGTGACACTGCACAACATCCCGGAGGGAATGGCCGTCGGAGTCGTGTATGCCGGCTGGCTTGCAGGAAACGCGGGCGTAACCAGAGCAGGAGCTCTTGTCCTGGCTCTGGGAATCGCCATCCAGAACTTTCCCGAAGGAGCCATTGTCTCCATGCCGCTGCGGGCGGAAGGCATGTCAAAAGCCAGGACATTCTGGTACGGCGTCCTGTCAGGTGCTGTCGAACCTGTGGCTTCACTTCTGACTATCATGGCAGCCAGCGCGGTGATCAGGGTCCTTCCCTATCTGCTGGCCTTCGCGGCAGGCGCCATGATGTATGTGGTTGTGGAGGAACTGATTCCCGAGATGTCCGAAGGAAAGCACTCCAACTGGGGAACCGTTGCCTTTTCCCTGGGCTTTGTCCTGATGATGATCCTGGACGTCACTCTGGGCTGAATCCGTCCCTGCTTTTACCGCTTACATCATCGGTTACAGTTCAGGCCCTGCTGAAAACAATACGCCTTTTGTGCATCACTGCTTCGGTGGGACGCTCCCGCTCCGTGAAAAACGCAGCGGATACTAAGCTTTTTGCTGCGCCAGGGCTTGCAAAAAGCAAGTACCGGCGTTTTTCAAGGCCCACCTCTACAGCAATGCACAAAAGGCGCTCCAAGAATCAGGTGGGCCTGAACTGTAACCTATTAGGCATACATCGCATTGCGGCATGTAAGAATAGATTGACAATCATTTGAACGACAGATATGCTTTGCTTAATGGCCGTTGTGTATATTTATAATCTCCGGGCGCTTTCAGGTAACATGAGTGTAATCTAAATACATTTAAATACATTTATCATTTATTATAGAAGGAAGATCTGCTTTTGAAAGTAACTTCTTTCTGCCCGGCTGACAACTGTGAAACTATGTACGACCGGTTCTTTGGGAACAGGGAGATAATATATGAGTCAGAATACTAACGACATCAGGGAAGTGAAATCCGACGGGAATGTACCGTCAACATCGGTGAGCAATGCTGCTTCTGCCTGGAAAGAGACAGAAGCAAAAGCTGGTGAAACCGAAAATAATGCCGGGACTTTTACAGAGGAAAAGTCTGTGCCCGCCGGTTTAGAGGAACAGAGTAATGAGGAAATAATCAATACTCCCGCTTCTCAGGAATCTGAAATGATTGGAACCGGGGCGGAGGATCCGCAGAAGGAAGAGCCTGCGCCGGAAGGCGACGTGACGGACCAGCCTAAGCCTGAAGAACCGCAGAAGAAAGAAACTGAGGCGGAAAGTGTAAGGCCGGAGGAAACCGGGGCGGAGAATCCGCAGAAGGAAGAGTCTGAGCCGGAAGGCGACGTGGCGGACCAGCCTAAGCCTGAAGAACCGCAGAAGAAAGAAATTAAGGCGGAAGATTCCCGGAAGGAAGAAACTTCGGCCGAAAAAGAGGAAGAAAACCCTCAGCAGGAGGTACAGACAGATAGTCCGAAGCGCCGGAACTGGTTTGTCCGCTTTCTGCTGTGCGGACTTTCTTTCGCGCTTGTCTGCGGGCTGATTCACCTGGTCTATTTTGCGCTGAAGCTGGAACCTTTCGGGACAGATGCAGTCTCTATTGATGATGCCAAGATTCAGTACATTGATTTCTTTACCTACTATGTGGACGTCCTTCGGGGGACCAGGACACTGAACTATGACTTCGGAAATATGCTGGGCGGCAGTTCCATAGGGCTGTTCAGTTACTATCTTGCGTCACCCTTTAACCTGCTTCTTTATTTCTTTGGCAAAAAAGGAGTCTATCGATTTTTTAATATTGCCGTTGCGCTCAAGCTCGGAACGGCGGGAGCGACTTTCTGCTGGTATCTGCAGAGAAGGTTTGAGGACCGGATTCGCCCTGCCCTTGTCATAGCCCTGTCGATGGGATACGGACTGATGCAGTATTCTGTCGCACAGAGCAGCAATATAATGTGGCTGGACGGTGTCTATATGCTGCCGCTGATGCTGCTGGGAGTGTATGAGGTTATTCATCGGAAAAGTATCTGGAGGCTTGTGCTGGCGACTGCCTTCTGCATTTTGTGCAACTGGTACATAGGGGGGCTCAACTGCCTCTTTTCCGGCATCTGGTTTCTGTTTGAGTTTATTTTCTGTGAACGTCCGGAAGAGAAGAGAGAGATTATTGTAGAGCACAATTATCCGGCGCGAGGAGGCTATTCCAGAGAAGAGGCTCCGGGTTTCATGGTCGGGATCACAGATTTCATACTGTCTTCCTGCCGGTATTTTTGGGCCATGGGTCTTGGCGTCGCCGGCAGCGCGGTTCTGTTTCTGCCCGCCGTCAGTGCCATGAGGCAGGGAAAAGGACAGTACGAAGAGATCAAGATCCTGATGGAGTTCACAGGGGATCTGCTTTCAGCTGTGCGCGGTTATTTCATCGGTTCGGTGAGTGACAAGGGATACGCGGCTTTATTCTGCGGCGGAATCGCCGTCTTTGCGGCGGCAGCCCTGTTCTTTTCCGGATCGATCAAGCTGCGGCAGAAGATTGCTTTCGTCTTCATGATGGGAGTCTGTTTCCTCATGCTCCAGTGGGAGCCGGCAATGATGGCATTTTCACTCTTAAAGAGAGCGGACAGCTACTGGTACCGGTACAGCTATCTGGTCTGCTTTGCCATGCTGTTTGGCGCCGGGGCCTATCTGAGCAGGGCGGAAAAGGACCGATGGTCGAAGGTTTTTGTGATTTTATCTTCTCTGTTGTATGCCGCGGCTCTGCTCAAGCTGAACGGAATCCATTTTGTGGATTTCCGTGCGCAGGGCATAGGGCTTGTATTGGTCAATCCGGCAGTTTTTGCAACTGCGGCTGCCTCGCTGATCCTGGCAGTTTTGACTGTGATTCTGCTCTCAGCAAAGAAAAATGTCCTGATCCGTCTCATTGCGGGCCTGCTTGTGATCCTGATCACAGGGGCCGAACTGGGAACAAACGCGTGGATGTTCTGGAGAGACCACAAAGATGGTTCGCAGACTCTTTATATGGAATATTCACAGGGACTGAAGGCTCAGCTGAAGCAGCTCAGAAAAATTGACGGAGGATATTACAGGATCGCCCAGGACAGGACAAGGTGGCACTACGATGAAGATGATCTGACATCCTATTTTAACGAATCCCTCGCGCAGAATTACTGGTCCAATGCGGCCTATACATCCAGCCCCGAGAATGCCCAGCTCTCATTAATGTGGCGTCTGGGCTACCGGGATGAGGCCGGGTGCATGCTGATCGTGCGAGATTCGATTCTTGCCTCGGATTCCTTCCTGGGGGTAAAATACCTTCTGGAAAGCACTCCTGTCCGCGGCCTGAAACGCGTAAAGAATGTGAAGCCTTTTAATGGGCGGTCAGTCTATCTGAACCCTTATGCGCTTCCCATGGCCTTTGTTTATGACGGATCCAAGCTGCCTTCGCGAAGATATGAGAATGCCTATGTCTATCAGAATGCCCTGTTCTCGACGCTGAGCGGCAGACAGACAGAACTCTATACCCAGCTCAGCTGGACCCGCCGAAACGAGGGTGACAAGTCTTATTTCAGGATCTTCGTACCGGAAGGGAACTACCTGGCATATGGTAACCTTCTGTGGCCTGAGAAAATGGGAGGCCTGATGTCGATTAACGGCGCGGAGCCCTTCGGATACTGCAGATGGCAGTCACCGGCTTCCTTCATGATCAGGAGCCGCAAGGAACAGGCGGCATCGCAGGCGGGAGAAAGCCTTCAGGCTGTTGCCGCAAGAGAAAAAGAAGAGCAGGAGATGCTGGAGGCGGCGGCAGCGGAAAGCGCTTCCTCCGAAGGCGCTGTGGAAAATGCTCCCGAAGAACCGACCGGTATTCTGGGCCGTCTGCAGGTGTTCTTTGGAGGAGATGAAAAGGTTTCAGGCGAAGAAGAAGTGCCTGAGGTGGACCAAGTGCAGATCCGCAAAGACGAGCTTGTAAAGGCCGCAGCAGCTTTTGACAGGAAAACCCTGGCTGAGGCAAAAAAGGATAAAAATTTCTCCGGGGATGTCCGCACTATAGTCTTCAGCACGGAAAAGGGTCTGACCTTTAAAGATTATCAGTTTTACGGGCTCAATCTGGATGTCCTTGCCGAGGCTTCCGAGAGAATACGCGCGGGCGAAGTCAAGGATATAAAGATCAAAAACGGACGTATCACCTGCAGCGTGCAGGGGACGCAGGGCAGGAGCATCTGCCTGCTTGTGCCCTGGTCGAAAGGGTGGAAAGCACTTCGCAACAATGAGGTTATTCAGCCGGATACTGTCGCGGGCACGATGATCACGATTCCGCTGGTGGATGGTGCCAACAAAATTGAGCTGACATACGAGATTCCTTTCCTGAGGGAGGGAATGTATATTTCCGCTGCGGCACTGGCTGTCATGCTGATCGACGCGCTCTGCAGATGGATTTCTACCCGCAAAAAGAAAAAGAACGAACGCCAGGTCCGGTAGGGAGAGCCCCTTAGGTCAGCGAGTCAGCGAGTCAACGATAAATCTCCAATTTAAAAGTCCATGTTCGAAAAGATTTGAAATGTGAATTGCCCGTTGACAACGCCTGCGCACAAAGTTGCGGCGGCATGATTCGGAAGAGAGAAGAAAATATGGAAGACAACAAACTGGTCCGTCTGCTGACATCTGAAGGCATGCGCTATTTGTTTATCGGCGGATGCACGACCATGGTAAACCTGGTGGTCTATGCGGTTTTATGCCGGGTGGTCCACCTGAATGTCAATATCAGCAATATTATCTCTGTGTCGGTTTCGATTCTGTTTGCCTATGTGACAAATAAGCTGATCGTTTTCCGGTCGCACTGCAGCAATATCGGTGAGCTTGCAGCAGAGTGCGCGCGCTTTATCGGTGCCAGACTGGCGACCATGGTAATAGAGGTCGGCGGAGTATTTGTGCTCTATGAAATCCTTCATCAGAATGAAATGGTTGCCAAGCTGGCGACCCAGGTGCTGGTAGTAATAGGAAACTATTTTATCAGCCGGTTTATAGTGTTCAAAGACAGATCGTGAGGCGCTGTGCGTAAACGACGGAGCCTGGTTACAGACTCACCTGAAACGCCGGGCGTTTTTCGCAATAATGCCAAACCTTGTATTTTTCGCGAAAAACCCGGGTTGTAACCGGAGCCTGTTTTGGTCACCTGTTGACCGGTCCCCGCCCCGGGATGTCTGCGGGCGTGACTTGAAATCGTGAATGTGTCCCAAACAGAACATCAGTCAGGAGAGAACGGAAATGCTTTTGTCGGTGATCGTTCCATGTTATAACGAAGAAGGAAATATTGACCGCTTCTATGAGGAGACAGTGAGGGCTCTGGGAGATTTGATGCCTCGTACAGAGATCATTTTCGTCAATGACGGAAGCAGGGACGCTACGCTGGAGAAACTCAGGGCTCTTTGTGCACGCGCGGAGTATCGGGTCAGAGTGGTCAGCTTTTCGAGAAATTTCGGAAAAGAGGCAGCGCTTCTGGCTGGGCTTCGCAGTTCTGAGGGCGATTTTACCGTGATCATTGACGCGGATCTTCAGCAGAATCCTGAATATATAGTGAAAATGATGAAGATTCTGGAAGAGCACCCGGAGTATGACGCAGTCGCGGCTTATCAGGAGGAGCGGAAAGAAGGATTTATCATTTCCGCATTCAAACATGCGTTTTACAAGGTCATCGACAGCATGACAGATGTGAAAATCATGCAGGCTGCCAGCGATTTTCGACTTCTTCGCCGCCCGGTCGTCGAAGCAATCCTTTCACTCCCGGAAAAATGCCGGTTTTCAAAAGGTATATTTGCATGGGTGGGATTTGAGACCTTTTATATGCCCTACAAAGTTGAGGACAGGGCAAGCGGTACGTCCAAATGGAATTTCTGGAAGCTCATGATGTATGCTTTTGACGGGATCATTGCTTTTTCAAATAAGCCTCTGATCATGTCCTCAGTAGTTGGTTTCTTTATCTTCATGCTTTCGATCCTCTATCTCGTCATCATTGTGATCAAGACGATTCTGTGGGGAGACCCTGTCGCCGGATTTCCGACCCTGGCATGCCTGATCCTGATGCTTTCGGGAATCCAACTGCTGGGAATAGGAATTCTGGGTCAGTATCTGGCAAAGGATTATACCGAGTCCAAGGGACGGCCGGTCTATATCGTCAAGGAGACAATGGACAGCCACAAACCGGATGCGGGACCGGAGAAGGTTTCCGGAAAAAACTGAGAATTCCGAAAAGCACAGATAAAAAACAAATACAGAACAAAAACGGAAAAAAGAAAAACGGAAAAGCCAAAACGGGAAAAGCAAAAACGGAAAAAACAAATACAGAAAGGCAAAAACAGAAAAAGCAAAAACGGAAAAAACAAATACAGAAAAATAAAAACGGAAAAAACAAATAAAGAAAAAACTACAGAAAGAAGAACAAAAGCTGCGGAGCCGATATAGCTGCGCAGCTTTTCTTATCGCAGGGCTGCCATAAGGTATCTATCGCCCGACGGCGAACGGCAGCCCGCGGGAGGATAGAGGGCGGCGGGGCCGCCTCTGTCCTGTCTGGCCCTCCTGAAAAAATGACTGTCACTGTGCCCGGGAAATATCCCTGACCATATGGGCGAGCACATTTGCGCAGTTTTCGGCTGCCTTGTGCTCGAAAGTCCCGAATTCCACGTCCGCTTCGTCGCCTGCCTTGTCAGAAATGGCGCGCAGGATCACAAAGGGAATGTCATTGAGATAGGCTGTGTGGGCAATCGCGGCCCCTTCCATTTCAGTGCAGATGGCATGAAAGGTATTGACCAGGCGCGACCTCTGTTCAGAGGAACTGATGAACTGGTCACCGCTGACTATGCGTCCTTCATGGACGCCGATATCGGGAGCTGCATCGCGGCAGGCCCTGGCTGCCAGGCTGCGGAGAAAAGGATCCGCGGGAAAGCTGCTCAGTACAGGACCTTCTCCGAGAGTGGGGAGAATGCCGGGTTCATAGCCAAGGGGGCTGAGATCCAGATCGTGGTGCATCGCGTCTGTACCGATTACGATGTCGCCGATGTTAATACTGTGATCCAGGGAGCCTGCGATCCCGGTATTGATGAGGTGTGTGACCTGAAAACAGTCGATCAGGATCTGTGCGCAGAGAGCGGCGTTGACCTTGCCTATACCACTTCTGACAATGACGACGTCGGTGTCTCCGAGCTTTCCGATATGAAAGCGAAGACCTGCCTTCGTTATGATATTTTCAGAGTTCATTTCTTCTTTTGTGAGCTTTTCGATCTCAAGATCCATAGCTCCGATAATACCGATTCTGGTTTTCATTATATTCATCCGCCTTTCCGGGTTTCCGCAGGTTTTCCAAAGACAAAATAAATGCCCTTGTTCTCTAGAATAGCACAGACCTGGTGTAAATGGCTGAAAAAATCTGTCCGGACAGAGTCAGGGGATCTGCTTGGCTGGAAATACTTGTTTCTCATAAGACTGAATATGTGGTAAACTACAAATATCTATGTGCATTCTCAGATACGGGATGCAGAAGATGTAAAAGCAATCCGGTGAGCGCTTGTTCCTGTGGCTGGATCATGAATGAATCCACAGGAGCTGGTTGTACCATTAGATGAAGCGGCTTTCTTTTTTGTGCGCTTACCATGTGACTGAAGTCACTGGCTTTGCGCGATGAAGCTTAAATAGTTGGCGGGTGCGGGTCAGTGACACGGGCTCGACGGAGGAAGAAAAATGCAGACTGCAAGTGAAGACATGGGCACAAAGAAACAGTCCCTGAGGGTCAGGGACTATATCATATATTTTCTGGGATATTCGATTCTGTTCGCAGCTGCGGCAGCTGCCGTATTTGTGTGGTTCTGGCTGAAAAGGAAGCGCTTTGTCTGGCAGACGGACGGAGTGAGCCAGCATTATTACGGGCTGCTTTATTTTTCGCGCTGGGGAAAGGAAGTGATCCGGCAGTTTCAGGAGACTCATGTACTCCGTTTCCCGACTTTCAGCTTCCGCATGGGATACGGAGAGGATCTTTTTACGACCCTTGCCTATTATGTGATCGGAGATCCCTTCAGCCTGCCGGCTGTTTTTGTCCCTGAACAGTATCTGATGCATTTTCATGATCTGATGCTCATGGTCCGCTTCTGGCTGGCGGGCATTACTTTCAGTGCATATACATTCTATATGGGGCGGAGGTCCCGGCTCGGAGTGCTTGCGGGTGCCCTGATTTACATCTTCAACGGGTTTACCATGTCGGGAATGCGTCATCACTATTTCCTGAATCCATTTGTCTTCTTTCCGCTGATCCTGATCGGATGCGAGAGATATTTCCGCAGGAAAAAGCCCGGGCTGTTCATCTTTATGGTGTTTTTGTCCGCGGTCAGTAATTTTTACTTTTTCTATATGCTGGTCATTATGACGATCCTGTATGCCGTGTGGCGCTCGGTGCGTCTGCGCGGATTCCGGCATTTCGGGCGGGTGATTCTGGATGGAATTGCCTTCTTTTTCTATGGGATTATAGGGACCCTGCTTGCGTCGTTTATCTTCCTTCCGGTCGTCCTGCGCTTTCTACAGGATCCGCGGACATCAAACACCAAAACGATCCCTCTGTTCTGGACGGAGAGTTTTTTCGGAATTTCATTGACTGTTTCCTGACGAACGGCACATCCGCCCTGTCCGAGTCATGGACATATATGGGCTTCGGTGCCGTTGCGGCGCTCTGTGTCCTGTTCATATTTGCCGGGCGCAAAAAGCATTTTGATCTCAAAGCTGCTTTTGTCGGACTGACCTGCCTGCTGATGACCCCCATGGCGGCTTATTTCATGAACGGTTTTTCCTATCCGGCAAACCGCTGGATGTGGGCTTACGCGCTTCTGGTGGGCTATATGGCTGCAACAGCAGTTCCCGAACTCATGGAGGCGGGGCGCAGGCAGTTGACGGCCGCCTTTGTGCTCATGTTTATATTGGCGGCGGTGTGCGCAGCCTGGAGCTATACCTTTTCCAGGGCAAGCGGCCAGGCATTTGTTCTGGGGCTTTTCGCTCTGGGGGCTGTCCTTCTGGGGCGTGTCCGCCTGCTTGAAAACCCGGCGGGCCGCAATGGGGTCTTCGTGCGGGTACAGGCATTCCTCCTGGCATGTGTCTTCCTCACGATCGCTTCCGCGGGATATTTTGATTATTCGCCGGAGAGGTCGGCCAAGGTCTTTGAGTATCTCTCCAGGGCACAGATCGAGACACTGACTGCCAAGGATTCCGCGGCCGCTGCGGAACTGATCGACAATAATCTGCTCAAAGACAAAAAGGATCAGGTTCCTTTTTACAGATATACGACATATAACCCCGAAAACAATACATCCATGCTCTACGGCGTCTCCAATACCCAGTACTACTGGAGCCTGTCCAACACCAGTATCACGACGTTCCTGGCGGAGACGGGACAGCTCAACAGGATGATCCATTTGTATGATTCTCTGGATGACAGGACGGCGCTGAACGAGCTGGTCGGGATCCGCTATTTTCTCGGAAATGACAAAGAGGGCGTTCCTTACGGCTATGAAAAAAAGGAAGGACTCTCCTACGACAATTATGATCTCTGGCCGGAACTGGAGCTTGTGGACAGATACTCCTGCCAGGTCTATGAAAATAAATATGCTCTTCCCTTCGGGTTTACGTCTGACCGGTGGATCAGCCGCAAGGACTATGACGCCATGGATATCCCGCAGAGGCAGCAGGCTCTGATGCAGGGAATCCTTCTGGAAAGAGAGCCTGCGGATAACTTTATAAAGATCAGTCCGGCTGAAAGCACCGATGCAGGTACGCCGGAGGTCAATGCTGCAGCAGGGAATCCCGCAGGAAACGGGGCATCCGGTGCCGGAAACACTATCACTTTTTCGGACCGGCGCATACCGGTCAGCTTTGTATTTGATCCGGAAAAGATCACTGCATCAGGGCTGACAGCGACCGCGGATGCAGGGACGGCCGGAGTACAGCCAGGCGCGAAAGCAGCTGCGGCACAGAATGCGGCAGTAAAGCCCGCGACTGCTGCGGCACAGAATGCAGCGGGAAATCCCAACCCCGGAACTGCGGCGGCACAGAATACAGCAGCAAATCCCGGGACTGCGGCAGGGGACAAGCAGGGAGAATCTGCTGCGGCTGACGCCGGGCAAACGGAACAGACGCAGGCTGCAGAGGCTGCCGGCAATGTCGCAGAGACGACTATGTCTGCATCCGGAAAAGGAGAGAGGATCTCGTTTGAGATCCATGAAGCCGGCACAGTAGTCAGTATGAAATTTAATGGTCTCACGGCATGTGAGACCGGTCTGTACCTGAAGGGAATGAAGTACCAGCCGCCTGAAGGACAGCAGAGTTCCACGAAATTCCTGCTGCCGGTGCGGGGCTTTTCCGGCGAACAGATGGTTACCGACAAGCAATTTGGTTTTACTACGCCACTTGATCCCTGGACAACAGGACAGACAGACTTCTTGATCAATATGCGCTATCACGAGCAGGCTATGGACCGGATCGAGCTCACTTTCCCTTCGGAAGGCACTTTCTCTTTCGACTCGATGGAAGTGGTCTGCCAGCCTATGAAGGACTTTGCGGCACAGGCGGGGGCTTTCAGGAAGACAACTCTTGCCAACCTCGACCTTCACGAGATGGGAAACAGCTGTGCGACAGACAGGATCACCGGTCAGATTAACCTGGATTCCCCGAAGATCCTCTGCCTGCAGATGCCTCTCACACCCGGCTGGACTGCCTATGTTGACGGCACCAGAGCAGAACTGCTGCAGGCTGACACCATGTTCAGCGCACTGCTTCTTCCGAAAGGAAAACATGACCTGGAACTGCGTTACCAGACTCCGGGACTGCGTCTGGGGGCGGCGGTCTCTCTGGCAACACTTGTGGTCATTCTGCTCTTCGGCTTGATCTATACGATAGTTTCCCTCATTCTCAGGCTCGGCGAAAAGAGGGAAGAGGCGATTCCGGAGGGAAGTTACGAGAAGGCAGAAGAGACTGCCAGTCAATCAACCGGCGGTTCTGCCGGTCAATCAACCGATGATTCTGCCGGCGGATCAATCGGCGCAAATATCGATGAATCAACCGGCGGTTCAACTGACCAATATTCCGGCCAATATTCCGGCCAATCTGCCGGCGTGGAGGCTGTCAGGCAGGTGACAGACCCCGAAACGTCTTCGACAGAGAGGACATCCGCCTTTACTCCTTCCGGAGAAACCGGAAAAGACGAGCACACGGCGGCACCCGCTTCATCAGAGAGAGTATCCGCCTTTACTCCTTCCGGAGAAACCGGAAAAGACGAGCACACGGCGGCACCCGCTTCATCAGAGAGAGTATCCGCCTTTATTCCTTCCGGGGAAGCCGGAAAAGACGAGAACGCGGCGGCACCCGCTTCATCAGAGAGGATATCCGCGTTTACCGCTTCTCCAGAGGAACCGAATGAAGCAAGGGATGAG
>Ga0256407_10009606_pt1 | contig 13813 bp, 22 predicted proteins | sample RumenRJG_04DNA_FD_193489 | JGI IMG/M metagenome (GOLD analysis project Ga0256407, IMG submission 193489) | Bovine rumen microbial communities from Lethbridge, Alberta, Canada - RJG_04 | ecosystem: Host-associated > Mammals > Digestive system > Stomach > Rumen | place: Canada: Alberta... | reverse complement strand
CGGGCTATTGTTTTCGCTCGCGTATTTTCCAAATCGTCGGCGCGCCTCGTCGGTGTATATCCCGCCGCTTGCCGGGTCGCGCTGGCTCGAGCCGGTGTGGTAAGCGACTTCGTACTCGGGTACGGCCGCCACTATTAGCCCGTTTTGGTCTATGATGTAATGCGCGCTCGCATAGCCGCCGCAGCCGGTTTTTTTATTCTCGAAATAGTCGCGGTTTTCTTTTGCATTCGCGGACGGGTTAGCCGTCCAATGTAAAACGACGCCGAGCACTTCCTTTAATTTTCGCCCGGGTCTGCTGTATTCGTTGATTGTCAAAAAGTCGTGTATAATCTGCATATTATCCCCGCGCCTCGATTATGCGGTCGAGTTTGCTTTCAATGCGCGAGCACGTAGCCTCGATATTGTGTATAGCCGTAGCCTGCGAGCGTATGTCGCATTCTGCGGCGTTCATGCGTCCGTATAGTTCCGATAAGTTCGCCTCGATTTTGTCGCGTTCTTCCTTGTCGCGTTTCTCGTTACTCTCTAATCGTTCCATAAGCCGCCCCACGCTTGCGCCCAGCTTTACGAGGGCAGCTATTACGCCGCCGATAAAGCCCGCAATTGCGATACATAGTGAAATTGTTGTGTAAATGTTCATTGTGTCCGTCCCCGCGTTTATAGTCATTTTTTCTACGGGGTTGCGTAATTCATAAATAAAAAAAGGCTCTACAATCTGTAAAGCCCTTTTGTTTTAGTCGTTGGTTTTGGTGTATTCGAGAGTAATATATCCGTTATAACTACTTCTATTTGAGCCTGCATAAATACCAATGTTTGTATCACTTACAGTAACTTGAATACTATTATTTATATCATAAGCAGATGTGAACGGCAACGCTAATCGTGTTCCGCTTGTATCTTTTGCATTTCCTTTTATAACAATTACTTCATCAATGTTTGTAATGTTATGAGCCACTTGTTTTGTCGCAATATTCGGCAACGCTCCGCAATCAATAGTCTTTTCATACGTCGGCTTTCCGTCAATCCACTTTCTTCCCGTCAAATGTTCTTCTGTGCTATAACTTCTCTGTTCATTCAACTGTGCTACTACGTTGTCCTGTGCATTTTCTGAAAGTCCACTTGTCGCTTTGATGTAGAAGTATACGGCTTTACGCTTACCACGGGTAACTGTGCCGTTGCGGGCATTATATACACTTTGTATCATTAGATTTGATACTTGCGTATTTTGATTACTACCTGACATTAAACTGTCGGCACGATCTCCCGAAGTCGTTTCTGGTCTAAAACCGTTTGAATGTGCGTGGTCTTGTAATTGGTCGTCTTTCGACTGTCCCTCTGTATATACATCGTGGTCGTGGATTGTGCCGTTAGGGTTAGTGCTTGCGTTATAAACGTCTGTCGTGTTTTCCTCTGCACCTACTAAAGCAAACTCCCTATAATCGGGAAGTACGTTACTTCCTAAATATGCGTAAAGCAAATGGTATTTTGTTTCGTCAAAAGTGCTACCGTCGCAATATAAATATCCGCTAGGGCTAGACTTTTTGTACATAGGAATAATTGTGCCTACGGGATTTCCTGCCCCTGCGTCTGCGGTTAATGGTATTACTTTCTTCTGTCCGTTTTCTGTGATTATCTGTGCTAACATTTTTATACTCCTTTAATTATTTGTCTTGCAGTAGTAACATACAAGAGAGACTCTTCCTGTAGCGTGTTTAGAATTAAAATAAACAACACCTGTGTCTATATATAATTCATTCATACCATAATTAACAGTAAACCAAGGTTGTCTAGTTCCATAAGCACCATAAACATAAGACATACCTAAATCTACCGCTTGATAATTTCCGCTTGCAACCTCTGTTGATACAGTCCATTGATAACTAGTATTAGGTTGGAAACTATGGTCTATAACTTTTCTATATATTTTGTTTCCATTCCAAGTCATTCCTGTATCTACTTCTACATCTTTTTCAAATTTCATACTTTCCGCTACTGCATTACTACTTACTGCGTGCAGGTTTCCTTCTTCCACTACGTCTACGGGCTGGGCTAGTTCGTCGCCTGTGTCTTTGGTCGCTACGATTTGCCCTTCGGAAAGATTGGCAAGGTCGGCGGTTACGGCGGCGCGGTTTTCGTAAATTGGTATTTTCTCGGTTGGTACTTGCTCGAGTGTCGGTGTGTTTGGTGTGGTGTGTCTATCGACTATAAATTGTTTCATTCTTCGCCCCCGTTTTCTTCGTCTGCGCTTTCGTCCTCGGCTGGTGTTTCTTCTTCCTCGGCGCTTTCTTCTTCTGCCGGTGTTTCTTCCTCGCTTTCCTCGCTCTCTTCCGGCTCGCTCTGTGCGGCTGGTGTCGCGCGTTCCTCGCCCTCGATATATGGGTTTATTTCGTCTACGATTACTATTGCATTGTCGCCGAGATAGCCCGCCGAGCCCTCGGGAATTGCGAGCGCTGCCTGCGCTGCGGCCATTGTGGCGTAACGGTTTACGCTCGAATTACCGCCCGCGCCGGCTAGTGCGCCGAGTGCGCCCTCAACTGTGGTGTAGTCCTGCCCCTCGAGGTGTATTGGCGTGTCGAGTGTTTTGTTCTGTTTCGGTGATACGTCGGCCGCGGTCGCCAGCTTGTTATTTGCTGCCGCGTCGCTTGGTACAAGTTCCGCGATTACTTTATTTTGTACGGGTAACTCGCTCGTAGTGTCGAGTTCGTCGTCTGTGTATGTCGCTACTATTTCGCGGATTGCCTGCGGGTCGCTGCGTGAAAAATAATCATTATATGAGCGTGGAATAATAAGGCCGTCTACTCGTCCCATAGTGCGCCCCCATTATCCGCAGAAAGCAACGTTAATGCTGCTCTCGGCTGTAAGACAATTTACTCGAATACCCGTTACGGCGTTCGCAATCATTACTACGCGGCTTTCGGTCTGTGCTACGCCGTAAATGTCGTCCCAATAGCCGCCGGTGCCGTCCTCGCCGATTGTTTCCGGGCGGTTGCAGCAAACCTCAACGGTATAGCTGGCGGTTTCGCCCTCGGGAATATGTACGGCTACGGAAACGGCCGCTACTCTGTCGGGCGGATTTATCCAAACGCCCGAGCCTGCTAATACGTCGGCCTCTACGTTAATGCCCGTTGTACCTTGTCGGGCGCGTGGTGTTACTCTTGCGTATGCCATTATTTAACCTCGCTTTCTGTTTCGATTTTGTCCGGCTCGTCGGTCGGCTCTGCTTTCTGCGAGAGTAGTAGCTGCTGGAATACGGCTACTTTCTCGTCCTGCGCTAGTATTTTCACTAGGCGCGCGTATAACTCGTCGCTAATTATTCTCATGTGGATATAGTCATTTTTTCGAGGAAATAAAAAAGGGGCGGCGGTTGTTGCCCGTCCCCCTAACGCTCTTTTACTCTTGGTAAATGCGTCGCTCTGTTATTCGTTTGTGCCGTAAACGGCGTCCATAATTGCGAATGTTTCGCGAGGTGAGGCGAGCCGCCAGCCGTCCGCGGTTTCGATAGCGAATACCGGCAAGCCTACAACGTCGTCGCCCTCGCTGTCGCGCAAGCGGTAAACGTGCGATTTGTCCGGGAGTGTGTAGCGCGTAACTATCGGCAAGCCCTGCGCCTCTGCAAATTGCTCTATCGTCATTTTGTCGGCTCCATAATTTTATTTAATACGTTGAGGTTTACGTCGCACGCCTCAACGTCTAATAATTGCACGGTGGACGGCCTAACGCGCTTTAAGTATTCCAGCACGTCAAGCCCCTTGTATAACTCGCCGCATTGTGGGTCGTAGATGTGGAGCAAGTCGCCGCGCTTGTAGATGTGTACTATGTGCGCGCCGCTGCCTTTCCATGCAAACTCTATCGTGTAGCGGTTGTTAGATTTTAACTCGTTTTGCAAATATGCGAAAGTCTTTTTTATAGTCGGCTGCCCCGGGATAATGTATGCCGGCGGCTTGCCCGTCGTTCTATCTACCCACGCGAGCGACGTATCGTGCGATAACACTTTAAGCATTGAGCCCGCATTATTCGGGAGCGTCTGCACGTTGTAGCCTCTGCGGCGCATTTCGTAAGTAACTACGCAGCTTTGACAATTTGTGCGATAGCCGCCGCCCTTGTTAAAGTTCGGATTTGGCCGCAAGTGGTCGGCCTTGTCGAAGTCCATAGCCGCGCCCGGAGTAACGCCCACTATTTTCTTATTGCGTGAATTGTCGAGCCGTTTTATTTCGTGCGCGAGTTTGCTATTTTTCTCGAGGTCTACGGCCGACGGGTTGAGCGCCCGCGGCTGCTTGCCGTCTATCGTTCCGACAAACTCCCGCGCCGTGTCGCGTGCTATGCCGGTCTGCTTTGTGAAGTCGCGCGCCCTCTGCTGCCACTCGCCAATTTTCGCGCGTGCTGCGGTGTTGTCTACGCCGCCGGCCTCTTGCACGATTGCGCGCCGCTTGTACTTGCGGACGTTGCGCTCCATATAGCGCAGCTTTTCCTCTGCGTCGTAGCGTGTCATTTCCTTACCGTCAAACGTTACGGTCTGCTTTGCCATTTCGTCGAGGTCGTCCGTTGTGTAATGTTTCTCGAGCCCCTCGAAATACGGATAATATGAATGTCTGCAATTTATCCCGCAAATGCCGTCGATTGTGCCGAGCCCGCAAACTGAAAACGGCGGGTATTTGTTACTTGATCCCGATAGCGAGAATATTTTCCCCTGCCATGCCTCATGGCTCGTGCGCGCGCCTATGTGTGCGGACGTTTCCACGAGGTCGCAGCCCAGCGCGTTGCAATCGTCCATAGTTGCCGCGCTGGCGGTTTGGTTTACGCCGGTTAATACGTTCATGCGGACGGCGGCCTCTATGCTCAAATGTACCGGGCGGCCGTTGCGGTAATAAACCGACGTTACGCCCTGCTCGGCGAGCGTGTCGCAAGCGCTTTTCATGGCCTTGTCATAATCAAACGCGCCGCTTGTTACTTGCATATATGCGGCGTTTGCCTGCTGTACGAATTGCTGCTCGGTTGTGTATGCGGTTGTAAGTGTGAGGCGCGATAGGTCGGAGTGTGTTTTCTGTATGCCCGCGAGCATAGCCTGCGCGTTAATATCGCTTACGCCGTGGCCGAGCGCGTCCTCGAATATGCGGTTATTTGCCCGGGCGTTTTTAATCATAGCGTCGTTATAAATCGCTTTAATTTCGCGCTGTATTTTCGGGTCGTATTTTCTGATTATGCGGGCAACGTCTTTTTTAAGTGCGCCGGTTTCTGCCAGCATAGCCGCCTGCCACTTGCTCGCCTCGGTTATCTTTCCGAGTTTCGCAATACGGCGCGCCATGTCTTTGAGTATATCGGCCTCGAGCTGTGCGTATATGTCCGCGATTTCGTCGCTAAGGCCGTCGAGGTAGCGGGGCGATAACATTACCACGCCCCCCGGATAATGCGCAGCGCAAACTTGAAACGATAGCACAGCGGGAGCGCGTTTACTTGTCGCTTGATTTCGTCGTACAAGTCCGAGCCCTCGCGGCGTATTTTCTGTCGTAGTCGTTTTTCTGCTTTTCCGCTCATAATAAAAACCCCTCTAGGAATTCAATAGCGCGCTCGTAGCGCGTCCGTTTGCCCTCGGTGGTATAATTTCACTACCGGGGCGTTTTGCGTGCGTTATACGCAAGATTTAAGCCAATCCGAACGGCGCGGCAAGTTCCGGCTCCGGCGGTACGTTTGCCTTTGCGGTTGCCTCGTCCTCGCCGTAGAAGTCGCGGCGGTATTCCCATTTATTGAGCACGCCCGCGCTTACTTCCTGCATAGCCATTTGTTTAGCCGCGGTTATGTCTTTTCGTGTTTGGTCGTCGTTCCACTTGATTGTATAGAGTTCTTCCTCGCCGCTGCGTGGAGCGCCCGCCAGCTTGTAAGCGCGTGCCATGTACGCGAATACCTCGGCGGCGTCTGCGTACTTGCTGGCGATTTCGTCCTCTATGTCGTCTACGATTGCGTAGAGTTCCTGCCGTCCGCCGCTGTACTGTGTCGCGGTCTGCTGCACTTGCTCGGCGTCGCTTATAGTTCCCTTGCCGAGGTTGATAGTCTGCTCTATGCGCTTGAAAATAGTTTGTAAGTATTTTTCCTGCGCCTCGGTGCGCAGCTCCGGCGAGTATTCGTGTATCTTGTCGTTATTATCCACGCCCGAGCCGTCAATCTTTACAACGAGTTTATTTAATGTCTTTGTACTGATTGTTTTCTCGATAAGCGTGTTTCCGTCGCGGTCTTTTTTCTTGCGGTCTGCGAACATATCGCGGTCGGCAAATACGCGCTTTTCGCCTGCCTCTTGCTCCCAATCCATGCGCGCGAATTGCTCGTCGGCTTTCTCGATAATCTCGATAGCCGCGTCGATAAGCGCAACGGGAGTGTTTGAGCCGTCAATGTTATTTGTAACGCTGCTCCTAAACTCCACAATCATAGGGCGGCCGCAATCTTCCCACACGTAAAACGGCGTTAAGTCTGCGGTTGCGCTGCATGATGTAAGCGAGGTTTCCCGGAGCGTTCCGTTTTTGTCCTCGTAGAGTTTTACTGTTACGGCGTGGTTTTTGCCGTCGAAGTCGTGAGTTTCTGCGAGAATAAAATCGCGCTTGCCCTCGTCCATGCGTTTGAGAATAATTGCGCCGGTGAGTGTGCCGTCGAAGTCGTATTTAGTCGGCAAGTAGTTGCCGAGCGGAAGTAGTTCATATTGCAGCTTTCCCGCCGCGTAGATAGGTCGCAGAAGTCCAGCGCCGCGGAGTGCGATATTTTCTACAATGCGCCCCACGTTTTTGTTAAGGTGCTTTAATGGCTTTTCGAGCGTTTCGTTTTTTACGTCGAGCCCGATTTCACGCTTTACGAAATAGTTTAAGCGCCCCGCAATCTGCGGGAGTATTCCACACGCGGGCGCGTCTTTATTCCACGGCGCCGAGCCTGCGGCCATGTCCGCCCATAGTTCAATATGGCGGTACATTTCGGAAGTGATATTTGTATTTACGCCGGTAATTTCCTCGACTGTCTGCGTATGAAAATATTTTAAGATGTTCATAAAAAAGCCCCTTATTTTTTCAAACATATTTTGTGTCCTCGTATGCCGTTATAGTCATTTTTACGCGCCAGCGTGCCGCCACTCGTGCTCACTTGCGTAGCGTGTTAGCGCTATAAAGTGGTCGGGCTGCCCCTCGGGATAGCCCTCTAGTATTTCGCCGGTGCGCTTGTCGATTTCGTACTCGTATAGCGTAAACTCGTCGGCAGCGTGCGGCGCGCGTTTGGCGTCGATTACGATAGCGGCGAGCCCTTGCAGCCACTTGTAGCCCGCGTCGCGTGAGCCGCGCCCCTTGTATGCGCCGCGTGTGTTTCCGCCCCATGAGCGGAAGTCCGCCACGCTCTTAGGCTCTGCCGAGTCCGCCGTCGTTCTGTCCTCGTATATGCTAAGCCCCTGCGCTTTCATGTGCTCGGCGGTCTTTTCGAACGCTGCCTCGTTGCCGTGTTTCCACAAGTAGAGTTCGTCCCAAATATAAAGCGTCTGCGTTCGCGCGTCGTAGTGCATTGAGCCGTACGCGTAAGGATCGGGGAAGTAGCCCCAGTCTATGCCCTGCCATGTTTCGCCGCCCCATGAGTCGATTTGCTCGTCGGTGATTTCCTCGAGGCGCACGTTTTCAAATACCGTGCGGCCGGTGCCGGTTGCTTTACCGAGGAATATATTCTCGTAAGCCTTGCGGTTGAATTGCTTTGTAGTTTCAATGTCGTGGAGTAATGTTTCACCCAGCCACGCGAGGCGCTTTTCCTCGGGTATGTCTAAGTACGTTGTATGTACAATCATGCGGCGCGGGTCGTCGTCGCGCAGCTCTGCGTTACACCAATGGCGCGTAGCGCTCGGCGGGTTGAATGACTCAAACATATAAAAGCGGTCGCCGCCGCGTAATGCTGATAACTTGAAGTTGTGCAAGTCGTCCGGCTCGACTTCGGTTTTTTCCTCAATCCACAATATCGCAATATATCCGCTCGAGGTTTTAATTGATTTCCCTTTTTCCGGGTCGTCGAGTCCGACAAATAAAATGCTTTGCTCGTCGCCGTTCCTGCGTCGGTAGATTATCGGGAGCGCAGCCGTTCGCGATTTCGGGATCTTAAAGCCTGCGCCCTTGTTTCCGTTTGCAATAGGCAAGTGTAGCGCCTTGATAGCCCATACGATTTGTTCCCACACGCTTTGTCGCATTGTCTTTGCGTACTTGCGCACGATTACGGCGTTATAGCGTGGAAACATAACGATTAGCAATACGACACAAAGCGAGATAAACGACGATTTACACGACGCGCGCCCGCCCGGAAACGTCCAGCGCTCGTGTTTCGGCTCTGCTGCGAATATGTCATTAAATGCGCGGTTATACACCGGCGCGAAAAGTTCGCGGCTGTCTATGTTCACGCGTCCGCCTCTGCTGGTGCGGGCTCGCCGCCGTTTACGTCGATATTTACTACGGTATCGGTTGCGCCGCCGTTGTCGGTCGCTGCGTCCTCGGTGCCGTAGCCTCGCTTTTTGCCGAGTGTGGCTAATACAAAGCGTATCATTTGGCCGTCGCCCGCGTTTATGCGGTCAATACACGCGCTCTCGGTCAAGTCTAAATAACTCTCGCGCTCGTCGTCGAGTGCCTGCAAGGTTTCCGGCCATTTTTTAATAAAGGTGTCGGCGGTGTGCCAATCGCATTTTAAGCGCTTGCACACGTTAGACACTATGCCGTTTGAGCCCTTTATAGCCTCGAGTACGTCGCTCTTTTTGTATGTCTTTTTACGTCCCATGTTTACCCCGTACTATTTCGGAAATTTGGAAACACTACCCGCATAAAACGGCGTCGTAGTTCTCGCGCTCCGTCTGCTCTATGTCGAATAGCGCCGGCTCGAAGTTGTCCTGCGCTGCCTCTATGCGTTTTTTCGCTATGTCATAAAAGCGCTTGTCTAGTTCAATGCCGACGAATTCGCGCTCTATGTTTACGCACGCAACGCCGGTCGAGCCGCTCCCCATTGTAAAATCGAGTACAGTTTCCCCGCGCCGCGTGTATGTCTTTATGAGGTATTCCAGCAGCTCTACGGGCTTTTGCGTCGGGTGGTAACTCTCGGCGTTTCTGCACTCGGTTGCCTGCTTTGATAACTCGATTATGGCTTTCGGGTAGCGCTCGTCGCCCTTTTTGTTTTTCTCGGTTTGAAAAAACATTCCGCTTTTAATGCCGCTTAGGAAGTCCGATTTTTTCGGGCGGGCTGCCTCGTTTACGCGGTTTTCAAATCCGCTCTGTAATTGCGGGTAGTAGTTTATGTTTTCCCCGAATACCATAATATTCTCGAATGTCTTTAATGGCTGATATTTCGCCACCATGAAATTACCGGCGCTCTTTTTGTCCCATAACCAATCGTATTTATAGCGTTTAATATTGCTCATACGACACACGCTACTAAACGGCTCCGAGCCGAATAGCACTATTGCGCCGGTCGGCTTTATTACGCGCTCGAGCTGCGCCCATAGTTTCGGGAAGTCTATAACACTATCCCACGCGCACGCGGTCGTACCGTAGGGCGGGTCGCAGAGTACCATATCTATTGAGCCGTCGGGTAGTTCCTGCATTATCTCGAGGCAATCGCCGTTATAGAGTTTCATTTCTTCCCCTCTGCTTTTCTGCGGGCGTCCTCTCTAAGCCTGCGCACTTCCTCGCGCTGGCGTTCGCTTTTTTCGCGAAGTGCGATAGCGTCGGCGAGTAGTGCGTCTGCGTTTATTGTGCGTTTTTCGTCCGCTTTCATGCCTATATAGTCATTTTTTTAATAAAAACGGCGGGAAAGTGTACCAATCCCGCCGCTATGCTTACAGTTTACGCTCGTTTATAAAATCCCGCAGCGCGTTTTCTGTCGCATTGTTTACGCAAGTTATCGTATAAACGTGTCCCTTTACCTTTACGCTCATTCCGTTGCAAAGCACGCGCTCAACGTCTGCGCCCATTGTTTTCTTTGCGGCGTATTTAATCTGCCCCGCGCCCATTTTGCGAGCCTCTGCGGGTATATCCTCGCCGAACTGCTGCTCTAAAAGTCGCGCCGCTTGATACTGATTTGTTACCCACACGTCGGATTTGTGGAAGTAGCGCGCGAGCTGGTGTTGCGTTATGCCGTAGCGCTTTTTCATTTCGTCGAAACACTCCACGAGTTCAAGTGCGCTCATGTCTTTACGCTGCACGTTTTCGGCAATCTGCGCGAGCATGAGGTCGCGTTCGCTTGTTTCGTCTGTGATGTTACATTCAATGTGAGGAAGTCCGAGCCGCTTTACCGCCTCGTAGCGTCGGTGTCCTGCGACTACCTCGTACAAGCCGCCGCCGATTGCTTTTACCATAATCGGATTTATAAGTCCGTTAGCCTCGATACTGTCGGCAAGTTCTTGTATATCGGTGTCGCGCTCGTTGCGTATGTTTTTGCCGCTTTTGATTTTTGCCATTTCAATAATTTTAAACATAGTTTTTTATCCCCTCGTTTAATAAAAGTTTGCCGTTCTCTGTTTCTCGCAGCTCGTCGGCGCCGGTAATGCCTCGGAGCGAGTAACCCCCTCACGGCGTGGGCTTATATACTCGCGTTTACTCCTCACGCGAATAGTTCGCCTTGTTTCGGCAGCCGCTCCCACTTTATGAGCGTGTCTGCCTCGATTGCCTCGCCGGTCGTCGTCGTAAACCAATACGCGCCGTTGCCGTTGTGTACCGCGTAAAGCGTAATTACGCGCTTTTCGTGTACGTCCGCGTCCTCGCTCAACTCGTGCGGTATGCCGGTCTGCGGTAGTGCGTAGCGCTCTATGCGGTACGTGTCGCCCGGTCTTGCCTCTGCAAGGAAGTCGAGCGCGCGCTGGTGCTGCGCTTTCTTTGCCGCCCAATAGCGGGCGCTTTCCTCGGGTGTCATTTTTCGCCCCCGTTTACTTTTACATTTTTGTTTATATTCTCTTTTATTTTTCGCGAGCCTAATTTAGCGAATAGGTCGGTAAACGCTATAAATTGTTTTTTAGTCAATTTGCCTATATCACCTAAAACGCTAAGGCCGGTTGTATATTCATAAATCCCCCAGCGACAACCCGTATTTACGTATGCAAATGTTAGCGTGCCGTCCGCGGTCTGTACTGAATATTTGTATTTTTCTTGTATTTCTTTTTTCGAGTCCTTGTATGGTACTAGCGGTATCTTTACAATCATTTTTCCCCCTCGACAAACTCGCCCCCGGCAGCAAGCCGGAGTATGATTTCCGCGTCGGTCTTTACTTGCCGATTTTCCGCGGCTTGTTGTTCCTGCGCGCGCTGCATTTCTGCAAGGCTCGCGCCCATGCTTTCAAGTTTCCGCCTCATTACGCCGAGGTCGTGTATACAACACGAGCCGACGATTAACGAAACGAATAACGCCAGCGCCGCAAACATAGCGACGATACACGCCCGCGCCTCGGTCATTCCGCCCCCTCACGCTTTCTGTCGCATTTCCTCACGTATCGCGCCCGGGCAAGCGCCGCCCGGTGCTCCTTGTGTGCCGCGTCGTATTCCCTCTGCCATGCGAGGATTTTTTCGCGGTCTTTTTCGTAGCGTGCCCGCCGGTACGCTGCGTCGTATGGCTTTTTATATTTTCTGTCTATTGCGTCGCTCATTTTATCCCCTCGATTTTTTCAAACTTTTTGTAAAACTCGTTTGTTTGTCTTACAAATATTTTTCCGTTCATGTCCTTTATGTCGTTTATACTTGTATAGACTGTGTAGTCGATATTTTCACGGCCGTTTGTACACTCTATCGCCTCGTCATATATCACTACGTAAATATTGCCGGTTTTCTTATGTCGCCAAATAGACAAGCGGTTATTTTCTTTCATTCTTCGCACTCCTCAAAGCAAGCCGGTACAACGTCCGGGAAGTATGACAATTTAAGAAAACGCGGGTCGGTAACGAGCGGGTGCTCGGCAGCGTCCGCGGTTGTTTCCGCCTTTTTTGGCGTTATGGTTTTCTCGGTTTCCCGCCGCTTGAGTTCTTCCTCGCAGCGCTTGAGCGCGTCATGCGTGAAGTATGAAACATTACGCCCGCGCTTGTCGCGTTGTATTCTGCGCTCGAGGTCTAACGACTTCATAAGCGAGTAAAAACACGGTGCCGTTATCCCGAGCGCTGCTGCCATGTCCGACGCTAAAAACAAGCGCTCATTTTCCGGGCGTTGTGTATATACCCATTTTTCGCGGATATTTAACTCGCTCATTTTTTATCCCCCTCGAGTGCTGCGCGCTGCGCGTTTTTCTGCATTTTGGAGTTGATAGCCTGCTCTATGTCGATATTGTCGTCGTATGCCGCAATCAATACACAAATAACTACGTCCGCGAGTTCCTCGGCGTAGTTGTCGTGCTCTACGCTAAAACTGTCGCCGCCGTCCATAATCCACGACTCGCGAGCCTGCGCAGCCTCTACAACTTCGCCCGCGGTGTGTTTTAAGATGTCGCGGATTTTTACCGCGCCGCCGTTGCGCTCGCGTGTTATGGCCGTTCTATGTGCATTTTCTGCTATTTCGTTTAAGTTCATTTTATCCCCCTAACTTTTCTAAAAGTTCAAATCTGTAATTTTTCCACGCTTGGCCGTACTTGATACACTCGGCTAGCCGCTGCTCCGTAAGCCCCGCAAACTTTGCCGCGTGAAGTAGTTCCCAGCTCGTCGCGTAGATTTCCCGCCGGTCGCTCAAATTGTCCGTTACGACGTATTCGTAACTTTCGCGGACGTTTGGCCGCTCCGGCAGCGTGTCCGTAAATGCGAGCATTTTGTCGCAATTCCGGGCGTAGTTTAATTCCTTGTTTACGCGGGTGTATAAATACCCGGTAACACTCGACTCGATAACAAACGCCGGCCGCTTTAAGTATTGCTCTATGATGTACGTTGCCGCGTCCTGCGCTTTCTGCTCTCGGATTGCCGCGCAGAAGTCGCGCCCGCGTGGCCGCTTGTTAATCGTCTTTTTCGCGATTAAAAATAGCGCCTCGTACATTTCGCCCAGCGCCTCGGCTCTGCCGTGCTTGTACTCATATTGCAAGTTAAGCAAACGCTCGTTTTCGCTTTTCGGCTCGTCGAAGTGCGGGAGCGTCATTTCTGCCCCCTCAACGTCTGCCGGTAGCTGGTGCCGTTCATTTCCACAACCTCGGCGCTCTCTACGAGCCGGTCGGCTGCGGCTACCCCGATATACGCGAGGAAGTCCGCTTTGTTAAAGTTGCTTATTAACACGGTCGGGCGTCGTGTGTTGTAGCGGGCGTTTAATAACTGATAAATCATGTATTTTTCGTCCGCCGCGTTTATCCCGCGCCCGATTTCGTCTATAACGAGCAACGAAACGCCGCCGTAGTAGTTCACAATTCGCCCCTCGGTTTCTGCCGCGCTGAATGACTTAGCCCGGCGCAGCTCCTCGACGATTTCCGGCGCGGTGCGGTAGATCCCGCCAGCCTCGCGGATAATTCCGCAAGCGAGGTGCGTTTTTCCCGTTCCCGCGCTGCCGATTAAACAAAGCGTCTTAAACTCGCGACACTTGGCAGCGTGTACAAATCCCCGCGCAGCGTTTAGCGCGTGTTTCTGCATTTCGTTTGTAGCCTTGTAAGTGTCGAGGCTTTCGGCGTGGTAGCGTTCCGGCGCGGTGCGCTTGTAACTCTCGAGGCGGTCTGCTGCTGCCTGCTCGCGTTCCATGCGCTCGATTTCGGCGTCGTGTGCTGCTGCCTGCTCCGGCGTCATTTTCTCGAATTGCGCGATATAGTCTTGTATTCCCCCCATAGCGCGCCCCCTTACAATATGCCGTTATATGCTGCCGTGTTAGCGTCCGGTGAGGCGGCCGAGT
>Ga0256407_10009603_pt1 | contig 13816 bp, 8 predicted proteins | sample RumenRJG_04DNA_FD_193489 | JGI IMG/M metagenome (GOLD analysis project Ga0256407, IMG submission 193489) | Bovine rumen microbial communities from Lethbridge, Alberta, Canada - RJG_04 | ecosystem: Host-associated > Mammals > Digestive system > Stomach > Rumen | place: Canada: Alberta | collected... | reverse complement strand
ATTATTTTTTTCAAATTCACCTAAAAGATATATTAAAGCATTTTGTGGTGACTCATCTAAAATTTCTATAATTTTCATTGATTTATCATTTAATATTGAATGTAATAATTTCCCTTCATTTAATATTTCTTTTTCCTTCTCTTTCATCAGAAGAAAAATTAATAATAAAAATAATTATTTTATCTAAAATTAAAAAAATTTAAAAAAAAAACACTCCTTAATGGAAAATAATATAAATCCTTTAAAAATACAAGAAATAAAAATAAACAACCAATACTCATTTAAATCAAATGATAGATTAGGAAGTGGTTCTTTTGGTCAAATTTTTAAAGGAATGAATATAAAAACAAAAGAAGAAGTAGCAATAAAAATAGAATCAACAAATATAGAAACACCTCAATTACTTCATGAATATAAAATATTAAAAAATTTCCAAAATATAAAAGGATTTCCTCAAATTTTTTTATTTACTCCATTAGATGATACTTTAGTTATGATTATGGAATTATTAGGTGATAATTTAGAAAAAATAATGCAATTACAAAAAAATAAAAAATTCACATATAAAACAGTTTTAATGATTGCTATTCAAATTTTAGAAAGAATTCAATATTTTCATGATAATAATTATATTCATCGAGATATTAAACCAGAAAATTTTACAATTGGATTAAAAAAAAAAAATACTATTTTATATATGATTGATTATGGTTTATCTAGAAAATATTATGATAATAAAAAAAAAGAACATATTCCTTATAAAGAAGGAAAAAATATTACTGGAACTGTAAAATTTGCTTCAATTTATACTCATTTAGGAATTGAACAAAGTAGAAGAGATGATTTAGAAAGTTTAGGTTATATGTTAATTTATTTTTTAAAAGGAAATTTACCTTGGAATGATATTAAAGGAAAAAATAAAAAGGAAAAATATTTAAAAATCAAAGAAAAAAAAATTGAAGTTACTCCTAATATTATTTGTAGTGATTTAGATAATATTTTTAAATTGTATTTTGAATATGTTAGAAATTTACAATTTGATGAAAAACCAAATTATAGTTATTTAATTAAATTATTTAAAGATAATATGCAAAAAAATAAGTTTTTATATGATTTTGAGTTTGATTGGTGTCCTAAAAAGGAACAAAGGAAAAGTTTAGATGTTAATATGGGATGTGGAAATAATATTTTTTCTCCAGAAAGTTTATTTAATAGATTGAAAATTAGTGGATTAGAAGGATTAAATAATAATATTAATAAAAGCAATAATGGAAATAATGAATATAAAAATAAAAATAATATTATTAATGAAAAAGAAAATGATATAATTAATAATAATAATAATGAAAATAATAATAATAATAATAATAATGAAAAAAATAATAATAATGAAACTAATAATAATATTAATGAAAATTTTAATAATAATAATGAAAATTATAATATTAATGAAAATAATAATAATAAAAATGAAGATATTAAAAATAATGATGAAAAAGAAAATAAAAAAGATGATAAAAGAGAATTCTTATATAATTTATATGATAAATTACAATTGTAATTCATTTGAAAAAAAATTTTATTATTATATATTTAATTTTTTTATTAAATAATATCTAAAATTATCAAAAAATTAATTAAAAAATGATTAAAAACAAAATTAAAGTTATAAAAAAAGTATTAATTTACTTTTGTAATATTTGCATAAATTTCCGCTGCTTCTTTCCCTAAATCATCATTTAATCCAGAAATTTCATATAAAGAATCTAATATATCATTTTGTTCATTTTCACTTAAAGAATAAAATACATTATATTTAATTGAGTTTCTAACTAAACTTACTAAAAGATTTTGAATTTGATGACTTCTAGCAACCATATTAATTCTCATTAAAACTTTCCTTGCAATATCAATTGATAAATTATTTAAAATTGGTCCTGTTATAAAAATTAATCTTATTAAATAAATATCATCTTCACTATTTAATATTATTGAATAAGCCTCATTTGGATTATTATTTTCAATTTGTGTTAATGCTTCTTTAAAATTTTTTGTTATTTGACTATCTAAATTATTATTATTTATTTCTTTTTTTATATCATTTATTACTTCTTTATATAATTTATTATTTATTATTTTATATGAAACACCATTTTTATCTTTTAATATTTTATTTGAATCATAATTTTCTAATTTTAAATATAAATCATTTACTCTATTACTCATTTCATCTAATCTTGAATTTATATTTTTTTCAAAATCATCTACTTTTTTTATTATTTGATTATATAACATATTGTTTAATTTTTGTTTTAGATTATCTAAATCATTTGATGAATCTTCCATATTATTAATTTGATTTAAATTATTAATATTATTTATATTTTTTATTGGTTTTTTATTTTTAAATATATTCTCATTTTTATATTCATTTTCAATTACTAGATTATTATTATTTTGTTCATAAATATTTTCACTATTATCTATTATATTATTTCTTATTGGAGATAATTTCCTATAATAATTTCTTTCTGGAATTGAATTTTCTTTTTTTGACTTTTGATTTTCATGTGAAATTTGATCTAATAATTTTTCATTTTTAATTAATTTTTCATCGTATAATTGATTATCATAATCATTAAATTTATGAATATTAATATTATATTTATTTTGCATTTTTTCATCAATATTTATATTTTCATCTTGATAATTTAAATTATTAATATTTAATTTATTTTCTTCATTTAAATTAGCATTATATCTTTTAACTTGTTTAGAATTTTTAATATAATCATTAATTTCAATTTTTTGATTTCTCTTAGCAGAATTTCTCATTATATTATTTTCACTTTTATTATTTACTTTACTTAAAAAATTAGAAAATTGAAGAACATTTCCAATTCCTTTTTTATAAACTTGTTCTTTCATAGTTTCTGGTAATTCTGTATTATAATCAACTTTATTATTTTCAATTTTTGCCATTTTTGCCAAATTTCTTAAAAAATTTAATTTATCCATTTTTTTAACATAATGACCACCTTCTTTATTTTTATCATAATAATTATTTTTATCCAAATCTAAATTTTTCATATCTAAATTTATTTCCCTTTTTTTTGAATCAATTTCTTGATAAATTTTTTTTAATTCAATCCAATTAATTAAAGCTTCTTTTGCTGCATTTTGAACTTTAATTACTTTATCTTTTGTATTAAATTCAATTACTTTTAATATATCTTCTTGATAAAATCCTATAGAAATATCTACAATATTTTTTACTTTATTAGCAATTAAACTAAGAATATTTAAACAAAAAATTTTAGTAAGATAATTAAATTTATTTTGATTATTTTTAGAAAGAATAAAAAATATTCTTTGATATAATTCACTAAGATAATTATTATAATTTTCAATATTAGTAAATTGCATTAAATTATATAAAGCTTCAAAAATATAAGAATTATCTAAAGAAGATTTCACACACAAAGCAATAATTTTTTCATCTAAAGTTGATAAAATTTTATTATTAAATTCACCATTTTCTTTCCCTAAATGATAAATAAAATCACTTAAACAAACAGCACAACCTTCTTGAGAAACTTTCACATTTCCATTATTAATAATATTAATAAAAGGTTCAATAAAAATCATATAAACAGTTTTAATATTATCTTTAGGCATACAATAATCATAAATATCACAAATTGAAATTGCAGAAGCTTTATGAATATTATATGAATTTTGATTTAAATAATATTGTCTTATATGAGTTAAAATTCTATTAATTGTTTTAATTATATTTGGTGGTTTATCTAAAGGATCCATTAAATTTTCTTGGAAAATTTTACTTATATATCCATATAATAAAGCATAATATTCTTTTGCTTTTATTGAACTTGTTGGATCATATTTTGATAAACAACTTATAAATATTCTTAATGATTCTTGATTTTTATTATTATTTATCATTTCTTTTATTTGATTATATGCAATTTCTTTTGTTGAATTATCATTTAGTTTTCCTAATAATAATTGAAATTTATTTCTTTTATTTATTATAGAATTATCTTCGTCTTCATTTAAATTATTTTTTTGATAAAAATTATTTAGTGATCTTGAAAAATTTGATAAAAAACTTTTTTTATTTTTGAATTTTAATTGTGAACTTTGAAGTATATTTGGTGTTGTTGAACGAATTTTATTTATTAATGAATTATATGCTGAATTTTTGCTATAATTATTGTTTTTTTTTGAATCATTTTTTTTTACCTTCATTATATTTTCATTATTAAAACTTTTTGTTGATTGTTTATTTGGTGTTTTTGATTTTTTTTTTAAATTTCTTTTTAAATTTTCTATTTCTTTTTCATTTGTATTATTTTCTGAAGGAAATTCCAAACTATCAATCATTTTTGTTATTTTTTATAAGTTATTTAAAATTCAATTATAAATAATAAAATTTAATAAAGCCTTAATTACTATTATATATTTATAACTTTATAACTTATATTAAAACTTTAATATTAATATATAATTTGACATACTATTATACTTTGAAAAATTCTATTTTTTAAAAATTATAATATTCTTATTCATCAGTACTTTTGATTGTATTTTTATTTGAAAATAATTCTAATTTTCCATTAATTGAATTGTTTTTAATTATTATATTTTTTTTGTAAACTTTTTTTTTTTTTATTATATAATAATGAACTATTATAGAAATTGTTAATAAAATAGTCCCAAATGCAGGATATATTAATTTTAATTTCCAAGTCTCATCTAAAATTAAAGGTAATGCTACTCCTAAAAAAGAAGAACTTGATATTTCAATAATTAACATAATAAATAGAATTATTTTATAGATTGTCTCATATGTTTTAATTGAATAAAAATATAAAATTCCCCAAATTGTTATGATAGCATTTATAATATATATAGGAATAAATAGGATTTTCCATTTAACTTTATATTTTATATTATCAAATTTTCTACCTAAATGTTTTAAATATATTAAAATAGTAGCAAATAAAGTACATTTAATTACATATAAAAACAATGTTAAATAAAATTCACTACAAAAAACTCTTTTCTCTTTCTTTCGAATAATTTTCATTTTTTTTAAATAATAAAGTGATTTTCCTTTATTATAAATTTTTTGATAATGGTCTATTTTAGAATTATAAGATTTTATTACTGAATAAACTAAATTAATAAAATCAAATAATAAAAAAAATATAAAAATAATCCAAGCAGTAGAAATATAAGCTTTTTCATATGAAGTATCTAAAAATTCAAAAATAATTTTAATTAAAATAGGAAGATAAAATAATAAGAAATAAATTGAAATATACCAAAAAGATAAAGGTTGTAAATTATTAATTCTATATAAAATTTTTTTTTTGAAATAATTTATTCCCTTTTCATTTAAATTCGGAATTTTTCTTTTTATTAGTTGAATTACATGAGAAATAACTCTTTTTAATCTTATGATATAAATTATAATAATTACTAAATTTTCAAACCAAAGAAATATATATGGAATTTGTGAATACCATTTTATTCTTTCTTTTATTTTATCTTTTCCCATAATTAAGGAAAAAAAAAATAAATCAATTCCTAAAATTAAAAAAGAAAAATAAAAAATTATAATCATTATTTGACTTTGATTATAAACTTTATTAAATAGTTTATCACTTTCTGCTATTATTATTTTTATTGTAGATAAATTATTAATTTCTATTTTAAATCTTGAATAAAATATAAATTCATCTTTTATTTCTTTAGTTAAATATTGATTATGTAAAAAATAATTATTTATTATTAAATGGTATATTTCTTTATTTAATAGAAGAAATTGTTCTTCATCATCTTTTGAAAGATATTTTAATATTTTTTTTCCAGTTCTTTCAATTGTTAATACTTTAATTAAAAGATTGTATTTAATATTTCCTTTATCATTATTCATTCTTCAAATTATATTAATTTTTATTTGTTTATAAAAAAAATATAATAAATGAATAATAATGAAGAAGAAAATTTATTAAAACAAATTGAAAATGAAACATGGTTTAAACATTCTCAAAATATAGATATAAAAAAAATAAGACAAAGACTTCCCTCATTAAAATATTTTATAGAAGAATGTAATAAATTAGAAAAATTTTGTACAGAAAAATATTTTTCTCACGTAATGACAAAATCAAATTTATTTGAATCTCAAAATGCAAAAACATTAAGTAGAAATGGTATACCTCCAAAATATATGCATGATTTCTTATTAAAATTATATAATTTAAAAAATGTTCAATCTCAAAATTATAATAATAATTACGATTTAACTTTTAAAAATCATTCACCAAAAAATTTAGATGATTTTGTTCCTTATTTTACAGGAAATAAAACTTTAAATGAATCATTACCTATTAATTTCTTAAATGAAAATGGTATTTTGGCATTAAAAGAAATTTTATGGATGATTAATAATAATTATGTTAATATTGAATATTCTCCTTTATTAATTAAAGTAACAAGTTTAATTTTATTATTTTGTAATAAATATGAAACTTATGAAATTATTAGTCGTTTATGTGAAAATGATTATAATTTAAAAGAAACTTATAAAATAAGATGGCATTTTAGATTTAATTTTAATGATAATATAAAAATTTTAACATCTATTAGTGATTGTATAAAAGAAATTTCAACTAAAAGTGGGAAAGAAGTATATGAACATTTTAAAAAAATAAATTTTGATATTCAGAAATTATATGATGATATGTGTTTTGGTTTTTATTTTAATTATATTAATTTTTATGGTTTATTAAGATTAATTCCATTTTTTTTTATTGATGGTATTAAGTCAATATATAGATTAACATATGCAATTGAAAAAATAGGAAAAGAATCAATTATTGAAATTACGAATCCTGAAAAAGTTATTCCTTCAATAAGACAAATTTGTTTTGAATTAAATGATATAAATTTCTTATTTGAATTATCATACAATTTTAATTTAACTAGAAATAATAATAAATATGATTTCCAAATGACACCTCAAAATGATTTATTTAAAGGAAGAAGAAATAATTATTATCTTCCTAAAATTGATATTGAAAGTAAAATTATAAATGATTATGATCTTATTCATTTATGGGAAAATTTACCTTTAGAATTTAGAATGAAAGATTTAAAATTAATTTTCGATACTTCAAAAGATGGATATAATTTAAGTACAATAGTAAATTTAAATGATAAATATCAAAGTGATAATTCAATTATTTTAATACTTAAAACACAAGAAAATGAAATTTTTGGTTTTCTAATTTCAAATATGATAAAATATACTAATAATAAATTTATTAGACCAATACAATCTGTTTTATTTACTATTAAACCTGAAAAAAAAATATATAGTTCTAATGAAAGTGATGATATATTGTTTGTTGATAGTAATTGTTTAATGTTTGGAAATGGAGTTAAAGGACCTGCAATTAGGTTTGATAAAGATTTAGATTATGGATTTAGTTATGATGATGGATGTTTTAAAAATCCAGTTTTAGTTAATAATGAAAAAGGCGAATTTAGAGTTAAAAGTCTTGAAATTTATATGTTTGAATAAAGATATATAATATTATATTTTATTTTCTAATATTTAATTATTTTAATCAAAATTTAATGAGAAATTATTTTTTAAGGTTGTTTATTTAAAATAATTGAATTTAATTAAAAAATTATTATATTATATGAAAAAAAATAAATAAAATTTTGTTTTTTTATTTTTAATATTTTTTTATTTAAAAATATAATATACAAAGGAAAACTATTTTATTTAATTAAATTTTTTAAATATAGTAAAAGATAGTATTTAAAATGTATATTTATTAAATATTATTCACTGAAAATAAATGAATATATATTAAACATTAATCAAAATTGATTAATAAAAATATTAATTATTTATGATTTTTATTATTTGTATTATTTTATACCTTATACTCTAAATAATTAATAAAAAAACAATGAAAAAAACTTATCAATCAAGAACTCAAAGATCAAATGATTTATTTAAAAATCAAAGCTCAAAAAGTAATAATTTCAAAACAAAAAGTATTAATGATAAACAAATCACAATATCTAAACATAAAACTCATAAAAATACAATAGGAAATCCATTGATAAAAGAAAAGACAAAACCTAAATTACAAAATCCATTAAAAAATGTACAAAATAAACCAAACAATCTTTTATTATCAAATAATTATGTAAAATTAAAAAATAAACCAACAGTCCAATTAAGAAAAATAACAAAATCAACATCTCAAATTATAAAAAAGGAAAATTCAAATATGAATGAAAAAAAAATTTCAAAAATAATTGTAAATTTAAATTTAAAAGACCAAAATCATAATAAATTAATAAGAGGAAATAGTAGTTATGCTAGAACAGCAGTCTCAACAGCAAATGGTAACATAACAGATAATGCTATTAATTCAAAAAGAAATGAAACAATATTAAAACAATTAATTGATAATATTAATATTAAAGAAATTGATAAAGTTTCAAAAGTTGATTTATTACAAAATAATATTTTTTTAATTAAAATATATTCTTTTCTTAATAATTTAACAAGTGATGAATATCAAGTTTTAAATTTAGAAAATAATTCAGAAATAAAACAACAATTTATGGAATTATCAAGTAAAATTGATTTTTTAAATAATAATAAACCTGTTAATTATAATATTAATGGTGATTTATTTGATAATAATTTTTTAAATGAAAATAATATTTTACAAGAGTCTAATAATAGGAAGTTAATATATAAAAATTTTTTTGATTTCTTTCAAAAAATGCTTAATGATATTATAAAATTATCAAATGAATTATCAAAAAGGAAAAATAAAGAAAATCATAAAAAAGAAGATATTGATTCAATAAATTCAAAAAATGAATTTATTAAAAATTTAAAGAAAGAAAATAATTCTAATTCTGAAATTTTTGCCAAATTATCAATAAAAGATAATATAATTGAAGATGAAAATAATATTTATTTTGGAATGGATGAATCAAATGGTATTTCATCAATTGATAATGATTATTATCAAAATTTACTTAAAAATAGTTTTAAAGATAAAAATACAGAATTATCAAAATCAAAAATTTCTTCAAGAAATAAAAAAATAAATCAAAATTTATCATCTTCTTCTTCAACAATTATAAATAATAATGATAGTTCTGATTCTGAAATAATAGAAAATTTTAGTATTAGTAAAAATAATTCTATTTGTATTAATAATAAGAATATAAAACAAGATTTTAAAAAACAAATAAGTATACCATTATTAAAAACTAATGTATTATTAAATCAAGATAAAAAACAAAAAAAATGTTTTACTCAACCAAATCAGAATAATAATGAAAAAAATATGAATATAGTAAAAAATTTAATTAAAAATCAGGGAAATATTTCAAATAAACCAATTATTAAAGGAACTATTGTAAATCCTATAATAAAAGAAGATAATAATAAATGTTATATATTTTAACTGTTATTTTATTTTTTCATTATATTATAAAAAAATAAAACAATTTTTTATTCAATTTTTTATTTAATAATAATTATATATAATATAAAAATTATAAGGACTTTAATTATTATCATATTTCCTTCTTATTTTTTGTTTTTCTTGAAATGTAACAATAACAACATTACCAAATTTATCCCTAATTAAATGAAAAGATTTTTTGTCTCTAAAAACCTTATTATGTCTATTTTGATGGTCAATAATGATATCAAAGATTTTTTCAAAATCATATGGTGGTTTTAAATGACAATAAGAATAAATAGTTTTTTTATGATTTTCTTGATATTGTACTCTATTTTTTTTCTTTTCAACATTTAAATGTTTTACTTTTGGAATATAAACTCCATCTAAAGAAATTATACTTTTAATTCTTTTTTTTCTTAATTTTTTCTTTTTTAAAATATTAAATATTTGTTTTTTGTCTTTTTCATGAAAAAAATAAGTTTCTTCAAAATTTTGATATATATTATTATTTAAAGATGAGTTTTGAAGTGATTGACAAAGCGTAGGATCATTATTACTATCATCATTTTTATTTAAATCTATATCACAAATACTTGAATTTATATCATGTTCCTCTTTAAATGTTAATAAGTCAGTAATTGAAAAATCATTTAAATCTTCCATTTTAATTAAAATTTTTCTTATAATTTACCTTATTATAGAATGAGGAATATTTGATATTTTAATGTTTTTGAATTAGATTTTTGGAGTCTGAATTTGTTTTTTAATAATTTTGGAATTTATGGTAAATTAATTATGAAAAAGGGTTAAATTATCATTCTTTTATCAAAATTTTTATTTCTTTTTAAAGGGTTAAACATAATTTTTCCCTAATATTATAGGACAAATAATAGAATATCTTATTATTTTCAAATATAATAAAATATAAAGTTTCCTTTTTGATATATCTAAAAATTAATTTAAAAAAATTTTAATATAAAAAAATTTAATTTAAATTTAAAAACTCTTTTTAAAATCCAAAAAAAAATTTTTTCATAATATTAATATTAAAAATCAAAATTTTTACTTTTTACCTTATAATTATTTAATAAAATTAACTTATTCTGTATTTTTAGGTATAACAAAACTATCAATTTGTTCAACTTCTTTTAAATATTCCATAACTCTTTGTTTATAAGAAGGTGCATCAGCAATTGGATTTTTCCAAAGATAAATAGTAGTAACATGAGGAACATATTTTAACATTTCAAAATCTTTAAAATCTGCAATTTTATTATGATTTAACCATAAATCAGTTAATTTAGATAAATTTTCAATATTTTCAATTTTTGGTATTCTATTATATGCTAAATCTAAAATTTCTAAATTTTTTAGATTTTCTAAATTTTCCATTTTCTCAATAAAATTTTGAGATAAATATAATTCTTTTAAATTAATTAAAGTATCTAAACCTTCAATTTTAGATAATTTATTAGCTTGTAAAGTTAAAAAAGTTAAATTTGTTAAAGCAGTTAAATTAGTAATATATCTAATTCTATTTTTAGCAAGTGATAATTTTTGTAAATTTGGAGCTAATTTATCTAAATTTTCAATTACTTTTATTTTATTACTTCCAAAATCTAAATCATATAATTTTGGAAACATATCACAATTTTCAATTTTATGAATTTGATTTTCTACAAGAAATAAAACTTTTAAATTAACTAAAGTATCAAGTCCTTCAATTTTTTTTATTAAATTATATGATAAATCTAAAACTTCTAAATTAACTAAATTTTCTAAACCTTCAATTTTTTTTAATTGATTATCATATAATTCAAGTTCAATTAATCCAGTTAAATGAGAAATATTTTCTATTTTTTTAATTACATTTCTTCTTAAAAGTAGTTTTTTTAATTTTGTACATTTTTCTAAATGATCAAGTGCTCTTATTCTTTCTCCAATATATTCAATTACTTCATCATCTGGATTTATTGGATGATATTCATCTCCTAATTCATATGTTTTTATTTCTGGTTCTTCATGTATATGTTGATCTTGATTTTCTTTATTTTTTTCTTCTTTTTTCTCTTCTTTTTTTTCCTCTTTTTTTTCTTCTTTTTTTTCCTCTTTTTTTTCCTCTTTTTTTTCCTCTTTTATTTCTTCCTTTTTTTTTTCTTTTACATCTTCTTCTTTTTTTTCCATTTTTTTTTCAAATATAATTTTTTTAAAATATTGTAAAACGTAAATGTTTTTTAATATTAAAAATAAATTATTCTTTATTAACTAAATTTTATTTAATTATTAATATTTAATAATGAATAAAAAATATTATAATCCTTTATTAAAGTATCTTTATTTTCACAATATTTAATAAATTGATTATTCATTCTTTCTTCATGTCTCTTATTTAAATTTTCATATTCATTAGAATAAGTAATTAAATAATAACCATAATAATTTTTTATTATGTCCAAATCCAAATAATCATTTTTCATTATATTTTTCATTTTTTTCATTTTATTAAATTTATTTATATATGTGTCTCTACTTATTTTAAATTCTTCATATACTTTTAATGATTCATTTAATTCCTTTTCCATAAACTTAAAAAAATATTTCATTTCAGTTTGAATAAAATCATATTGTTCTTTATAACCATTACTCCATTTATCACTTAATTCAAATAATTGTTTAAATTTATTAGATAAATCATTTTGCTTATAATAAATATCTTTTAACTCTTTGAAAGAATTAGATAAATTTTTCATTGCATTTTTACAATTTTCAAAAGCTGAAAGTACATTATCAAAATTTTGGCATAATTTATTAATAGCGCTACATTTTCTAAAAACATCATTATAAAACAATAATGCTTTTTGATCTTTTTCTTCATTAACAATTTCTTTAATATATCCATTTAAATTAGTGAAATTTTTAAAAGAAGTAGGAGAATGCATATTATTATATTCTTTTTTTTTATTTTCAAATTTTTTTAAAGGTAAAGAAAGAAAATCTTGAAAAATAGGAGTTGCTCTTATAAATTCATAATGACTTAAAGAATTCATAAAAAGATTTAAAAAAAATAATTTTTTATTTGAATTATCTTTAATTGTAATATTTCTTTCTGGAACAGAAGAAATTATTAATCCAGGATAAATATCTTTCATTCTTTCATATAACCAATCAAAATCTGATAAATTTCTTTCTACTACATTATTTAAATCTGGTGTTGTTATTGAATATTGATAATATGAAAAAGAAAAAAATCCATCTTTTTTTAATACAGGATTATTTACTATTATTTTTAAATCTTTCATATGAATTATTTCTGCATCTTTAAATTTTTGACATTTAAAATCTATTTTAAATTCTTCTAATGGATTGTTATTTAATTTATATATATTAATGTTTTTTTCTTCTTCTTCTATTGGATTTTCATTTTTTTGTTCTTCATTTTTTTCATTTGATTCTATTTTTTCTAATCCAGCTTCATTATCTGAATTAATATTTTCATTATTATCTTCCGATTCTGATAAATTATAATCTTTCAAATCTTTTCTTTCAATATGAAATGCTGTAACTATTTTTTTTAATTCATTCATAGTAAATTCATTTAAATCAAATTTTCTCCCTTCATTCTGAGCAATATATTCAAAATAATTACCAAATTCCTGTTGGTCTTCTTCCCTAATTTTTGATTTTAAAAAATTTTGTTTTTCTTTAGTAGATTCCATTATAATTTAATAAATTATTTAATTAAAAAAAAAAAAAATTTTTATAAAATTCCTTTACAATTTCATTTGAATGTCTAGTATTAGATAGAATACCTGAATTAGATATATTAGAATTATTTACAATAGAAGAATTTCCAGAATTTAAACTATTATTCGCACTTTTTTTATTATTTTTCAAATATAAACTTGTATAATGAGAATAAGGTATTTTTTTTAATGAAGAATATCTTTCATCTCCCATAATTTTAATAAAAGTTTTATTCATATTATTATGATTATCCAAATTTAAAATTTTATTTTTTATATTCAAATCTTGACTTATGTTATTATTTCTAATACAATTATTTTCATTATCAATATTTTTATTTTCAATTTCATAAATTTCATGTGGATTAACAATTTTTTCCATTGTCTCATAATCATTTTCACAAATAGAAAAACGATTAAAATATTTAAAATCACAAAAAGCATTTTTATACATATCAGAATTAATAATTTTTAAATATCTTTCCTGAGTTTTAACTCCAATTTTCTGTACAGCATTACAATACT
>Ga0256407_10009602_pt1 | contig 13817 bp, 10 predicted proteins | sample RumenRJG_04DNA_FD_193489 | JGI IMG/M metagenome (GOLD analysis project Ga0256407, IMG submission 193489) | Bovine rumen microbial communities from Lethbridge, Alberta, Canada - RJG_04 | ecosystem: Host-associated > Mammals > Digestive system > Stomach > Rumen | place: Canada: Alberta... | reverse complement strand
GAGCGAGGCGGACGCAGTCATCAACGTCGGCGTATCGGGACCAGGCGTCGTCAACCACGTCCTGCGGCACACTTGCCGCGGAGTCGGCTTCGAGACTCTCTGCGAGACGATAAAGAAGACGGCATTCAAGATCACGCGCGTCGGACAGCTCGTTGCGCAGGAAGCGTCGAAGCGTCTCGGTGTTCCGTTTGGAATCATCGACCTCTCGCTCGCGCCGACGCCAGCGATCGGCGACTCGGTTGCAGACATCCTGAAGGAGATCGGTCTCGAAGAACCAGGTGCGCCCGGGACGACTGCCGCGCTCGCGCTTCTCAACGACCAGGTGAAGAAGGGCGGCGTGATGGCGAGCTCGTACGTCGGCGGACTTTCGGGCGCGTTCATTCCTGTCTCCGAAGACCAGGGGATGATCGACGCAGTGAACGCCGGTGCGCTCACCATCGAGAAACTTGAGGCGATGACGTGCGTCTGCTCCGTCGGGCTCGATATGATCGCCGTTCCCGGTTCGACTTCCGCCGCGACGATCTCCGGCATCATCGCTGACGAAGCGGCGATCGGCATGGTCAACCAGAAGACGACCGCCGTGAGAATCATTCCCGTCGCGGGGAAGAAGGTCGGCGACTCGGTGGAGTTCGGCGGACTTCTCGGCCATGCGCCTGTGATGAGGGTGTCGAAGTTCTCGTGCGAAAAGATGATCGCGCGCAAAGGTCGCATCCCTGCTCCGATCCATTCGTTCAAGAATTAGTAATGAGGGTTGAAAAGTTGAAAAGTTGAAAGGTTGAAAAGTTGAGAAGTTGAGAAGCCGAAGGATAAAATACATAGGGTTTTAAAACAGCAAATCAATAAAAGGGGAAAAAATGAAGAAGACAATAGTTGTAACTGCGGTAGCGTTAAGCGTCGTGTCTGCATTTGCGACAATTCGCGCCGTCTCGCACGACATGTACGGCGGCGACGCCAATTGCTGGCAGATGAAACGCCACGCCGAGAAGATGTGCGTCGTCACGAACGGCGGCGCGAAGGTCGTCTTCATCGGTGACTCGATCACGCATTTCTGGGAAGGTGCTGGTAAGGAGCAGCTATCGAAATACTTCTCCGAAGGCGACTTCAAGATGCTCGATCTCGGTGTTTCCGCAGACCGCACCGAGCACGTTCTCTGGCGCATTGACGAAGGCAAGGAACTTGATGGCTACGAGGCGAAGTGCATTCTTCTCATGATAGGCACGAACAACACCGGCCACTTCCCGATCGAGAAGGAAGCGCCCGGCGATACCATTCTCGGAATCCGCGAGATACTGAAGACAATCCGCGCGAAGCAGCCGAAAGCGACGATAGTCCTGACGGCGATCTTCCCGCGTGGCGCGACTGCCGACGATTCTCAGCGTCTCCGCAACGAAATCGTCAACAGGGAGATTCAGAAATTCTGCGACGGCAAGACAATCTTCTGGTGCGACTTCAACGACCAGTTCCTCACGATTGACGGCAAGCTCTCGCCCGATGTATTCCCAGACCGTCTTCATCCCAACGCCCTCGGCTACGAGATCTGGTACTCCGCCGTCAAGCCATACATCGACTATGCGCTTTCTGACGGCAAGCTTCCCGCGCCGGCGAACCGCTACGCGTCCCACTTCAATGACAGGGTCTACCGGACGGACCAGCAGATCAGCGTCTTCCCGGCATCGCGAATCCGCAGCGAGGGGTATGGCGCGCAGGACTGGTGGCTCGATCGGCTTCTCGCTAAGCGCAACCAGATCTCCGAATGCGGCGGAAAGATCGACCTTGTCTTCTTCGGCGACTCCATCACCCACAACTGGGAGGGCCCCGGCAAGGCGTCGCTCGACGAGCTCGGCAAGACGTATTCCATCCTTGACATCGGTTACTCCGGCGACAAGACCGAGAACCTACTTTGGCGCGGCGAATACGGCGGCGAGCTTGACGGTTACAAGACGAAGTGCGTGATGCTCATGATCGGCACGAACAACACGTGGCACAGGAGCGACAAGCCCGAGGCGATTGCGGCGGGGATTCGCGCCGTGCTCGACCTCATCGCCCGCAAGCAGCCCGAGGCGACGACGCTGCTCCTGCCGATCTTCCCGTTCGGCGCGAGCGACGCGGACGCGAAGCGCGTCAACAACGAGAAGGCCAACGCGATCATAAAGGGCTATGCGGACGGGAAAAAGATCATCTGGGTTGACTTCAACTCGAAGTTCCTCGACGAGAAGGGCGACAACGTCGCGCTTATGCCCGACCACTGCCATCCGAACGAAAAGGGGTATGCCGAGGTGTGGCTTCCCGCCGTCCTTCCGTACTTCAAGGAACTCTGCGGAAAATGAACGCCATGATAGCCGCCACCGTCTACTGCATTGTCGGATGCAACACGGGTTCGCCCGACAAGGACGCGCTCAAGGTTCTCGAGTGCGACACAGAAACTGGTGCCGCGAAGATCGTGCAGTCGGTCAACGGCTGCGAAGGAACGACATACTACCAGATCTCCAAGGACGGGAAGACGCTTTACTCCGCCGTCGGCGAGAAGCGCGATGAAAAGTCGCACGGCGCGCTCGTCAAGTTCGATCTCGAAGGTCACCGCATCGGCGAGATGACACGGCTCGCGGAACTTCCGTGCGAGACGCCGTGCCACATCGCGCTTTCGCCTGATGAAAGCGTCGTGTCGTTCGCGGCGTATTTGTCGGGGACTTATGGTTTTGCAGAGTTTAAAGTTGAAAGTGAAAAGTTCAAAGTTGAAGAGACGTCCACAACTTTGCACTTTCCACTTTGCACTTTGAACTCATCTGTGCTTCCCGACGATGCAGTGGGGCCGCGTCAGGATCGACAGAAAAAGGCGTACGCCCATCAGACGTTCTATGTGCCGGCAACCAAGGGGTCTGACCCCGCTGGTTGCCTTATGGGCGTGTGCGACCTTGGCTGCGACAGGGTGAACTTCTACGACTACAAGAAGCCGGGCGGACTTGATAAACCCGTCCTGACAATCAAGGCCGATCCTGGCGACGGTCCGCGTCACGCGATCTTCTCGAATGACGGCAAGTTCCTCTTTGTTGTGAACGAGTTGTCATCAACGGTTACGAGCTATGCGGTAGCCAAGGGGACGACAAATTTGGTAGGGGCGTCTTTCCAAGACGCCCGCGGACGGCTCGGAGAGCCGTCCCTACCATTCACTCGCATCGGGAAGTGGTCGATGTTGCCCGAGGGTTGCACGCTCAAGCCAGCGGAGACGAAGGCAGCGGCGATCAAACTCACAGCCGACGGCAAGCTTCTTATGGCGTCGAATCGCGGGCACGACTCAATCGCGTTCTATGCAGTGAATGGCGATGGCACGCTCACACTGAAGAATGTCGCGAAGCTGACAGGCAAGTTCCCGCGCGACTTTGAGCTTATGCCTGGCGAGAAGTTCATGGTCGTCGGGCACAAGATGTCGAACGAGATTCAGGTCTATGCGTTCAACCGTGAGAAGTGCGAGCTGACGCCTGTTGGCGAGCCGATTCCCTGCTGGCGCCCGCTGTGCTTCAAGTTCCTTAAATAAAAAAACAAGATTGGGAAGACAACAAACCTAAAGGCGGCAGTTTAGATTTTAACGCAGAGACGCGAAGACGCGAAGTGCGCAGAGAAAGATAGATACGGAGAAAACTTCAAAGAGCTACAATACTACTCTGCGTCTCTGCGACTCTGCGTTAAAAAACAATACCCCAGGCGAATAAATTATAATGACGCTGATAATACAGAACGGTTTGATTGTTGATGGCTCGGGGAAGCCCGGGTTCTACGGCGACGTCGTCATCGACGGCGACAAGATCGTCGATGTTGTCGGGGAACCTTCAACTTTCAACTTTCAACTTTCAACTTTTAACTCTATTGACGCCTCTGGTTGCATCGTAAGTCCGGGCTTCATTGATGCTCACGCGCACTCTGACGCATACCTCGTTCTCGAGCCAGACGCGCCGTCGAAAATCTCACAAGGCGTCACGACTGAAATAAACGGCCAGTGCGGCGGTTCGGTTGCGCCACGCTACGGCGAAGCTCGTCTCTCCAGTGACTGGGCAACTCTGCTCGGTTCTCGCCTCACCTGGCGCTCGCTCGCAGAATACCGCGCAGTCCTCGAAGCGGCGAAGCCGGCGATAAACACAATTCAGTTTGTCGGTCACAACACTCTCCGCTCTTCCGTCGTCGGCTATGCCGGACGCGCAGCAACGAGTGATGAGCTAAAGGAGATGCAGCGTCTTCTCGCTGAGTCGCTTGACGCCGGCGGTTGGGGTCTCACGACTGGGCTCATCTACCAGCCGGGAAAATACTCTACCCCCGAAGAAGTCGTTGCTCTCGCAAAGGTCGCCGCGGAGCGCGGCGGATTCTACGCGACGCACATGCGCTCCGAGGGTGACAGGATTCTCGAGGCGATTGACGAAGTGATCGACCTTGTGCGCGCGACTGGAATACGTGCGGAGATCTCGCACCTCAAGACGAGCGGCAAGCGCAACTGGCACAAGATCGACGCAGTCCTGGAGAAAATCGAGACCGCGATTGGCGAAGGACTTCTTCTTGGAAGCGACCGCTATCCGTTTTGCGCGGCGGGAACTGATCTCGACATTGTTCTTCCCGACTGGGCACAAGAAGGCGCCGCGCTCGCAGAGATGGCGCGATTTGCAGATCCCGCGACGAGGGCGAAGATTGTCGCAGAGATCAATGCTTCAGACCGCGACTGGTCGACGGTAATGATCGGTGGAACATGGAGCGATGCGACAAAGCCATTAAGCGGCAAAACCGTCACCGAAATCCTGTCCCAACCGTCCCAGATGTCCCAGTTGTCCCAGACAATTTCGTCTCCTGGCGAACTAATCTGCCGCATTCTCGAACTTGACGGCTGCAAGACTGGCGCGTTCTTCTTTGGGATGAGCGAAGACAACCTCGACAAAATTCTTTCTCGTCCGTGGATCGTTCCCGGGAGCGACGCGTCTCTTCGTGCGCCGTGGGGACCGTTGGGCGCGGACCATCCGCATCCTCGCGCATACGGCACGATGCCGGAGTTCTACCGCCGCGTGCGCGCGCTCGGCGTTTCGCGCGAAGAGGCGATTGCGCGCATGACTTCCGTTCCCGCGCGGCGCTTTGGCATCGCGCATCGCGGCGTGATTGAGAAGGGCGCGTTTGCCGACATCGCGATCTGGAAGGAAGAGGAGTTCTCTTCGTCGGCGACATACGTCGAGCCGCACAAGTTCTCTCGCGGAGTGAAAGCCGTCCTTGTGAACGGCGCGGTGTCGTATGCTGACGGAAAGTTCTCCGCCAATAGAACTGGAAGATTCTTGGAGAGGATATAACGTAAGTATGCTTTCCCTTCTTGCCAAGCATGTTGTCTCTTCTTCGCTGGCTTTCTTCGGCTCGCTTTTCGCTTTGCTTTCGCTTGCCGCGCTTCTTCGTATTTGCCGCCGTCCGATAGTAAAGCTGCCCGCCTCGACTCTCGTCGTGCTATCCATTTTTGCGGTTATATCGGCCAGTGTCGCCGACAAGACGCGCTCTGGCACGCAATTCCCTTCTCGTCAGGCGCCTGGCAACTTCATTGCCGATCTTGACATTGGGGAACTCGGCGAGATACCGCCTGCATCGAACCTCTGCATCTCCGCGATCTTGCGTGGTACGAATTCAACCGACATTCTCATATCATTGCCATACGACCGTAGGCCGGTCGGCGAGAAGGTTGATGTGTATGCTGCGACAGACCTTACGCTTTGGGATTGGATCAAGCCATATTCGTTTGACGTTTCTTCTGTTGTGAGCAATATTCTCGTCTCTGTGACTGACGATTCCGTTTCTACGAACGGAGTGTTGCCAATGTCTTTCTATTCAGTTGGTGATGCGGCGGACAGCGATTGCGACGGCGCACCAGATTCCGACGAGCGGTTTCTTTCGCGGACGGATCCTTCGCAACCCGACACGGACGCCGACGGGTTTAACGACGGCTGGGAAATTGCCCATGCGTCACTCGGTTACGATCCCCTCGCAGCCGATACCAACGGCTTGCTTGCCGCGTCCGCCGACCTTGACGGTGACGGGCTGACGAACGCGGATGAGGCCATGTTGGGAACCGATCTATCAGATGCAGACGGCGATACCGACGATGACGGAGTGCCTGATGCGCAGGAAGTCCCTGTCGCGGCACTTCGTGCCCAAGTCGGACTTCTTGCCGCGCAGTTCCTGATGTCGCCCAATCCAAGCCCAAGCGCATGGAATCTCCTGCCCGCCCTTGCGGGCGTTACAAACCCGAATTCGGGAAATAACTCCGACTATGTCGCGATAGGATTCTTCTTCGGGGATCCGAGCTCAAGCCATTCCGAGAAATACTGCCTTGTTGTCTCGCCTCGTCCGGGGTCGGGTCTTGGCATCGCGCCAGAGACGCAGACCTCGTTAAACGAGAGCTATGGTGTCTGTGACATGAAACTCATGTTTCTGAAAAAAGGCTGGAAGTACGACGTGACTCTGAGGCATGCGGCCACGAACATTTCTCCAGCAAGCGACAAAGATCCCGACTATGCGCTTCTCGGTGCGTATGGTGATGCCGCCGTCAGCTTTTCCGATCCTGATGGACTCTTCGGTGTAGTGAGCGTTACGGATAATGTCTTTACAGGGAACGGCAAGACTGCGACGATCACGGTGATGCCCGACACCGCTTGCGACTTGGTCATCGACAATAGGAAGTCGAGTGTAATTCTATACCACAACGGCTATTATGATGGAGTTCTTACTGGTTATCACGCGCCTATGTCGACAACAGTCCAAATATCCGCCAAGTGCCTTTCTCCTGTCGGTGGAGAGTTGACATTGAGAGATGAGTCCGATTCCGATGTCGGTATCTATTCCGATTCCGGGTGTGAAAATGCGGTTTCGCTTCCGTTCTCCTGGACGGCATCAACGGCAGAAGAACGAATATTTTACGCGAAAAGCATCGTCCACAGTTCGCAGAAGGATGATGTCGTGTTTACGCTTTCGTGTACGGCGTGCGATGTATCGAATGTATCCACGGCAAAACTTACGGTCGTGGAAGTCAGTTCGCAAGCGATCTCACCACAGCCGGCTAATCGCTCGCGGCATGTCTTTGGCGTTTGCGAGGAGGCAAAGATTCGGCAGTTTCCTTCTGAACCAAAGATGTATTGTGCAAAGTTTCTGAGCGGGGGTGGGGCGGTAGAAGACAATGATGGCGGCTGGAGTCTGATATGTCCGCAGATAGGAACATCTTTTTCGGTGGAATGCATTACTGACTTGAGCGATGAAATGCTTGTGCTTTCATATTCGACAGTCTTGCCAGAGCAGATTAGGGGCGAATCGCCACATGCGCCGACATCGCAAGAATACAGCGATCACAACAAGTCTCCATTGTCAAGCGGGGAGGCGGGAGTCGTTATGATGATGAATGGGCGGGTCAATCCTTGCAATGTCTCCTTCTATCGCTTGTTTGTCTATGAAGGCGTTGTTGGGACTTCAGAAAGGTCTGGATGTTTTCTTGACTATACCACATTTCCCGAAGCGAACTATGAGCACAGTATTGCCAACGGTGCCTGCGCGAATCCATATCTTGAAGCATCGGCTGTCGGGTATGACAACACGACCGACAATCCAGATTTTGCCGGGACATTTGTTGGTTGCTTAAGCGCATATTCTCCCGGAAGTTTCAGTTTGGGGATTCCTGTCTATTGGTATTGTAATGACAGTACGTCGCCAACCGCATTCCCTGTTCCCAATACGCAGACGACATGGCTCTACTCGAATGGAACTGTGCGCATCAGTAAATGTGGTGTAACATGGGAACGTGATCTTGACGGAACAGAGCGACAAATCCAGGAGGATTGAAACATGAAGATATTAGTGACCATAGCAAGTATTCTTTGTGCGGCGATGCTTTGGGGGGATGCATTGCCGACGAACGAGGAAATCAACCAAACATTTCAGACGGCAACCGGCTACGAGCAGATAAATGGGCAATTGCATACGGCATTGACAAATACTAAGTATTCAACGGAGTTTCTTGATTCTGAAATAGCGCGTGTTCGGCTATGCATTATGACAAATGCATTCTGCAGACGCGTTGCGACAAATGCGCCCGCGGTGATGGTAAATGAGTTTTCTGCCAAACGACGTTTGCTCGGCTGGGTGTTTTCTGCTAAGGCCGTGAAGAACGACATAAATGCCTTGAACTACTGTGCAGACTACATAAACATGATTCGTCCTATTTCGACAAACGACTTCGCATCCGAGTATGCACAGTATCACGCGGCTACAAATATGCAGGCGTTCTGGATGAAGTGGAAGCCAATACAGCACTACAATTTCCGCATCCCGATGTATCGCTTTTCAGTATTGGAGGAGTTCTGGTATCCGATCGCACATTACCAGAAGTCGCTTCCCGAGGCCGAGATCCCCGCCTTTAGGTCAAATATCGTGATGCGTGCAGGGTTGTCTCAGGAAGAGGCAGAAAAGCTGTTCGACCCAGAGGACTGGTTTTTCAAACCCGTTCCATCACCACAAGAATGACTTCAGCGAAAAGATTTGCGACATTCCCTTTGGCGTCATAGCCGTCACTCCTGGCCGCTCGCTAGAAGAGGCGTATTTGGGGAAATGAATACGGGTCTTAGTCGGCGGTGGCCGAAGACTCCCCCTGAATTTGGGGTCAGGCCCCGTCAAACCCTTGATTTTACGGCCTATCGTGGGGTCTGTCCCCAAAATTGACCTTGCTGCAAGGGTAGGGTCAAATTACCTAACGGTTGACGGAGTGCGAAAAATTTTGCTATAATTCTTTCGAAAAATTTGGAGAATAATTATGCCACAGATAAAGCCAGTATCAGAACTTCGGAATTACCCAGATGTTCTTAAGAATGTCAAGGTGGGGCATCCTGTTTATCTGACGAAAAATGGAACAGGTCGTTATGTCCTTATCGACATTGAGGATTATACTGTTGTTGAGGCGGCGGGAAGGTTGAGTTTTGAGCTTATGCGGGGGCGCACTTCTGGCGAAACCGACGGATGGATTTCAAAGGAGAATATGAGGGCGCATTTTGGAGAACGAGCCAATGCCTAATCGCATCCTTGTATATTCGCCTTTGTCAAGGCGTGACTTGGACGAGATATTCGATTACATTTCGCGCGAATTGGAAAATCCGGTTGCAGCACATGAGACAGTTAATGCAATCTTGGATGGAAGCGAGTCATTAGAGGGATTCCCATTTGTGGGTAGTCTTGTAGAGGGAATACCTTTCTTGAATGAAGAATATCGCTTTCTTACAGTTCGCAATTACTTGATATTCTATCGAGTTACGGATACTCAGATCTTTGTGGATAGGATTCTATACAAGAAACGAGACTATGGCCAATTGTTGGGTTTGTAATTCCTAAGTACAATACAACACCCGCAGCAGAAATTACGAAGACTTTCTAGGAGAATCAGCACATGAAAAATTTAGTACTCCTAATTCTCGTGTTCGTCGCGGTGGTTGCGAAGGCTGCCACGACAAACCTTACCGGCGTCGTCACTTTTGAGCGCGGCGACCTGTCGTTCTTCTTCATCGACGACGCGGTGGGCTCGCATTGGCGCGTGCAAGGCGGAAAGGGCTCGCCTGCGGTGAAGATCGGCGACCTCATCCATGTCGAGGGCGAGCGCGAACAGACTTCGAAGCGCCGCGTCGCCGACGCGACTATCACCGTCGAGGGACATGCCGAGGCCGCCATACCTCCGCCGTTCGAAACCGGCATCGCAGATCTCTTCGCACGTCTTATGCCGTTCGGCAACACCGACCTCTACGGCAGCGTTGTCGTGACCGAGGGACTTCTGCGCGACATCAACCGCCGCCAGACTACGACGCAGCTTTTAGTTGGCGAGGGAGAATGCAACTTGCAAGTCGAGATTCCCTGGGCGCTCGAAGAGGCGCTTCCCGCGAATCTCGTGCTGGGCGCGACCGTGCGCGTGAAGGGCGTTCTCACATGGACGTCCATCGAGAACTACGAAGAGGGGATCTTCGGCCGCATAGAGAACATAGAGCTGATTCCCCCGACGCCCGAGTCGGTCGAGGTCATTCGCCGCGCGCCTTTCTGGACGGTGGGGCGGCTTCTCTTCATCTTGATGTGGGTGTGTTTCCTCGCGGCGGCGCTCGCCGTGTGGACGCTTACGCTGCGGCGGATGGTTGCGCGGCGCACGCAGGAACTCGCCGAGTCGGTGCGCCAGCGTGAGCGCGTCAAGATCGAGGCCGACGCCGCGCGCCGCGAACGGTTGCGCCTCGCCGCCGATCTCCACGACGGCTTCCAACAGTATCTCGCCGGCGCGACGTTCCGGCTCAAGGCGGCGATGAACTATCTGCCCGAGGGCGCCGACGAATCCAGGGCGCAGCTTGAGAAGGTGAACGACGCCCTGAAGCACACGCAGTCGGGATTGCGGTCGACGCTCTGGGCGATGAACGAGGAAAGCGAGGGCCCGGAGTCGCTTATCGAGCTTATCCAGTTTGTCGCGCGCCGGCTTTCGCAGTGGGAGGGGATTGTCGAGATCTTGAGCGAGGGCGAGGAGCGCAAGATTGCGCACAATTTCGCGGGCACGATACTCCTTATTCTGCAGGAGGCGGTTGGCAATGCAATCGACCGTGGTCACGCGAAGAGCGTCAAGGTTCGAATCGTGTTTGGCGAGAAGGGGCTTGCGATGACGGTTGCGGACGATGGCTCGGGGTTTGACACGGCGGCGGCGCGCAAGGAGGGGCACTACGGGCTTTCGGGCATGGAGCGCCGCACGGCTGAGCTTGGGGGGAAGATTGCGATTTCGAGCGAGATTGGCCGCGGAACGACGGTCAGGATCGCGCTCCCGCTATAGGCGGCGGTGTCCGAAGGCTTCTCCCCAAAATCCCCCAAATCGTTCACTCCTGTCATCTACTGTTCTTTGTGGCTGATTTTTGTTTTTAGCCACAAAGTACAGGAGAAACAGGAGAGGTATTTGCCCTCCATTCTCCAACTCCAACTCTTCTCTCCAACTCCTACCGCTCGGCGAATACGCCGTATCCGCTCGCTCGGACCTTCGCTCCACCGCCGACTCCTAACCCTCCAACTCTGAACTCCAACTTCTGACCCCTGACCCCTGCGTACTGACTGCTGACTCCTGACTCCTGACCCCTGACCCCTGACTCCAACTCCTCCTCCCCCCTATTGACTAGTATTTGGGATTATGAGATAATATGCATGTTTCGTAAATGCAATTACTAAAATTGCGCTACGAAAAGTATGTCTAATTATGAGGTGGGTGTATGACGGCAGAGCAGATGCAGGAATTATTTGAAACGTCAGATCGACTTGTAAGCCAAGTCACGCTTGGCTTTCATCGCTATTTATACAACGAGATTGACTGGCGTGATAGGTTGATTTGCATCATGGGGGCGCGAGGAACCGGTAAGACAACTCTGATGCGGCAGCGCATACGCGAGGCCTTTGGAACAGGAAGTGAGAAAGCCGTCTATCTAAGTCTTGATGACTTCTGGTTCTCGCAGTACAGTGTCAAAGACGCTGTTGGCTACCTTTATACCCATGGATACACGCATGTCTTCATTGACGAGGTGCATCACTTCTGCAAAGAATGGCAACAGCTGATAAAGAACCTCTACGACCAGTTTCCGACAATGAACTTTGTCTATAGCGGCTCGTCCATGCTGAAGCTCGAAAGCGGCAAGGCCGATCTGTCCCGCAGGCAGGCAGTATATAGGCTGCGAGGGCTATCATTCAGGGAATACCTGACGTTCGAGAAGGTTATGAACCATCGTGTCGTTACACTTGACGAGCTCGTGGTCGGTCACCGGGACTTGGCATCCGCCGTGGTGGAAAAGACAAAGGTACTTCCGCACTTCGAGAGATACCAGCGCATAGGGTTCTATCCGTTCTACGCGGAATCGCACGCGCAATACTATGACCGATTGCTTGCCACCGTAAGGAAGGTTCTCGAGTCCGACTATCCTTCGGTCGAGGATGTTTCGCAAGAGACGATCAGGACGACGAAAAAGATGCTGAAGGTGCTTGCAGCGTCTACGCCTCAGACGCCAAACATGAGCGAGCTCTATCGGGAGCTCGGCACGGAACGCAACCAGGGGCTTAAGATGTTGAATGCCCTTGACCGCGCCGGACTTCTTGCGCTAGTTCCTCGGAAGGGGGCGAAGCTCGGCAACCTCTCCCGGCCAGAGAAGATATACTGCGACAACACAAACTTGATGTACGCGCTCGTCCCGCAAGTTGACTCGGGTGTGCGCCGAGAGACATATTTCTTCAATCAAGTCAGGAAAGACCATGAAATAAGTTTCGCGGGAGTTGGGGACTTCTGCGTTGATGGAAAGTATGTTTTCGAGGTTGGCGGCAAGGGTAAGGGCTTTACGCAGATAAAGGACATTCCAAACAGCTATGTGGTGAATGACGACACTGAAATCGGCATTGGCAACAAAATACCCCTTTGGCTCTTTGGCTTTTTGTATTAAGGACGGGACTCCGTCAGAGCCCTAAAATTGGGGACAGGCCCCGTCAGACCCTTGATTTTATTGGCTATCGTGGGGTCTGTCCCCAAAAAAGGAGGTCGTCGGCGGTGGCCGAGGGCTTCGCTCTCCAACTCCAACTCTGAACTCCAACTTCTGACCCCTGACCCCTGCCCCCACTCTCCAACTCCAACTCTGAACTCCAACTTCTGACCCCTGACCCCTGACTCCTGACCCCTAAAAAATTGCCCCTTGCCAAGGAGGAGAAAGCTTTGGTATACTAACGAGCGGTTGGCAACCAAGTGGTTGGCAACGGGACAGTTGTGATGTGGGGAGGTGGGTATGAAATTTTATGGTCGAGAGAAAGAAATTGGTGAGTTAAGAAAGCAACGCGATATTTCGCGCAAGTTTGCGCGGTTTACCGTGGTGACGGGACGTCGTCGTATTGGGAAGACACAACTAATCCGCCAAGCATTTGACGATGGTGCTTCCCCATACGTTCACCTTGTCATCACTAAAAAAACAGAGAAGGTTCAATGTGAAAACCACCAACGCGAGGCCGAGCGAGCCCTTGGCATCGCGATAAGAGGTCGCTGCGAGCGTTTTGCTGATCTCTTTGAGGATTTGATTAAAGAATCGGTGTCGCGTTCCTTTACGCTCGTGCTCGACGAGTTCCAGGAATTTGATCAGGTTGATGACTCGATCTATGCTGAGATGGCAGGAGTCTGGGATCGATACCATTCTGATTCAAAGATAAACCTTGTCGTCTGCGGAAGCGTCAACCGATTGATGAACAAGATTTTTTTTGATGACTCCCAGCCGCTCTACGGCCGAAATACAGGACGACTTGACGTTGTTGCGTTCGAGACGTCTGTGCTTAAGAATATACTCTTCGATTTTAGTCCTCATTATTCAAATGAGGATCTTCTCGCGCTATGGGCCATTTCGGGCGGTGTTCCCCGCTATGTCGAGTTGCTGATGGAAAGCGGGGCTACGACTCGCGACGCCATGATTGACACCGTGTTTGGCGGCATAACGTCCTTCATTGACGAAGGCCGCACGATCCTTGCTGACGAGTTTGGCAAGGAATATGGCACCTACTTTACAATCCTTGCCGCAATCGCATCGGGGCGAACGACATACGCGCAGATCGTCAACGAAGTTGGAATGGAAGTGGGGGGATATCTGACGCGGCTTGAGACACAGTATGGCCTTATTGCCAAGAGGCGCCCGCTGTTCGAGAAAACGGCGAACAAGAACTGCGTCTACCAGATCAACGACTGCTTCTTCCGCTTTTGGTTCAGGTTTGTGTTCGGGTATTCCGATATGATCTAACTGAAGCGGCTC
>Ga0256407_10009601_pt1 | contig 13817 bp, 8 predicted proteins | sample RumenRJG_04DNA_FD_193489 | JGI IMG/M metagenome (GOLD analysis project Ga0256407, IMG submission 193489) | Bovine rumen microbial communities from Lethbridge, Alberta, Canada - RJG_04 | ecosystem: Host-associated > Mammals > Digestive system > Stomach > Rumen | place: Canada: Alberta | collected... | reverse complement strand
GGCCGATTTTCGCTTCAATTGCGTCAGCGACTTCTATAAGCTCACCAATCTTTTCAGGGGTCGCAACTATGGAACCGTAGCAGCCGACATTGAATCCCACTCCGGCGAGGTGCAGATTATTGAGTTCATTTTCAACTCTGGCTGCAGCTTCGACCATCTCGTCCTTGTCCCACCAGCCTTCGCGAAGATCTCCGCAGTCTGCCATGAGAATGACATTGTGGATTTTGCCCTGAAGGCCGGCCTGCTTGTTCAGTTCTTCCAGGACAACCATCTCACTGTTGAGACTGTAGTCGCAGTACATAACGACGTCTTTTGCTTCACTGAGCATCGGGATTCTGACCATGAGAAGTGGAGTCTTGAAGCCCTCTTCCTTGAGCGCGGCCAGCTGTTCAAGTCTGGAAGAAGCGATGTACTTTACGCCTGCTTTCTCATACTCTCTGGCGCACGGCACAAGGCCGGTGCAGCCTTTAATTACGCCTGCGATTTCAACGCCTTCCCTGGCACAGAGGTCCTTGACGTATTCGATGTTGTGCCTGAGCTTGCCCAGGTCAACTACCAGCTTCGGGTAGCCGTGTTTGATGTATGACATTGTGAGTTTTCCTCCTAAATTTATGATTGCTTTTGGCACAGCTTCTCAGGTGCCTGCGCTGCAATCAGTATAACACTTTTGGACGCTAAAAAACAGAATGTGAGAACAGAACGTGAGAATAAAACAGGAGACCCGTTTCGGATCTCCTGTCTTCAAACTGTTAAGTTTTGTGAATGTTAGTCATCAACTGCCGGAGTCTTCGCGGTGATACCTGTGGTGACACACTGTACACCAAACAGGGCCGCCATGAGGATCGTCCAGCCGTCAGCGATCTGCATTGCTGCACCGAGATTCTGCGTCACGAGGAACACAATCACGCCCGCGGCAGCAGCTGCAAGTCCAACGCCCTTAACTGCAGTCGTTGCACTGTTCTTGCGGAACGCCGCGATAAGTGAACCGATGATTGTCAGAATAGCCGCAATCAGGTTCAGAAGGGCCCAATGACTTGTAGGTGCGGACTTAGGCGCAGCGTTGTCATTGATGGTAGCAGCTTCAGGAGTATCGTTGTCTCCGATTTCAGCAGTGAGGTTGTCAGCTGCTGCTGCGATATTAGCTGCCGCTGCTGCACCGTCACCGCCGCCACCGCCGTTGCCGGCTTCACCTGGTGTATCATCACCGGAAGGTGTCGGAGTTGGAGTTGGTGTAGGTTCATCTTTTGCCTTCCAGATTGCATATAACACAAGACCGTCTCCGATGTCATCACTGGTTAATTTGTCGCCAGGCTGATAATCAGCTTCAGTTGCGGCTGATTCTTTTGCCCAGCCAAGGAAGTCGTGTTTTTCTCTGACAGGTCTGTCATTTGGTATATATGCATTTTCAGGATCTGTTATTTTGAGCCCTTCAGGCATGTTGTTTACAGTATCACCATCGGCATTTTCCTTGAAGCTTACACCAAGGTATACGGTCAGAGTTCCAATCGTGCCATTCGCGATTTTATAATTGTGCTTCTTTGCTGTTGAAGCAGAGCTTCCCCAGCTGTCTGGTTTGCCCCAATCGTACTCATAGGTATTATCACTTGTACCAACTTCGGTTTGTGAACCAGTCGTTCTTATGTTCAAAGTTTCATTATGAATAAGGGTTACTGCCCCGCCTTTGTTTGTTATAGGTGAAGTCTTTTTTTCTGGATGTTCAGAATTAGCGTTTTCAACGAAAGAAGCTTCGCCGCCAGCGGTGAGTTCTGTGCCGTCATATGGTTGTTCATCACTAAAAGTATTTATGATGACTTCAGCAGGATTTATCCAGAGTATAGTGTTAGTTACTTCAATAAAATCTGATGTAGCCTCCAGAGTGCCAGTTCTGCCTTCTATAAATAATTGTGCTGCAACAGGTGTGGAATAATGACCTGCATCTTTTCCCGTGACTGTAATATTAACCACCCTGGCATACACATCACGGGCTGCGCCAACCCAAGGTTGATGCGTTCCGACTTTGACATAGCCCGGATGCTTCGTAGATGTGCCTTCTTGAACACCTTCTATTGTATGATACTGGCCATCGTATGAGAGCGTATCACCGTTCGCAGTAAGCTGTTTGATAGTAAGATCGTCTTCGGAAATGTTTCCCCAAGCAGCATAAAGTGTTGCCACGTTATGGCTGTCAAGCTCAAGATCTCCTGTGTTGATGGTCTGACCCGGATAATACTTTGCAGCACCATTTCGTGATGTCGCCCAACCCAGGAAAAGTCTGCCTTCATTAACAGGCAAGTTAGTTATCAGAGTCGTTCGCGAGTTCTGGTATATGCCGCCGCTCATTGAGTAAGCCTGAGTATCACCATAATACCTGTTCCAATTCAGACGTATGACCATTTTGGCAGCATCATGATCCCACTGCGCGTAAAGTTGCATACCGCCGTCTGGCATTTTAACAGACTGGCCGCCATCAAATGGGGCACCGCTGCCGTCTGGCTTTGTGTTCCACCCCTGAAAAGCATAGCCGCTTAATGTTCCATTTCCCAGTGTGACATAGGTACCTACACCGCCCTGAAGTGGGGAAGGAACGCTAGCGTTTTCACTCGTATTTTTGTAATAAGTGATTGTAGCTGTTGAAGTAAGCTTTCCGTATATTTTAAGGTTGTTGCTTACTTTTGCTTCATCCATTTTTATTTTCTGAGAACAAGCCTCATCGTAATACCATCCGTAGAACGAAATATCTTCATCCTCTGGAGGTGTAGGTTCCCAAGCTGGAATAAAGTCGTTTTTATATACAGTTTCTGAATGTGCTTTTTCGAAACCACCTTGTCCGGACTGAACCATATAGTCAACGGTGAAGGTCTGGCGTTTTGCAAGAATATAAAAATTCTCAGACCAGTTCAAAGAGTTTGTAATAGTAACATTCTGGTCAGCGTTTGAGGTGTTTGTATTGGTAATCTTGCCACCGCTATTGCTAACATATTGAGCTCCCTGGGAAGCTATAAGGACTGAAATCCAAGAGGTGGAATCTAGTGTGACAGATTCTCCATACTCTAGAACATAACGTTTGCTCGACGAGGAGCCGTCGCCCTGCGGGTGTGTTGCGGTTGAACTCACTACGTAGATCGAGAAGTGGTTGGTACTGAACTGCTGCGTATTTGTGCTGGCTACGCTCGTGCCCATTTCGCTGACTGAGCTGCCGCCGCCAGATACGTGGAAAACGTTGATGTCACCGCTTGCGAGATTTGTACCGCTGAATGTGACGGTAACAGACTTCTTAGGCTGTACCTCATGGCCGCTTTTGTCGCGTGGAGTTATATCGAACGCGATTGCATCGACCATTTCTGTGTTTTCAGATTCAACTCTCTGTTCAACAGCGTTGAAAACCGCCTGGCTGCTTACACTATCAACATCCAAAGTAACACCTTCAGGCAGAGCGCCCTCAGGAGCGTGGAGCGTTACAGTTACGCCATTAACAGTCTTGCTGAGTGTGACCTCGGGATATTTCTCTTCTTCTGGCTCCTCAATCAATTCTTCAGGATTGATGATTTCTTCCCCGGGAATCGCATCGGAATCAACAGGTTCTCCCGCGTCATTCGAGTCATCAGACGAAACATCATCACTTTCTGTTGCGTCATTGCCGGTTTCATCGCTCGAACCGGTATCAGTGTCTGATACAGTCTGATCCCCCGAATTTCCCGAATCCGATGGGGCAGGTTTTTCAGGTTCCGGTTTAGGTTCCGGTTTGGATTCCGGTTCGGCCGGAGTTGCATCTTCAGATGCATTTGCTTTTGCATTTACTTCGCCCTGTTCGTCGTCAGCGTATACTGACAGAATGCTCATGCTGAAACTGTACGTGACAATCATCGCAAGCACCATGAACAAGGCGAGAAACTTGCTTCCCTTCTTTCCCATTAATATCTCCTTTCGTTAATAAAACTATTAAATTATTTAAATTATTTAAATAATCTGAAAATTACTAAAAAATACTATCATATGTATGTAAGAATGTCCATAGAGGCGATTGCTTTTTTTGTATATTTGCAAAAGCAATTTCTGATCTGATACTGCATACTGCGTGGCAACCAATGTTTTGCGCATCCTAACGGTTTTTATGCTTGAGAAATGGTCGTAACCACCGTGTCGCTCTTCGTTGACACTGGCCCTCAATTAATGTAGAATTAAAGCACTCGCCGGGCGGGTGCTTTTTTAGTGTACTTTTTAGCAGACGCATGCGTTTGCGCCGGTGCACCGGAAAGGCCCCTGAACGCGGGTAAAAAAAGCGTTCTTTATGCGCGAAAAGGAGATAAAAAATGGAAGAATTCACTAACGAAGAATTACTGTTAACGAAAGAAGGTTACGACAAAATCGTTGCCGAGCACGACGAACTGGTTTCAGTCAAACGTGCTGAAGTTGCAGAAAGAATCAAGGAAGCGATCTCATACGGAGACATTTCAGAGAACGCCGAGTATGATTCAGCGAAAAACGAGCAGGCTGAACTCGAGGAACGTATCCACCAGCTGGAGGAGATGCTCAGAAAAGCCAAGATCGTTCAGGAAGAAGATGTTAAAGGAGACAAGGTCAATATCGGCCTTAAAGTTACTGTCAAAGATATAGATACAGGAGACAAAGAGGTATTCTCTATAGTTGGCGCCACGGAATCCGATCCGTTCAATGGCAAAATCTCTACAGAATCCTCAGTTGGTAAAGCGCTCATTGGAAAGAAAAAAGGTGAGACCGTCGCAATCGAAGTTCCTGACGGAATCATCAACTACAAGATCATGAAGATCGAGAAATAAGCAAAAGCAACAAACACGATGGAAAGGACAATATAATGAGCGAAGAAAGAGAATTTGAAATAACAGAACAGGAAAGAACCGAGCAGTCGCAGATAAGACGCGACAAGCTGGCTGAACTGCAGGCTGCGGGCCGCAACCCGTTCCTCCAGGAGACTTGGGACCAGACAGCGTATTCACAGGATATCAAGGACAATTTCGAAGATTATGACGGCAAGGAAGTATCCATCGCCGGCAGAATGATGGCTAAGCGTGTCATGGGTAAAGCGTCCTTCATTGATATCCAGGACTACAAAGGCAGAATCCAGTGCCACGTCAAGAGAGACGTCCTCGGCACAGATGAATACAAGTGGTTCAAACAGTCAGACATCGGTGACATCTTCGGAATCGTCGGCAATGTGTTCATGACGAACAGAGGAGAGATTACTGTAGAAGTAACGAAGATGGTTCTGCTTTCCAAGTCACTGCAGGTACTTCCTGACAAGTGGAGCGGCCTGAAGGACATGGACATCAGATACAGACAGCGTTACGTCGATCTGATCGTAAATCCTGAAGTAAAGGACAGCTTCATAAAGAGAGCTGCAATCATAAAGGAAATCAAGAGAACAATGGAAGAGGACTTCGGATATCTGGAAGTCGATACTCCTATTCTCACGACTATCGCGGGCGGCGCGAACGCCAGACCGTTCAACACATTCCACAACACCCTGCATCTGCCGATGAAGCTGAGAATCGCCAACGAACTCTATCTGAAGAGACTGATCGTCGGCGGACTGGACAGGGTCTACGAGATGGGCAAGATGTTCAGAAACGAAGGTATGGATAAGAACCACAATCCGGAGTTCACATCCATGGAAGCTTACTATGCGTACGGCAACATGGAGACGACCATGCGCGTTACAGAGGCCGTCATCTCCAACGCCGCGAAGGCAGCAACCGGCAGCATGATCATCAACTACCAGGGCAAGGAGTTCGACCTGACACCTCCTTGGAAGATGGTCGACATGACGGACGCGGTCAGAGATATCACCGGCGTCAACTTCCACGAAATCGACAATGATGAAGACGCACGCGCAGCAGCCATCGGCTACGGCATGGACGCGGAAGACGTGGAAGGACTGAGCAGAGGCAAGCTCATCGCTGAGATGTTCGAAGAGTACTGCGAGGACTATCCTGGATTCCTCGACGGACCGATATTCGTCGTCGGACATCCGGTTGAGATTTCACCGCTGGCCAAGAGAGATCCGAAGGATCCGAGAATCACAAGAAGATTCGAAGCATATATCAATGGCTGGGAAGTAGCTAACGCATTCTCAGAGCTGAACGACCCTATCGATCAGTACGAGAGATTTGTTGAGCAGCAGCACGAGCTCGACTGCGGAATCGACGACGAGGCTCACCCTATGGATATGGACTTCGTAAACGCTTTGGAAGTAGGACTTCCTCCGACAGGCGGACTGGGAATCGGTATCGACAGAGTAATCATGCTCGTTACCGACGCTCCGACCATCAGAGACGTCATCCTATTCCCGACGATGAAGCCTCTCGACGAGCCGGGCAAAGGCAAGGCACCGTCTGCGGAACAGATGGGTCTGGGACCTGCTGAGGATGCCGGCGAAGCCGCACCGGTTGAAGTCGATTTCTCAAAGGTTGTAATAGAGCCGCTCTTCGAGGAAGAAGTTGACTTTGAAACTTTCAGCAAGTCTGACCTGCGTGTAGTTAAGATCAAGGAGTGTTCAGCTGTACCTAAGAGCAAGAAACTCCTGAAGTTCATCGTAGACGACGGCACAGACACCGATCGCGTGATTCTCTCAGGCATCCACGAATGGTATGAGCCGGAGGAACTGGTTGGCAAGACCGTTCTGGCAATCACCAACCTGCCTGCAAGGAAGATGATGGGCATTGACTCATGCGGAATGCTTCTGTCAGCAATTCATGAAGAAGAGGGCAAGGAAATGCTTAACTTCATGATCGTGGACGATAAGATTCCTGCCGGAGCGAAGATTTACTAGGTAAGAAAAGACACAGCGAAGGCATGATTTGCTACAAAGGCAGACCATGCCTTTTCTTTTTGGAATATCGAGTTAAGGAGCAATTTGTGCTTACAAACAAAGAGTTAAAACAAAGCGGAAAGAGAACTGTCAAAAAACATTACCTGCTTCTGCTGATGCTTATTGTCATAGCAGTCCTGTTCGGCAATGAGTTCGGCGCCAACAAGGGCGTATTCTATCTTTCCGACATCGTGGATCCGGGAAGAACGACAGTGAAAGAAGCAGAATTAGAAAACCTGCTTCCAGTCGGGTTTGTGTCACACAATAATGTGGCGCCGGAAGTCATCAAGGATATTCTCGGCGATGATTTGTCGTCCGGCGCTGAACTGGCACAGGAATCGGAGGAGGAGTTTGAGTCATCCGGGACAACCGTGCTGGGTCATACGGAAGGGGTTACGGCCTATCTCATCAACACGGTTTCCTCAGGGACGCTGGCTCTCATGATTTATGAATCCTTTGATGAAATCACAGGATCCAAAGAGGCGGCTAAAGTTGCTTTCATTATTTTGGGGCTGATTCTCTATATTCTATTCGGAGTATTTTTGCCTGAGGTCTACGCTGTGATTATGCGGCGCATGTTCATGGAGGCCCGGGTATATGAGAATGTTCCGCTGTCCCACGCGGCGCACCTATGGAAGGTTCGCCGGGCAATGGGGGCAATCAAAACAATTGTTTTGAAGGACTTCTTCCATATCCTCTGGACCCTGACCATCGCTGGTTATTTTATCAAGCGGTATTCATATTTCCTGGTACCGTATATCGTAGCGGAGAATCCGGACATCAAGCCGTTGGAAGCCATTACTCTGTCCAGGAAGATGATGGACGGGCACAAGATGGAAGCATTTAAATTCGAGCTCAGCTTCTTTCATTGGCTCATTCTCGGAGTGGTCACTCTGGGCCTCAGCAATGTGTTCTGGTATCTGCCGTATAAAGTCGCGGCGACAGCGGAATACTACTTCTGTGTTCGTCAGTTAGCCAAGGAGGCTGATGTTGAAGGCGCGGAGATGCTGGATGACTCCGTGCTTTTCACCAAGGCCGATCCGGAATTGCTGGAAGAGGTTTATGGTGACGTCGCCAGGGAGAGGGCCTGGCTGAAGGAGAACCGGATTCAGCTGACGGGGGCACGAAAGTTTTTTGCGGAGAAGCTGGCAATATGGGTCGGATCTTCCGAGAACAAGAAAACATATCAGAGACAGGAAAACCGTGAATACCGCATGCAGGAAGACTGGGCGGCCATGCACGGTGAAGCATATCCGGGCCGGCTGGACCCAAGAAACAGCGAAGATAACCGCAAGATCGGCCATCAGATCAATTTCCTGCGTTGCTATACTATCTGGAACCTGATAGTCATGTTCCTGCTGTTCGCGTTTATCGGCTGGCTTTGGGAGGTGTTCGTCTTCCTGATCCAGACCGGAGAATTCTATAACCGCGGAACGCTGCACGGTCCGTGGGTGCCGATTTACGGCGTGGGCGGAGCGATGATTATCGTTGTGCTGAGCAGCCTGCGGAAGCGGCCGCTTGTGGAATTCTTCGCCATTGTTGTCCTATGCGGATGCATTGAATATTTCACATCCTGGGCGCTGGAAGCAATCTACGGAATGAGATGGTGGGATTACTCCGGCTACTTCCTGAATCTCGACGGGCGGATATGTCTTGAGGGGCTGGTCGCATTCGGCGTACTGGGGCTCATGGCCATCTATATGCTGGCGCCGGCGCTTGACATACTGCTGATGAAAATCCCGCCGAGGATAATGGCCATAGGAGCGTCGATCCTGATCGCGATATTTGCCTGCGACGTCGGTTACTCTGCCATCAATCCTAATACGGGAGCCGGCATCACGGACATGGGCAACACCCTGATTACCGCAAACACAAGGAGACACGATGGGACCTTATGACCCATTCAAATGAATTGACACATATGAATAACAAGTGTAAAATGAACTCGTGAATATATATTCACGAGTTTTGTTTTCGCTGAACTTTTTTGAAACAGTATCATTAATATAGATGCTAAGGAGGAAATGATAATGGCATATGATGGTTTTGCAATCAACGAGTATCCGGACGCGGAAGCGGTCTGCGAACAGCTGGACGCGCTGAAGGACGGACCGATCTACGGAGTTAAGCCTGAAGCGCTGAAGGAGTACGAAGAGGAGTACTTCGAAAAGAAGTGTCAGGGTTCGAAGACACGCATCGAGGAGGCAAAAAAGGTCATTCCCGGCGGCGTGCAGCACAACCTGGCCTTCAACTATCCGTTCCCGATGGTCATAACAAAAGCAGAGGGCGCTAAACTGTGGGACATAGACGGAAACGAATACTACGATCTGCTCCAGGCGGGAGGTCCGACGGTTCTGGGATCAAACCCTCAGAGCGTAAGGGAAAAGGTCATCGATTTGCTGAACACCTGCGGACCGTCGACAGGACTCTTTCATGAATATGAAGAAAAGCTGGCGAAGCTGATTACGGAACTGGTGCCGTCGGTCGAGATGTTCAGAATGCTCGGTTCAGGAACAGAGGCCGCAATGTGCGCGGCAAGAGTTGCCAGACTTAAGACAAAGAACAAGAACATACTGAAGATGGGAGGAGCCTATCACGGCTGGTCAGACCAGCTTGCTTACGGAATAAGAATCCCGGGGACAAAGGGACTCCAGTCCAGAGGCATTCCTGGATATGTGTTCGGACATACAGATGAATTCTTCCCGGGAGATCTGGATGACCTGGAGAAGAAACTAAAGAGACACAAGATAGACGGAGGAACCGCAGCCGTATATCTGGAACCGGTCGGACCGGAGAGCGGCACCTGGCCGATTTCCAAAGAGTTCGTCAGAGGCGTCGAGGAACTGGCTCACGAATATGGAGCGCTCCTCATCTTCGATGAAGTCGTCACGGGATTCAGAATCGGAACGGGCGGAGCACAGGAGTACTTCGGAATAGATCCCGACCTTACCATATTCGGCAAGGTCATCGCAGGCGGCTATCCGGGAGCGGGCGGCATCGGAGGACACATGGACTGCATGCAGCATCTGGGAGCCGGACTCGACTCGTCCGGAAAGAAAATAAAGAAAGCCCTCTGCGGCGGAACGATGGCAGCGACGCCGATTTCATGCTGCGCGGGTTACCACACCATAAAGGAAATCGCGGAGACAGGCGCCTGCGAGAAGGCGGGACGCATGGCCGACAGACTCATGGAAGGACTGAAGGCGTCAGCGGCCAAGTACAATCTGCCGTTCGTCATTTTCAATCAGGGCTCTATATGCCATGTTGATACGGTAGGCACCATGCATTACGCCATCGACTGGAGCAAGCCGTGGCAGCTGCCGAAGGTTCTCAAGGAGACCGGCAGACGTCAGATTGAGATGGAACACATGGGAGCGGCATACATGGCTGAAGGCATCGTAACGCTAGCTGGTTCCAGACTGTACACGAGCGCGGCGTACGACGAAGCGATGATCGACGATCTCATCAGCAGATTCGACCGCGTATTCTCAAAGTGCGGAAAACTGGAGGGGTAACATGATATATCAGAAGAAACAGGCTGAGGAAATACTGCTCAGGGCCTGCAGGGAGCTGGTAAAAAGCGGACTGATCGCCAGGACGTGGGGAAACGTCAGCATCCGCCTTTCAAGAGACTACTTCCTGATCACGCCGAGCGGCAGAGCCTATGAAACTCTCGAGGCGAAAGATCTTGTGACAGTGAGAATAGCGGATCTTTCGTACGAAGGAGACGTAAAACCTTCAAGCGAGAAGGAGATACACGCATCGGTCTACAAGCTGAAAAAGGATGTGGATTTCGTTGTTCACACGCATCAGCCAAACGCATCAGCCGTTAGCGTGCTGGGCGAGACCTTTTCACTTACAGCCACCAACGGAAATCTAAGGGCGGACAGAATCACGACCGCAGAGCAGCGCGCTCTGCTGGGCCCAACGATTCCTACAGCAAATTACGGACTCTCATCGACACCGCCGCTCGCGGCGAATGTCAGGAGAGCCATACGCAGAAATCCCGACTCAAAGTCAGTGCTCATGAAGAGTCACGGGGCTCTTTGCTTCGGCGCAGATTATGAAGAGGCTTTCAAGGCGGCGTACGCTCTGGAGGAAGTCTGCGGCAGGATATTCGAGATTCGCTGCGGATGCAAAATGCCGACGGAATCCGGCCAGACAATTGAGGGTGAAATAGACAAGGGATACATGAAGCACGTCAGGACTCCGTTCATCATGCGCATGAGCGAGAGGGGCAAGGATGTCAAAGCGTATCTGGACGATCAGGCCCAGATCAGCGGTCGAAGGGTAAAGTGCATCGAGCCAAACGACCGCGTAGCTCTCAAATCCATGGCGGAGAAGGGCGGATCGGCGCTTATCAAAAATGACGGAGCTATTATCATGGCGATGGATGAAGACGAGGCAGAGGCGGCGGCAATCGTTCTTGAGAAGAACTGCCAGGCCGCAATGCTCGCTCTGAAAAAGGGTCTGAAGCCGGTGGACAAGTCCAGCGCTGACCTGGAGCACTCATTCTACGTGGAAAAATATTCGAAGCGAAAGGACGAAGGACATGCTGAAGAAACTGACTGAGTCGCAGCAGGCCCAGATCATTGACAAAGCCGTCCTCGAGTTTGCTGAGAAGGGTTATAAGGGAGCAGGTCTCAGCACCATCGCAAAGAACGCGGGCGTCAGCGTCGGCGTCATTTACAAGTACTACGCGGACAAGGAAGAATTATTCCGGGCGTGCGTCAGCAAAAGCATAGACTTTCTGGACGAAGCTTTGAGCCGCGCCGGCGGTGAAGGCAAGGACCTTCCGGAGATGATTCGCGTTCTGGTACGTCAGACGCAGACGGCATGCCGTGAGCGGCCTGAGTACTTCCGCATGTACCATCAGATCACGACGAGCGATGACGAGTCGCAGGTGAAGCAGCTGGCGGAGATCATCGAGCGTCCGTCCGCGAAAGCGTACAGGGACACGATTCGCAAAGCGCAGAAGGAGGGCCTTATCGACGCGGAGCTGGATCCCGGAGCCGGAGCGTTCTTCTTCGACAACCTGATGATGATGCTCCACTACGCATACAGCTGCAGCTACTATAAGGAGAGGATGAATATCTACTGCGGCAAAAGACTCGCATCCGGCGAAAAGAAACTGGGCGAGCAGATGGTCCGGTTCATTCTGAACGGACTGGGGTACAAGGGAGAGTATTGAGACCGCGGATAAAGGAGTGAGAGAATTGCTTATACTCGCATACGATATCGGAACAACAGGCGTCAAGACGTGTCTCTTTGACGTAAGCAATGAAATAAAGATGGTTGGAAGTGCATCGTGCGGATACGGGCTCTACACTTTACCGAACGGAGGCGCCGAGCAGCACGCAGACGAGTGGTGGGACGCCATGTGCCGGAGCACCCGGGAGATGCTGGCTTCTGCCGCTATCGACCCTTCTGAAATCAAGGGAATCTCCTTCTGTTCACAGATGCAGGGGCTGGTTCTCGTTGACCGGGAAGGCGTGCCCGTCAGACATCCAATGAGCTACATGGATCAGCGGGCGTCAAAGCAGATGGAAGAGGGCATCGGCAGCGGCTTCAAAATCGCCGGCATGAACGCCGTGAAGCTTTTGAAATCCCTGCACGCTACGGGCGCTGTTTCAGCCAGCGTCAAGGACCCAATGTGGAAATACCTGTGGGTGAAGGAAGAAGAGCCTGATGCTTTTGCACGGGCGTACAAGTGGCTCGATGTTAAAGAGTATCTCATCAGCCGGTGCACAGGAAGGATGATCATGACCGAGGACAGCGCGTTTTCGACGTTCCTCATGGAGACGAGAAACGGGAAGCGCTGCTGGAATGAGGACCTGTGCCGGATGTTCGGTGTGGACATGAATCACCTTCCGGAGATAATAAAAACGACGGATCAGGTCGGTCCGCTGCGCGCGGAGCAGGCAGCCGAGCTGGGACTTGCTGAAGGCACCCCTGTCTACGGCGGAGGCGGAGACGCGGCGCTCATCGGCATCGGCGCGGGATGCGTAAAGACCGGCGACACTCACATATACTGCGGGACTTCCGGATGGGTCGCGACCATAACGGACAAGCAGGTGGTCGATACGTCGAACATGATCGCGGCGGCCGTGGGAGCGCAGCCGGGACTGTACAACTACTTCGCCGAGATGGAGACGGCCGGCAAAAGCCTGGAATGGGTGAAAGACCACCTTGCCCTCGATGAGATCGGAATCTATATGGAGAAAAAGGACATAACCGGCAGCATGGAGCACGTATACACGAGCCTCTATGACTACATGTCAGAGGTGGTGGCACAGAGCGAGCCCGGAGCGGGCGGAGTGATCTTCGCGCCGTGGCTTCACGGCAACCGCTGTCCCTTTGAAGATCCAAAGGCAGGGGGCATGTTCTTCAACATATCCCTTGATACAGGAAAGACCGAGATGATACGCGCTGTTGTTGAAGGGGTATGCTATCATCTCCGCTGGATGCTGGAATGCGAGGAGAAAAAAGTAAAGGCGTCGGATACGATACGCTTCTGCGGAGGCGGAGCGCTGTCGCCGGTTACATCGCAGATTCTGGCGGACATTCTGGACCGTGCGGTGGAAGTGCCGGATCAGCCTCAGAATGTAGGCTCCGTGGGGGCAGCCCTCACCGCGGCCGTCGGCGCGGGGGCAATCGCAAGCATAGAGGAGATTTCCGGAGTCATCAAACCAGCGGCAGTTTACCTGCCGGGAAGCGCGGGAGACGAAGGCCGCGCGGCCTACAATCGCAACTACAGCGTGTTCACAAAACTTCACAGCAGCAACAGGAAACTGTTCGCGGAGCTCAACGGATAAAAGGGGAGCGAATATAGAGAGGACCTTGCGGTGAAGTGGTAAAACAAAAGTAGACACTTCAAAAAGAGACGTCTCACAAGCAGACATTCGAAAGAGTGTCTGCTTTTTTCTTTGGTAAAATGAAAATGGAGGTGGAAATATGGGCAGACCTAAAGGTG
>Ga0256407_10009600_pt1 | contig 13819 bp, 10 predicted proteins | sample RumenRJG_04DNA_FD_193489 | JGI IMG/M metagenome (GOLD analysis project Ga0256407, IMG submission 193489) | Bovine rumen microbial communities from Lethbridge, Alberta, Canada - RJG_04 | ecosystem: Host-associated > Mammals > Digestive system > Stomach > Rumen | place: Canada: Alberta... | reverse complement strand
ACCTGGGTGTCAGCTTCAGTACTTCGGGTAACATAGAGGTAGCCAGCAAACTGACCGTAACGGCAACCATCAAGAACAATGGAACTTTCTTCAACGATATGCTCTTCCTGATGGTTGACGGCGTGATGGCTGGCGCTCGCTACTTCGAGATTGAAGAGGGTGAGACGAAGGCGATGGATATGACCTTCTATCCCGATAAAGAAGGAAATCACACCGTCAGCTTGGTACTGAGGAAAGAGGAGATCATCAATGATGTGTGGGTTACAAATTACTATGAGATAGCCTCGACCCCAATCACTGTCAATGCCGCCAGCAGTCATTCACTGGTAATCAGTGACGGCGTAGTGACCAATGCCATCGACGGGAATATCAATGACAGGGTAGCCATCCTCTCGTTTACAGTGAAGAACACCGACACGAAGGCCTATAACGAGGATATACAAATCTACTCACTCGTTGAACAGAGCAACAATTCCGGCTGGTTCACTGTTCAGACATCACTGACAGTACCGATTTCGGTGCCTGCCCTTCAGACCGAGCAGATGCAGGTGGAGATTCCGTTGCAAAGAGACGGGAATTATTGGTTTGGCGTTACTTACAAGACGAATGGAGAGTATAAAAGCTTCTCGACTGAAGAAGACTGCCTGAGTCTGGCTCTTTATGAGGTCGTTGTGCCACCGATAGAACTGGGCGTGGAAACGATAGAAACCGACAGAACGGTGCAGAAGGTCTACAACCTTAACGGACAGAAAGTGGACAGGGTGCAAAAAGGACTCTATATCATTAACGGAAAAAAGGTTATCAAGCGATAACCTTTTTTCCGTCTATAACCTTTAACCTTTAACCTTTAACCTTTAACCTTTAACCTGTTAATTCTTTCACCTTTTCATCTCCAGATATTTGTTGATCACGTCGACGGATAGTTTGCGGGGCGTGGTCAGCAACGACTGGATGCCATATTGGCGCAGGGTCTGCACAATGAGTCGCTGCTCGTAGGCGAACTTCTCGGCTATCACGTTCTGGTAGACACTTTCTGTGTTTTGAACTTTGAACTTTGAACTATGAACTATAAACTCCGTCATCTCTTCGTCCTCGAAGAAAACCACGAGGAGACGGTGGCGCAGGGCTAACTGGCGCAAATACTGCAACTGACGGCGCAGGGCTGCCATCGACGTGAACGAGGTATAGAGAATCAGCAGGGCACGCTGGTGCACATGACGGGACAGCCCGGCTAAAAGGGCTGAGTAGTCGGTCTCGCCAAACTGTGTGTGCTCAGCATAGAGAGCTTCCTGAAGGGTCTGCATCTGTCCCTGTTGGCGGGAGGCTGGCACGAACGAGCCAAACTGGTCGCTGAAGGTGACGAGGCCTGCCTTGTCCTGCTTGTTCACTGCCACATACGAGAGCACCAAAGCAGCATTGATGGCATAGTCGAGCAGCGTCATCTCCTGGAACGACTGCTGCATCATGCGACCTTTATCAATCACGGAATAGACCTGCTGCGAGCGTTCCTCCTGATAGACATTGACCATCAACTGATGGCGACGGGCGGTGGCACGCCAGTTGATGGTGCGATAGTCGTCGCCCGTCACATAGTCCTTGATCTGTTCGAAGTCGGTGTTGTGACCGATGCGGCGAATACGTTTGATGCCCATCTCCTGCAGGTTGTTGCTCATGGCCAATAGTTCATACTGGCGTAGCATCATATACGATGGATAGACCTTCACGTCTTGCGGTTCGCAACAGGTGTAGCGATGCTGTACCAATCCTAACAGCGTACTAACAAAGACCCGCACACGTCCAAAGCCATAGACACCGCGCTCCGTGGGGCGCAGCTGATAGGTCACCGTTGCCTCGCCCATCTTCCGAAGACTGGCCTTGAACAGGATGTCACGCCGCTGGAATACGTGGGGTACCTCATCGATAATCTCTGTGTGAATGGCAAAGGGGTAGCTGCTCTCCAAACGGATGCTCACCGGGTTGTCATCGCCATTCGAGAAACGGGGCGACACCGTGCGGAAGACCTGCATACCCTTGCGACTCCACAACAGCACCACATCCACTATGACAGCAACCACCAACAGCCAAAACAGCATCCGACCGATGGTGAACAGCGGCGGCACTGCGAATCCCAGAGCAATGACCAGGATGACGGCAGTCATCAGATAATAGAACCTATACCTTAAATACACTTTTGTAGCGGAAGCAAATCTTCACTCTTCACTCTTCATTCTTCACTCTTCACTTATTTAGGAACTTCTACCTTCTCTATCAGACGCTTGGCAGCTTTGACGGGTGTGATGCCCTCCATCTCGGCCTCGGCAGTGAGGATGAGGCGGTGCTGCAGGATGCTGGGACAGACGAAGCGCACGTCATCGGGTGTCACGAAGTCGCGACCCTGTAGCAGGGCGTAGGCCTTCGAAGCCTGCAAGATTGCCACCGATGCACGGGGCGAAGCACCCAGGAATACAGCCTTGCTCTGGCGTGTCTGCATCACGATGCTGGCAATATAGCGGAGCATGGCGGGATCGACAAACACCTCGCTGAGCTGCTGGCGAAGCAGGATAAGCTCGTCCTTGGTCAGCACCGGCTGGATATCGTCGAGCGAGGGGAGGTGCTGGTTGGCGTGATGACGCTCCAGAATGGTGACCTCCTCGTCGAGTGTGGGATAGTCCATCGTGATTTTCATCATGAAACGGTCGGTCTGGGCCTCGGGAAGCTTATACGTCCCCTCTTGTTCCACGGGGTTCTGCGTAGCCAGAATGGTATAGAACTGTCCCATGGGATGGGTCTTACCGTCGATGGTGACCTGACGCTCCTCCATCACCTCGAAGAGGGCGGCCTGCGTCTTTGCCGGAGCACGGTTGATCTCGTCGACCAGTACGATATCAGCAAAGACAGGACCGGCATGGAAGTCAAAGTCGGATGTCTTCATGTTGAATACGTTGGTACCCAGCACATCGCTCGGCATGAGGTCGGGCGTGAACTGCACACGACTGAACTTCGCGTCGATAAGCTTGGCCAGCAAGCGGGCCAGCAGGGTCTTGGCCACGCCGGGTACGCCTTCGAGCAGCACATGACCATTGGCCAGTACGGCGGTGAGCAGCAGGTCGATGTTCTCTGTCTGCCCAACGATGACTTGCGATATCTGCCCGCGCAACGCCTCGATGCGCTCGGCAAACTGAGTGAGGTCTATTCTTTCTTGTTCCATATACTTTTATATTTTTTTGCTTAACCACGAATTACACGAATTTATAATGACTGCTGGATGCGGTTCATTTCATTGACATAGTATTTCAGTGTTTTGTCAGGGATGGCGTAATTGCCGTATGCATATTCCTTTATTTCCTGAAGCAACTTATCATCCTCGGGGGAGACCTGTGCATTCTGCCGGCGTATCTCATCAGTGGCGTAGGCCAGTTTCTTGGCCAGCAGTCCGGCATTGTCGTGCTGTTGCCAGTAGAGCGACCCGATGAGGCGCACGAACTCCAGGTTCATGTTCTGCGGCTTCCGGATGACTGGGATGACGCGCTGACGGCGACGGGCTGTGAACACGCAGAAGAGCAGCACCGACAGTATCGACAGATAGAGCGCCCAGCGCAGGGGAGGCTGCTGCAGGAAGACATAGAACTGGCTTGACTCGCTCATGGCAGCACTTTGGACGTAGCACTCCATGCGGATTGTGGGATATGCCTTCAGACGTTCCATCAGTCGGGTCTGCATCAGACTGCCTCGTCCGCTGATGGTCATATAGTTGGTGAAGAGCAGCGGTGCCGAGACAAGTATCAGCTCGCCCTTTCCCCGCTTGAACGACAGGGCCACGGGGAACTCGTCCACCTGTTCCTTGTCATCGTCATACTTGATGAGCGACATCAGCGTGTCGCACACTACACTGTCGTTGCCTTCAAGGGTATAGGGTATCATCTGGTCGTACAGCGAGACAGACAACGGGTGACCACGGTAGGCAGCGGAGTCCTGCGTCCAGCGCAAGTCGGTCTTCTCGATATTCCTTCCGGCAATATTGGAGATATTGAAGTCGTTGTTGTAATGATAGTCTATCTGGAGCGTGTCTGCCAGATAGTTGAGTCTCCTGGCTGCTATCAAGACGGTATGCCCGTCTTCCACCAAGCCGAAGATGTCGCGGATATCGGAGTTGTAGATAAAGTCGTCGGTGGCTATCAGGATGGACTTTCTCTTGGTAAAGACACTGTCGTGGCGCAGTTGCCAGACAGTCTTCTTCGTTACGCTATAGCCCTTGGGCATCGAGGCCTGCATCACACTGTCGAAGAGCATACAGCCAAAAGGCTGCGCATCGGTATGACTATACGTGGGAGTCCACACGAACTTTGGATTCATGCGATACTCAATGGCGAAGATGATGCCAAGGAGCAATAGGATGCCGATGATGAACTTCGTGCGGTTAGTCATGGGAATTGAGAGGTGAGGGGTGAGAGGTAAGAGGTGAGAGGGTGGACTGCAGGGATTTCATCTCTTCGAAGAGCTCCTTGGTAGCCTCAAAATTACCGTAGCGCACATTGACAAAATGGTGCGTCATAGTTGTAAAGGCAGGGTGATTCACTTGCCGCATATACTGAACGGGGGTCTTTGACGGTTGCCAGTCTATCCGCTCGGCATTCTGGAGCTGCCATAGCGTCTGCAGATAAACCAGACGTACGCCCTGACGATAGTCGCTGGTCTGCATGGCCTTGGCTATCTCGGCGTTGAAGTCCACACCGTAGATGGTGTCTTCCTGTACGTCGTAAGCCATCTCGCCTTCATTCCCACCGCGTACGAAGAGCTTCGGTCGCAGCCGCCAATAGAGGAATGCCAGGAACAGCACCACCACCGCGCCTATACCTATTAATATATAATTGGCAACATCGTCGTCCAGCACCATGCCCAGATACTCGTTCACCCATTCTATGATGACACGGCGCAACCACTCCAACAGACTCTCACCGCCACCGATGAGCTCGCTGTCGTAGTCGTACTGCGGATCCTGCTGCAAGGCAGTGAGCAGTTCTGAATCCAGTTGAAGGGTGTCCATTTTAAGTGAAGAGTGAAGAGTGAAGAATGAAGAGTGAAGAATTAGAAGTTATCGAACTCGTCGAACTTGTCGATGCGCTTCGAGACACCGGCACCATCAATCTTCTCGCTGGCATGGCCATACTGGATAGTGATGGCCACACAGCTGATCACGGCTGAGAGCATATAGCCCAGACACATCAGGATGCAGGTGAGATACTGCACGAAGGAATAAATGAACGAATGGAAGATGGGGTTGTCCATTTCATGGTTCATCGTGAAGATCATCTTCACCAGCGACATAATATACCAGGGCATCATGGTGAATGTCTGGAGAACACTGGCAAGGATGCCTACCACAAACATCAGGGCGAAGATGCCGCCCCACGTGGCAAAGCCCAGTCGGAGTGCCTTCATGTATGCCTCAATGACACCTGTCTCGTCCTCTAACAGATAGATGGGAGCCACCATATACAGCGGGAACATCAGCACGATGAGGGCGATGTAGAAGATGATGAGACCCACTACGAGTAGCACAGCACCAACCCGTGGACTGATTAAGAAGGCCAAGCCCAGCACGATTGCTGCAACAACGGCAATGGCAGCAAAGATTGCCAGACCGACCAGTGCCATGATGAAACCACGCTTCAGACAGAAGTACAGGTCATCGCGGAAATCGGAATAGATCAAGTCCTTGAGTCGCTGCTCACGACGGTTATAGACGCGGATCATCGCATAGACAAGACTTTCCAGCAGTAGGGCGGCGAAGATGAAGCCCAGGACGCTGACTACTGCCGACAGGGCGTACAGCCATCCATCCAAGTTGCTGAAGAAACTGCCCTTGTCGATGGTGGCAATCAGTTTGAAGTAGCCATCAAAGAAATGATTGAAAGGCAGCGCCAGCAAAATACTCACTGGCAGCATCATATACAGGAAGTACTTCAGCATGGGACGCCAGTTCTCACGCAGGAAATTAAACGTGTCGGTCAACTTGTCGGTAAATGTACGGATACGGTACAATTCGATTTTGGGCATTTCAATTTGCATGGTTGCGGTTTCTTAAATATGGTAATACAATATAATAATAGACGATGAACGCGGCAGAGAGCAGGATGACCATCAGGCGGAAAGCATCGGGCCACTCCACATGGCGGGTCATGAAACTCTCTATGAAGCCGGCGGTACAAAAGAGGGGTACGGTGCCTATCACAATCTTCAATCCCCGCATGGCACCGCGACGGAATGCATACAGACGGGAGTAAGTGCCGGGAAAGAGCCACCCGTTGCCCATGGCAATGCCTCCGGCTCCTGCCACGATGATGGCCGAGATCTCGATGGTGCCGTGTAGCCAGATGGCCAGTGCCGACTCCCACAGCAGTCCGTGCTGTGCGAAGAAGGTCTGGAAGGCTCCGAGCATGATGCCGTTCTGCAGCAATACGAAACCGGTACAGAAGCTTGTAAGCAGACCCGATGCGAAAGCCAGGAACGACACCTTGATATTATTGGTGGTGATGCCGATGAACATCAAACCCTCGGGATTGTTGTCATAAACAGCCATCGGATTGCCGTTCTCTATATTCTCAAGCGTCATGTCCACATAGCTGTTGCCAAGGATCAGACGCGAGAACTCCGGGTCAATCAGTTGCGATATCAGGCCTACTACGACACTGAAGAGGAAGACGATGAACGACAGACGCAGCTCGCGGCGGGCTTCCCACATGGTCTGAGGCACTTCCCGCGTCCAGAACGTCACGATGCGCGACCAACGCTCCCGCTTGTTGCGGTAGATGTTCTGGTGGATGGCCGAGGCCAGGTTGTTCAGATAAAGGGTGATGCGTGACTTGGGGTAGTGGGTCTGCGAGAAAGCCAAGTCAGAAGTGACGTCGATATAGGCATCGGCCATCTCGTCGGGCGTAGAGAGGCCAGGACTCTCGGCCACGGTCTCGTAGCCGCGCCATTTGTCAAGGTTCTGCCTTATAAACGTAACTTCTTTCATCGGTTTACAGTTATTGAGTGGCAAAGTTACTATTTTTTTTTAACAAAACGCATTTTGTCAATTATTTTTTCTACTTTTGTACCGGAAAATAGTAACAAATGAAACAGGAAATGGCAGAATCGGGCATCATCACAGGACAATATGTACGCATACAACCCACCGTGGCCAGTGTGGGCGACCGTATCTTCGGGCAGATTATCGACTGGATAGTATTGCTTTCCTATCTGTTGCTGGCTATATGGATAGGTGTTGAGGCCAACATCAAGAGCGACTGGTATTTAATCATCGCTGTCGGACTGGTGCCGCTGTTCTATACCCTGCTGTGCGAGATTTTCAACCAAGGGCAGTCTGTTGGGAAGATGCTGATGAAGACCCAGGTGGTGAAGCTCGACGGGTCGCGCCCCACACTTGGAGCATTCCTGATGAGGTGGCTGCTCTTCATGATCGACGGGCCTCTGACCAGTTATATGGGACTGATCGTGATGGTGCTCACCCGCAACAATCAGCGGTTGGGCGACATGGCTGCAGGCACCATCGTCATCAAGAAGCAGAAATACAAGAAGATACAGATCAGTCTGGACGAATACGACTACTTGCAGAAGAACTATACGCCACGCTATCCGCAGGCTGCCGACCTGTCGCTGGAACAGATAGACATCATCACCAGTACCCTCTCCGTCAACCAGACCGACTTCCAGCAGCGCACGAAGGCACTGGCCGACAAGGTGCGCGAGAAGTTGAACATTGAGCGAAAGGAAACGGACGACGCAGCTTTTCTTCACCGCATCGTCCGTGATTATCAATACTATGCTTTAGAGGAAATTTAGAGCGTCACCTCGCATCCCAGACCCAGTACATAGTTGGTGCGGGTAAAGGTGTCACTGACACCAGCTGCGGGATAGTTCTCACGCTTGTAGTTCTCATAGTTTGTCTGGAAATAGCCACCCTTCAGCGTCACGTTGTCGTTGACCTTGAAATTGGCACCGAAACCAATGCTGTAGCTGTTCACTACGAACGACATATCGTTCATGTACTGGTCGGTGAGGCCGTAGCGGGTCAGCTGGCCACCGAGCGAAATCGTCACGCGGTCGTTGACATCCCACTCTGCACCGAGCAGGAACTCATTGGTGTCGTGATCCAGCAGCTCCTGGGTGTTGTTGTACCAGTTGGCACTCTTGTCGAAGTAATGATGCCAACCGGCATTCACGCGAACCACATCCAAGGGACTCCACATGGCACCCAACGTCAACTGGGCAGGCTGGTCTTCGTTCACCTCCTCGGCATCACGGAACTTGTTCACTGCGGCAATCTCGCTGGCCTGGTTCACCGTCGATTCGTTCTTCATGTGAATCTCGGTCTTGAACTCATACTTGGCAGCGAAGTTGAACTTCCCCATCTTATAGTCGATACCCACAACAGGAGCAATGCCCACGCTCGACTGGTTGCACAGCAGGTTCACACCCTGAGAGTATTTCTGCAAGGCATTCAGACTGGTCTTCGTACCCTCAAGCTGAGCTATCGTACCCTGAAGAGTTGCCTGCTGCTGAAGGAGCGTTGCAGGAACGTCTGCACCTGCTGTCTTATACTGATTGATGCCAGCGTTTACCTGGGTAAGACCTGCATTAGCCTGAGTAAGACCAGCATCCACCTTTGTCTCTGCTCCCTCCAGGAAACTGCCAAAGTCCATATAAGAATTGTCGGTCAGCTTCACCATGATATTACTGATCTTGGCCTTATAGGTTGCAGTACCGTAAAGAAGACGCAGACCTCCATAGACAGACAGGTTCTCGTTGACCTTATAGGCCGAGCCCAACTGGAATCCGAAATAATACTGGCGACCCTGCATATAGCCGTCCATGTCATATCCAGCTGCTCCAAGGGGCTGCAACTGATTGGCAATGGCACCTACTGTGCTCTCGAAAGACCCCAGACCGTCGGCATACTCACAAGCACCGCCACCACCTGGTACAGAGAAGTTGAACTGCAAGCTCCAGTTATTCTTATTCCAAGCCATCTGAAGTGAAGGAATGAATGGTGCATCGGCAACGCCTTCAAACGTCTTGGTATCTGAGCCATTGTTTTTCTTGCCAAAATGGAAGTAAGGACTTGTCGACTCTATCGTACGGGTCTGGTGGGCATACTGCCAGTTGAAACCCAGGTGGAAACCCTCGGGCAGGAAAGCCACACCAGCAGGGTTGCTATAAACGCCATCCAGTCCGATTGCAGCATCACGTGCGGGGTTACGCAAAAAGTCGATACTCTGGTTTGTGTTGGTTAAGATGCCACCAGCCTGAACTGTGGTGGCTGCAGCCAGCATCATGCCGACCATGAGATTTAATTTTTTCATATCCTTTAAAACAAATCTTAAAAATCGGCTGCAAAGGTACGTTTGTTGTCGCACACAGCAGCAAAAAATGTGCATGATTTAATCTTTGTTAACCTAACAAACGTAAAATTTTGCACAAACCTTTGTTGTTTGTGCAAAATTATTCCTCCTTTTTTTTCATCTCCGGGTAACTGATGCGGGTATGGTAGATGGTCTTGAGCTTTTCTACCAGCACTGTCTTGGCATACTGCACGTCACGGAAGGTGATGGGGCATTCGCGGAAGAAGCCATCAGTCATCATACCGTCGATGATACGCTCCACCAGGTTGCGAATCGTCTGTTCGGTATAGTCGGGCAGCGAGCGCGAGGCGGCCTCCACGGCATCGGCCATCATCAGGATGGCCTGCTCCTTGGTGAAGGGATTGGGGCCTGGATAGGTGAAGAGCAGGTCGTCAACCGGTTCGTCGGGATGTTCGTTTTTGTACTTGATATAGAAATATTTAGCTTTCCCTTGTCCGTGGTGGGTGGAAATGAGGTCGCGGATCTGTACGGGCAGGTTGTACTTGTCGGCCAGTTTCAGGCCTTCGGTGACGTGGCTGATAATCATCTGCGCGCTTTCTATGTACGAGAGTTGGTCGTGGGGATTGATGCCGCCCGACTGGTTCTCAGTGAAATAGATGGGATTCTGTGTCTTGCCGATGTCATGATAGAGGGCACCCGTACGCACTAACTGCGGGTTGCCGCCAATCTTTCGGGCTATCTCGGCAGCCAGGTTGCCCACCTGAATACTATGCTGGAAGGTGCCTGGAGCCACCTCACTCATACGCCTCAAGAGGTCTTTGTTCATGTCGCTCAACTCTATCAGCGTAATGTCCGAGATGTATCCGAAGAACTTCTCTACGAGGTAGAGTAGGGGGTAGCAGCAGAACAGGATGATGCCGCTGATAATCAGAAACACGAACTCATGGCTGTCAACCTGCATGAGGTCGTTGTGCCGGATCATGAAGATGCTCAGGTTCGTGATCATGGCCACGAGTGTGGTGGCTATGGCTGTCCAGAACAGTTGCGAGCGGCTGCTCAGTTCCCGCAAGGTAAAGACGGCTGTGAGGCCTGCCGCCGTCTGAACGGTGATGAACTCTAATGGACGCTGTAGGATGCAGGCACAGATCATCACCACGGTGAGATGGGACATCACTGCCGTTCGGGAGTCCATGAACACTCGGATGAACACTGGTACGATGGCAAAGGGAAGGATATAGACGTGGAGCAGGCTGTGGCTGACCAGGAACGACGCGAGCACCGCAGCCACAATGACCAGGGTATAGACCATCGCGATATGGCGTATCTGCTCGAAGTAGTCCTTTCGGTAAAGCGTCAGGTAGAGTGTGAACAGCGTCATGATGAGCAACACGTAGATGGCCTCACCGATGATCATCGACGAGAAAGCCGAGCTGTCCAGCGTGCGGCGTTCCAATTCACGCATATAGGAGTCCACCACTAAATAGATCTCGGGTGTCACCACCTCACCCTGCGCCACAATCTTCTGGCCGCTCTGCACCACACCGTTTGCCAGCGGCACGCTGTTCAGCAGCTCAAGCTTGGCCGACTCGCTGCGGTCTTCGTCGTAGGTCAGGTTGGGCAGCAGATAGTCGTTCAGGTTCAGTTGTGACAAAAGGGTGTGATAGGCCTGGAGCATGGGGTTCTTCTGCAACGTCTCGTATGCCTCTACCGGGGTATACATTCCGGAGGCATCGACGGTGGTCACCTCACGTCCGTCGATACGACGCAGAAACCGTGCGGTGTCCGACAGTTCAAGAAGCGGTTCCTTGGTATCTACAATGCCGTGGCTGTAGATCACTTCGAGCGGTGTGATCATCGATCGCACGAACTCGCTCCCTAATTCCGGGTGCGACCGGCAGACGTGCTCCAGGAAGGCCGTCTTCTGCTGCTCTGCCACAGTGGGCGTGTAGATGTAATACGGCTCAAAGTCGGCCAGTACTTCCTGTCGTTCACGCTCTATCGTGCTGTCGGCCTTATATACGGGGAAGTCGAAGGTGGCGGTCAGATCACTGTACAGCCACACCTTGCCCCGCTCCATCTTATAGTTGGGCTTGTTGTCGCGTGGCATGAACCATACTATCAGTGCCACGGCGCATACCACCAAGAGTATGCGCTTCGCTACGTCACGCCATGTAATATCCGTCTTGAAATCGAATTTCCGCATCATTTATCGTATTTTGGCAGCAAAGATACAAATAATTCTTAATTCTTAATTCTTAATTCTTAATTTTTTAGTACCTTTGCACGCAAATTTATATAATAATAAGGTATAATGACTGAAAGAAAAGTAAGGGTGCGCTTTGCACCAAGCCCCACAGGACCCCTACATATCGGCGGTGTGCGTACCGCTTTGTACAACTATCTGTTTGCCCGTCAGCATGGTGGCGAACTGGTGTTCCGCATCGAGGATACCGACACCACACGCTTCGTTCCGGGTGCCGAGGCCTATATCATCGAGGCCTTCAACTGGTTAGGCATCAAGTTCGACGAGGGCGTGTCGTTTGGTGGCAACTACGGCCCCTATCGTCAGAGCGAGCGTCGCGATATCTACAAGAAATACGTGCAGCAGCTTCTGGACGACGGCAAGGCCTATATCGCTTTCGACACCCCCGAGGAACTGGATGCCAAGCGCAAGGAGATAGAGAATTTCCAGTACGACAACAAGACACGCACCATGATGCGCAACTCGCTGACCCTGCCGAAAGAGGAGGTCGAGAAACTGATTGCAGATGGCAAGCAATATGTGGTGCGTATCAAGATTGATGCCGGCGAAGAGGTGCTGGTCGATGATATGATCCGTGGCGAGGTGCGTGTGAAGAGCGACATCCTTGACGATAAGGTTCTCTTTAAGAGTGCCGACCAGTTGCCCACCTATCACCTGGCAAACATCGTGGACGACCATCTGATGGAGATTACCCATGTGATCCGTGGTGAGGAGTGGTTGCCCAGTGCCCCACTCCATGTGCTGCTCTACAGAGCCTTCGGATGGGAGGACACCATGCCCCGCTTTGCCCATCTGCCACTGTTGCTCAAGCCAGTGGGCAACGGTAAACTCTCTAAGCGCGATGGCGACAAACTGGGATTCCCCGTGTTCCCGCTGGAATGGCACGACCCCAAGACGGGCGACATCAGCAGCGGCTATCGTGAGAAGGGCTATCTGCCCCAGGCCGTCATCAACTTCCTGGCCCTGCTGGGCTGGAGTCCCGGCAACGATCAGGAACTGATGAGCCTTGAGGAGATGGTCAACCTCTTCGACCTTTCTAAATGCTCTAAGAGCGGTGCTAAGTTCGACCATATTAAGGCTGAATGGTTCAACCATCAGTATCTGCTTCGTCAGGCAGATGCCGACTGGTGCCCTGCTTTCGATAAGATTCTGAAGGAAAACGGCATCAAGGCTACTGCTGCTCAGGAGGCCGAGGTGGTGAGAATGATGAAGACCAAGGTGGTGGAGATTGTCAACAACGACGGCACCAAGCGCAAGCGCAACATCTCGTTTGCCAGCGATCTGTGGCCTCTCACGAAGTTCTTCTTCGTGGCTCCAACCACGTTCGACCGCGAGGGCGACAAGTTCATTCGCAAGAACTGGAACGAGAACACAGCTGAGCAGATGCGTCAGATGACGGAGGTACTGGAGACCATCGCCGACTGGAACGTAGAGGGTCTGAAGACTGTTATCGATCCATGGACAGAGCAGACAGGCATCAAGCCCTGGAACGCATGGCGCATAGCCCTCGTGGGTGCAGGACAGGGGCCTGATATGTACGAGTTGGCTGCTTTCCTCGGCAAAGAAGAAACAATTCGCAGAACAAAGAAGGCAATAGAGGTATTGGGAGCCCCCCAGGTATAGAGGAGTGAAGGGGAAGGGAACTGAAACTCCCCATTCACTCCCCATTCACTCCCCTAAAAAAATAGTAAATATGTACAATCTGATTATCTATCTCTACCTCCTGGGCGTTGCCGTTTATAGCCTTTTCAACGAAAAGGTGCGGAAGATGTGGCGCGGCGAGCGCGATGCTTTCCGTGTGCTCCGTGAGAAGGTAGACCCCAATGCCCGCTATGTGTGGTTCCATGCGGCCTCACTGGGTGAGTTCGAGCAGGGACGTCCCCTGATGGAACAGATGAAGCGCGAGCACCCGGACATAAAAATCCTGCTGACGTTCTTCTCGCCTTCAGGCTATGAGGTACGCAAGAACTACGAGGGAGCCGATATCATCTGCTACCTGCCCCTTGACACCATCACGAATGCCCGCCGTTTCCTGCGTATCGTGCGTCCTGAGATGGCGTTCTTCATCAAGTACGAGTTCTGGTACAACTACCTCCATATCCTGAAACATCGCGGCGTTCCCGTCTATAGTGTATCGAGCATCTTCCGCGAGGGACAGGTGTTCTTCCGTTGGTACGGTCGCCAGTACGGC
>Ga0256407_10009595_pt1 | contig 13828 bp, 11 predicted proteins | sample RumenRJG_04DNA_FD_193489 | JGI IMG/M metagenome (GOLD analysis project Ga0256407, IMG submission 193489) | Bovine rumen microbial communities from Lethbridge, Alberta, Canada - RJG_04 | ecosystem: Host-associated > Mammals > Digestive system > Stomach > Rumen | place: Canada: Alberta... | reverse complement strand
CGTGCATGCTGCCTTCTACGGTGTTGGCACCGATTTCCACAACGAGAACCTTGGTAATCGAATACATAAAGAATGCCAATGCACACATCATGATAAACAGTACCAACAGCACCCATCGTGACAGTCTTGAGGCAAACGAACGACTCTTTATCTTCATAGAGAAAGTATTACAGGGGTTTTACAAAGCGCATCTCACGCAGTATGCGCGATTGTCTTTTCAGCATATAGCCACTGGGACGCGCCGAGTTCATGCGTCGCGGGTTGGGCAGCGAGACGGCTATCAGCGCACACTGGGCTTTGGTCAACTTGTCGGCAGTGGTATTGAAATGATACTCTGCTACCGCGTCGGCACCATAGATGCCATTGCCCATCTCAATAGAGTTCAGATAGACTTCCATGATGCGCTCCTTGGACCACATCACCTCGATGAGGGTGGTAAAATAGACCTCGAAGCCCTTGCGCACCCACGAACGCCCAGGCCACAGAAACACGTTCTTGGCCGTCTGCTGCGAGATGGTGGAAGCACCCAGCTTACGCTTCTCGGGATGCTTGATGTTGCGCATGGCAGCGTGCTCGATGGCTTTGTAGTCAAATCCGTGATGTTCTTGGAATCGGGCGTCCTCCGAGGCCATGACGGCTGTCGGCAGCGAGGGGGCTATCTCCTCCAGAGGCACCCAGTGGTGGTGCAGCGTCAGCTCACGTCCCTCCGTGGCCTGTTGTGCCAGCCGGATGAACATCAGAGGCGTAAACCATACCGGCATAAATCGCAGGACTGCTACAGAAAGGATAGTGGAGGCAAAGAATGCCACCACTATCCATAACATTGTCTTCTTGATAAGATCGCGAATCTTCTTCACGCCTTACAACTTACATCAGACATTTAACATCAGGCATCAATTAGCCTGAGCCTGAGCCTCCTCAATCATCTTCTGCGAAGCGTACATATACACCTCGACGCGACGGTTCTGCTGACGGCCTGAAGCGGTAGAGTTGTCTGCTACGGGGCTTGAAGAACCCATACCCTCGACGCTCTTGATCTGAGCAGCGCTGACACCACAAGACTTCAGGTAGTTGTTCACGCTGTTGGCACGGCTGACAGACAGGGGCTGGTTGATGGCATCAGAACCCGTGTTGTCCGTGTGGCCGATGATGGCGATATCGCAGTCCTTGTTGTTGTTCAGCACCTTGGCAAACTGAACCAGCGAGTTCTTGGCCGTAGCCGAAAGGTCAGCCTTGCCCGTTGCAAACAAGATACCAGAGTCGAAAGTCACCTTGACAGCCTCCAGACCGTTGTTGTCCTTCACCGTCTCTACCTGGGCGTTCTTCACCTGCTCGGCTTCAGCCTTGGCCTTGTCCATCTTCTTACCGATGATGGCACCAGCACCAGCACCTACAGCGCCACCAATAGCTGCACCAACCATCGTGTTACCGGCAATGGCACCGATAATACCACCTAACAAAGCACCGCCACCGGCACCGATACCTGCACCCTTCTGTGTGTTGTTACAAGCACAAATCATGCCTACACAGAGTAGCAAAGAAATAATTTTTGTCTTCATAATTTTATATAAATTAATGTGAAACACTAAATTTTGCTGCAAAATTACGAATAAATTATCAATTATCAATTGCCAATTATCAATTATTTTGTACCTTTGCAGCAAAATTTAAGAAAACGACAAATAAAAATGGCAAAAGAATTAAAGGATTTAACAAAGAGAGCTGACAATTACAGTCAGTGGTACAACGACCTGGTGGTGAAAGCTGACCTGGCCGAACAGTCTGCCGTACGCGGATGTATGGTCATCAAGCCCTATGGCTATGCCATCTGGGAGAAGATGCAGCACGAACTGGACCGTATGTTCAAGGAGACAGGCGCCCAGAATGCCTATTTCCCCCTGCTCATCCCCAAGTCATTCCTCAGCCGTGAGGCCGAGCACGTAGAAGGCTTCGCCAAGGAGTGCGCCGTGGTGACCCACTACCGCCTGAAAGCAGCCGACGGCGGCGTGGTGGTAGACCCTGCTGCCAAGCTGGAGGAAGAACTCATCGTACGCCCCACATCAGAGACCATCATCTGGAACACCTATAAGAACTGGATTCACTCATGGCGCGACCTGCCCCTGATGTGCAACCAGTGGTGTAACGTCATGCGCTGGGAGATGCGCACCCGCCCCTTCCTCCGCACCTCAGAGTTCCTGTGGCAGGAGGGCCATACCGCCCATGCCACCCGTGAGGAGGCTGAAGAGGAAGCCAAGAAGATGCTGCACGTCTATGCCAAGTTCGCCGAGGAGTGGATGGCCGTCCCCGTGCTGCAAGGTGTGAAGTCAGAGACTGAGCGTTTCGCCGGAGCCCTCGACACCTATACCATCGAGGCCATGATGCAGGACGGCAAGGCCCTGCAGTCAGGTACTTCCCACTTCCTGGGACAGAACTTCGCCAAGGCTTTCGAGGTCACCTATCTTAATAAGGAGAACAAGCCCGAGTACGTATGGGCTACCTCATGGGGTGTCTCTACCCGACTCATCGGTGCCCTCATCATGACCCACTCTGACGACAACGGCTTAGTATTGCCTCCGCGTCTGGCTCCCATCCAGGTGGTCATCATCCCCATTGCCACCAAGCCCGAGCAGATGGAGCTGGTCAACAAGGAGGTACAGCCCATCATGGACGAACTGCGCAAGAAGGGCATCACCGTCAAGTTCGACGACTCTGACAACAAGCGCCCAGGCTTCAAGTTTGCCGACTACGAGCTGAAGGGTGTTCCCGTACGTCTCGTGCTGGGTGCACGCGACTTGGAGAACGGTACCATCGAGGTAATGCGTCGCGACACGCTAGAGAAGGAGACGCTGCCGCTCGAAGGCATTGCCCTGCACGTTGAACAACTGCTTGAGGACATCCAGAAGAACATCTTCGAGAAGGCCCGCAAGTATCGTGACGAGCACGTCTACGAGTGCGACAACTACGACGAGTTCAAGGAGCGCGTCAAGGATGGCGGCTTCTTCCTCTGCCACTGGGACGGCACTGCCGAGACCGAAGCCAAAATCAAGGAAGAGACCCAGGCAACCATCCGTTGCGTGCCCTTCGCCTACGAGCAGACCCCTGGTGTCGATATGGTCAGCGGCAAACCCGCTAAGTATCGTGTCATCATTGCCCGTAGCTATTAATGCGCTGAAAGAATTTTACACACAATTTTTTTAGAGAAGAGGTTGTACTCACAAGCGGAGCACGACCTCTCTTCTTTTTTGTATCCCCTGTGTGACTTACAACCGAGACCATAAAAAATGGGAAGCCATCTTCACAGACAACTTCCCTCCGAGGAAAATGATAAATATAGATTAAAATTACTAGTTGTGTGCAAGTGCAAAAGTACGAATAAAATTTGAATAAACAAACTTTTTTGTGACTTTTTTTGAAATTTATCGGAAAAAGTAAGACATTGGACTTAAAAATAAGGCAGAAAGGACAATTTAAAAGTCTCTTAGGGCTTCATATATTCGCTGAACAGGCAGTCCCATGACGTTAAAGTAGCTGCCTTTCATGCCAGTCACGCCAATATGGCCTATCCACTCCTGAATGCCATAGGCTCCAGCCTTGTCCAAAGGGTGATAGGTGGTGACGTAATAGTCTATCTCGTCGTCGGTGAGCTGCTTGAAGGTGACATCGGTCTCGACGGAGAAACTCATCTGACGTTGGGTGGTGGTCAGCGTGACACCCGTGATGACCTGATGGGTCTGGCCGCTGAGTTCGCGGAGCATCCGTCTGGCCTCGTCTTCGTCCTTGGGTTTGCCCATAACCTCTTGTCCAAGAATGACAATGGTGTCTGCAGTGATGACCAGTTCGTCAGCCGCCAGTGTGGCGCGATAGGCCTGTGCCTTCTTGTGCGAGATGTATTCGGCAATATCCTTGGTGGTCATGTCTGAGGGATAGCTCTCGTCAATGCCGTCAATGACGCGCACCTCGAAAGGTACGTCAATGCCTGCCAGCAGTTCTTTGCGACGGGGGGAGTTGCTGGCCAGAATAAGGCGAAAACCTTGTGCTACCATCCGAAAGCCCTTTCATCCTTTAGCCAGTGGCCCTGCGCCTTCAAGGTCTGCTCGATGACGTCGCGTCCGCAGCCATAGCCTCCAGCGTAGTCGCTGACGTAGATGCTGACGTCCTTGACCTCATGACAGGCGTCCTTGGGACAGACAGGACAGCCCACACGGCGCAGAATCTCCAAGTCGGGGATGTCGTCGCCCATATACATGACCTCGTCGTCCGTATAGCCATAGGTAGCTATATAGTTCTCGTAGGTGTTCATCTTCACAGCGCATCCGAGGAAAATGTCCTCGACACCCAAACCGCGATAGCGGGTGGCGACGGCCTCTATCTTGCACCCTGTGATGATGGCTATGCGCAGGCCCATCTTCTGAGCCAGCTGGATGGCATAGCCGTCCTTGATGTTGACCGTTCTGCGCGGCTGTCCGTCGTCGCCCAGCGAAATGGTCTCTGCCGACAGCACCCCGTCAATGTCGAAGATGATGGTACGTATCTTCTGTAAATCGTAGTTAATCATAATTTTGCGTGTTGATGTATGCTTTTTGACAATCGTTCGTAGAGGTCTCTCACGTCAGGGTCTTCCAACAGTTGTTGCTGCTTGCCGATGACGTTCTGGTCGTAGCGCACAGCAGGCCCCGTCTGCGCTTCGAGGGGTGACAGGTGGTGCACCTTGCGGGCCGTCTCGTCGATGAGTGGCAGCATGACGCTGAAGGGCAGTCCGTGCTGCTGGAGTATCTCGGCAGAGAGGGCATAGCAGTGGTTGGCAAAGTTGCAGGCAAAGACTGCTGCCAGATGCAGATACCTGCGTTCGTCGGTAGAGAGCTCGTAGATGTGTGGCGTGAGGGTGGCCGACAGCGTTTTCAGCCGTGTGAGAGTTGTTGCGTCGCTGGCTTCTATGAATACGGGGATGTCGGAGAAGTTGACACGCCGTTCCTTGGAGAACGACTGCATGGGATAGAACACGCCATAGTGGTGGGCCAATCCCTGAAACAGCGTCAGCGGCATAGAGCCAGCCGTATGGGCAAAGCACTGCTCCTCCCTACCCTGCACCAGTTGCTGGACAACGTCCTTGAGCACAGCGTCCTTGACGGAAACGATGAAGAGGTCAGCCTCGTGTGGCAACGCACGGATGTCGTCCGCAGGCTGACTGCCTATGCGCTCAGCCAACAAACGGGCATGAGCCATCGTCCGGCTAAAGACAGCCAGCACGTCGTGTCCGGCCTCGTACATGGCCAGCCCCAAGTTGGTGGCCAGCCCTCCTGCTCCTACTAAGACAATGCGCATCAGAACTTATTCAGGTGAACGTTCTCCCACTTCAGCTTGTCCTCGTTCTGAGGTTTGCGCTCATCGGCCTTGTAACCAATGGCGAGGATGCAGAGGCAGCACATATTCTCTGGTATGTCGAGTACACCACGAATGACGGTGTCTGCACTGGTACCGTCGGAGAGTCCGCGCCCACGCATCTGAATCCAGCATGAGCCCAAGCCCAGCGATTCTGCCTGATACTGCATGGAGATGGCAGCTATAGAGCCGTCCTCCACCCAGCAGTCGTTCTGCATGGGGTCGCCCAACACGACAATAGCCAAAGGGGCGCCCTTCAGGAACTGACCACCCATGTCCTTGGCGTCAGACAGCTTCTCGAGATCCATCTTGTCGTCAACCACCACGAACTGCCAGCCACGCTGTCCCTTCGAAGTGGGCGACATCAATCCTGCACGAAGTATCAGCTTCACATCGTCGCCGTCAATTTCCTGCTCCGTAAACTTACGGTGCGAACGGCGCATTTGAACCAAATCTTTGAATTCCATCTTGTTTTTTCTGTTTAACGATTGCAAAGGTACAAATAAATTAAGAATTAAAAAAAAATTCTTGGCTTTTTGCACACTTCTTTGTATCTTTGACCTTCGGTCGAAGATACTGTCGCTCGACAATACAAAATAAAAAAGTCCATTTTATTTTGTATTGTTCTCGCTTATTCGTATCTTTGCAGCATGAACACTACGAAAGTGACTATCTACGAACAAGCAGCGAAATTGCCAGCGTTGGACGACAGCAATTTCTTCCACAGCCGACAACTGATGGAGTTCTGCCAGCAGACACCCCGCCACAAACCCCTGATGGCTGTGGCGACGGACGGTGACGGCAAGGTGGTGGGACACCTGCTCTGCATAGTCCGCTACAAGCTTTCGTGGTTCCCACCTTATTTATACGCACATGCGCGAATCTACGGCAACAACCATTGCGAGGCCCACGTCTTCGGAAGGCTGATGGAGGCACTGACCGAACGGCTCCAGAACAGAGTCGTCTACATGGAGGTCAGCAACCTGAGCGAGAAGATGTTCGGCTATCGTGAGTTGCGCAGGCTTCACTACTTTCCCGTGCGTTGGATGAACGTCCACAACTCGCTGCACTCGCGCACTCCTGAAGAACGCATCACGGAGCGCATGATGAAGCGTGTCGAGACGGCCCAACGTCGAGGAGCCGTCACGAAGGAAGTGGAGACCGAAGACGAGTTCCACGCTTTCTCCAAGCTGCTGCGTCACCACAACTGGCTGAAGCCACGACGCTATCTGCCTGACGACCAGTTCTTCCACAACATGATGAAGAAGGGCCACTGCCGTATCTTCATCACTCTGGTGCGCGAAATGGTGGTGGGATGTTCCGTCTGTGTCTACTCTGAGCGTGATGCCTACCTGTGGTACTCCGCCTCGCGCCGCAAGAGTTTTGCCCCCTTCCACCCCAACGCCATCACCTTTTGGAACACCATCAAGGACGCCCACGCACGGGGTTACGACCACATCCGATTCATGGACGTAGGACTGCCTTTCCGCAAGAATCTCTATCGTGACTTCATCCTCAGCTTCGGTGGCAAGGAGGTCAGCACCTACCGATGGTTCCGTATCAGCATCCGCTGGGTCAACCGGTTGGCATCATGGCTCTGGCGCGAGTGAGAAGCAGGGGGATTATTCTAATTACTTCTTTTTGATTATCTGATTGGTATATTTTGCGGTTATATTGTTTTTTTTGACTGAAAGCTAAAAATATTGCACAAAAAGTTTTGGAATGTGCAGGAAAGATATTACCTTTGCACAAAATTTTGAAAATTGTGCAAAACAAACAATGAACAAGATACCAAGTTTTAACTCATATATCGAGGGAACTATCAAGGACAACTGGCTGCTGGACGCGCTGACGGACTACAAGGGCGCAACGCTGCAATATCACGACGTGGCACGCAAGATTGAGAAGCTGCACATCATGATGGAGGCTGCCGGCATCCGGAAGGGCGACAGGGTGGCTGTGTGCGGCCGCAACTCAGCCCACTGGGCAGTGGCTTTCCTGGCCACGCTGACGTATGGGGCGGTGATAGTGCCCATACTGCACGAGTTCAACGGCGAACAGATACACAACATCGTGAACCACTCGGAGTCGCGCCTGCTGTTTGTGGGCGACTACGTGGTGAACCAGATAGACGAGCGGGAGATGCCCCACTTGGAGGGTATCTTCAACCTGCCTGACTTCTCGCTGTACGTGTCGCACAACGACAAGCTGACGGATGCCCGCGAGCGGCTGAACGAGCTGTTCGGAAGGAAGTATCCGAATGCGTTCAGACGTGAGGACGTGAAGTGGCACAAGGACGAGCCCGAGGAGTTGTGCATGATCAACTACACCAGCGGTACGACGGGTTTCTCGAAGGGTGTGATGCTGCCCTACCGTGCCCTGTGGGGCAACGTAGACTTCTGCCAGAAGTACCTGGGCAACCACATGCCGAAGTTCTCGCGCACGCTGAGCATCCTACCGATGGCGCATATGTATGGCATGACCTTCGAGTTCCTGTTCCCCTTCCTAACGGGCTATCACCTGTACTTTCTGACCCGCCTCCCCTCGCCTGCCGTCATTGCGGAGGCTTTCAGGGAGGTTTGTCCTGACGTGGTGGTGGCGGTGCCGCTGATTATCGAGAAGATTATCCGCAAGCGCGTGTTCCCCAAGATACAGAGCAACGCCATGAAGCTGCTGTTGCAGATGCCCGTGGTGCAGAAGAAGGTGAAGGAGCGCATCTGCCAGGAGGTCTATGCGGCCTTTGGCGGACGAGCCTACGAGGTCATTGTGGGCGGTGCGCCGCTGAACCAAGAGATAGAACAGTTTCTGAAGGACATTGACTTCCCCGTGACTGTTGGCTATGGCACGACGGAGTGTGCCCCACTCATATCGTTCTCCGACTACCACGATTTCAAGCCAGGCTCGTGCGGCACGGCCGTTGGCCACATGGAGGTGAAGATACTGTCGGACGACCCTGAGCACGTAGAGGGCGAAATAGTCTGCAAGGGCATGAACGTGATGTTAGGCTACTACAAGAACGAGGAGGCCACGCGCAAGGCGATAGACGCCGAGGGCTGGTACCACACGGGCGACCTTGCCACGATGTCGGCAGACGGCCACATCTACATCCGCGGACGCCTGAAGAACATGCTCTTAGGTGCCAACGGACAGAACGTCTACCCGGAGGAAATCGAGGACAAGCTGAACTCGATGCCGATGGTCAGCGAGAGCATCATCGTGCAGCGCGGCGACAAACTGGTGGCACTGGTTCATCCGGACATGGACGAGGCCAGAAACATGGGATTCACCCAGGGCGATCTGGAGGACGTCATGGAGCAGAACCGCCAGCAGCTGAACGAACAGTTGCCCGTTTACAGCAAGATTCAAGACTTCGAACTGCAGGAGCAGGAGTTCATGAAGACACCAAAGAAGAGTATTAAACGCTATTTATATAAATAAGGTATTATGGAAAACTACCCAAGTTTTAACCAACTGATACAGAAGAGCATCATTGACCACTGGGACCTGGATGCGCTGACTGACTACAAGGGTGCAACGCTACAATTTCACGACGTGGCTCGCAAGATAGAGAAACTGCACATCCTGTTTGAGAACTGTGGTGTGGTGAAGGGTGACAAGATAGCCCTCTGCGGACGAAACTCCAGCCAGTGGGCGGTAGCATTTCTGGCCACGCTGACCTATGGAGCCGTTGCCGTGCCCATCCTGCACGAGTTCATGGCCGACCAGATACACAACATTGTGAACCACTCGGACGCCAAGCTGCTGTTCGTCGGCGACCACGTAGCCACCCAGATAGACCCCGTACAGATGCCCCATCTGGAAGGCATCATCAACAATCCCGACTACTCGCTGATGGTGTCGCGCACGGACAAGCTGACCTACGCCCGCGAACACCTGAACGAACTGTACGGCAAGAAGTTCCCCAAGTACTTCCGCAAGGAGCACGTCAATTACTATACGGAGGAGAACGGCGACGAGTTGGCCCTGATTAACTACACCAGCGGCACCACGGGATTCTCGAAGGGCGTGATGATACCCTATCGGGCCCTGTGGTCGAACTATGACTTTGCCGAGCACGTGCTGGGCAAGATTATCAATACGGGCGACCGCATCATCAGCATCCTGCCCATGGCCCACATGTATGGTATGGCCTTCGAGTTCATCTTCGAGTTCATGCACGGCTGTCACACCTATTACCTGAACCGTGTGCCCTCGCCAGCCATCATTGCACAGGCCTTTGCCGACGTGAAACCCAAGATTATCATTGCCGTTCCGCTGGTCATCGAGAAGATTATCCGCAAGAAGGTGTTCCCCAAAATACAGAACAACCGCATGAGACTGCTGTTGGCCATGCCCGTCATCTCAAAAAAGGTGCGCGAGAAGATATGCCAGGAGGTCATCAAGGCCTTCGGCGGCGAGCTCTACGAGGTCATCATCGGCGGCGCGGCCTTCAATCAGGAGGTCGAGGCATTCCTGCAGAAGATTGAGTTCCCCTACACGGTAGGCTATGGTGCCACCGAGTGCGCCCCCATCATCTGCTATCGCGACTGGCACACCTTCGTACAAGGCTCGTGCGGACAGGAGGCTTACCACATGAAGGTGAAAATCAACTCGACAAACCCTGCCGAAATCCCTGGCGAGATTCTGGCCAAGGGCCCGAACGTGATGCTGGGCTACTACAAGAACGACGAGGCCACGCGCGAGACGCTGGACAGCGAGGGCTGGTACTACACAGGCGACTTGGGCACGATGGACTACGACGGCAACGTCTTCATCAACGGACGCTCGAAGAACATGCTCTTAGGCCCCAACGGACAGAACATCTACCCTGAGGAGATAGAGGACAAACTGAACTCGATGACGCTGGTGGTAGAGAGTGTCGTGGTGCAGCGTGACACGAAGCTGGTGGGACTGGTCTACCCCGACTACGACGAGGCCAAGAACATGCGTTTCAACGACCAGGACATCAGCAACATCATGGAACAGAACCGCCTGCAGCTGAACGAGCTGCTGCCTGCCTACGAGAAGATAGCCGAGATAGAAATCAGGAAGGAAGAGTTCGAAAAGACGCCCAAACGAAGCATCAAACGATTCCTATATACCTAAAAATCATGAAGAGCGAGGAAATTTTCCTCGCTTTTCCTTTGCAGTTTGCTGGATTCTTATTACCTTTGTCGGGCCGATGGAGCAAGCCCCACTTGTCAAGGGGTACCGTCAGGGCAAGATAAATTGCATAGGAATATGAAAGTACTGAAATTCGGCGGAACGTCCGTAGGTTCCGTGAAAAGCATTTTAAGCTTGAAAGAAATTGTGGAGGCAGAGGCTCGGACGCAACCTGTCGTAGTAGTAGTGAGTGCCCTAGGAGGCATTACGGACAAGTTGATTGCCACCTCGCAGATGGCCCTCAAAGGCGATAAGCGCTATCGGGAGGAGTTTGACGGCATTGTGGAACGTCATCACCAGATGATAGACACCATCATCACCGACCCCAAGAAAAGAGAAAACTTGTTTAAGCGTGTGGATTCGCTCTTCGAACAGCTGAAGAGCATCTACTTCGGCGTGTACCTCATACACGACCTGTCGCGCAAGACGGAAGACGCCATCGTGTCGTATGGCGAACGGCTCAGCTCGAACATCGTGGCAGCACTCATCAAGAACGGTGTACGCATGAACTCACGCGACTTCATACGCACCGAGCGCAAGAACGGCAAGCACACGCTGGACGCCGAGCTGACCACACGGATGGTGAAGGAAGCCTTTGAGCCCGTAGTGTGTGGTGCGGCAGCTGCCAACAAGACGGTGGCCGTAGTGCCAGGATTCATCAGCCGAGACAGAGACACCGGCGAGACCACCAATCTGGGACGCGGAGGCTCGGACTACACGGCGGCCATCATTGCAGCGGCACTGGATGCCGAGGTGCTGGAGATTTGGACGGACGTGGACGGATTTATGACTGCCGACCCACGAGTCATCAAGACGGCATACACCATCAACGAGCTGAGCTACGTCGAAGCCATGGAGCTGTGTAACTTCGGCGCCAAGGTCATCTACCCTCCGACGATATATCCCGTCTGTGTCAAGAACATTCCCATCAAGGTGAAGAACACCTTCAACCCACAGCATCCGGGAACACTCATCAAGGATCATATAGAGAACGACCGAAAGCCCATCAAGGGTATATCGAGCATCAAGGGCACCACGCTGATTACAGTGACTGGCTTGTCGATGGTAGGTGTCATCGGTGTTAACCGACGCATCTTCACCACCCTCGCCAACAAAGGCATCTCCGTGTTCATGGTCAGTCAGGCTTCGTCGGAGAACTCGACGTCCATCGGTGTGCGCGACGAGGACGCAGCAGCAGCCGTAGAGGTGCTGAACGAGGAGTTCCAAAAAGAGATAGACACGGGGGCCATGTTCCCCATGCACGCCGAGAGTGGGCTGGCTACCATCGCCATTGTAGGTGAGAACATGAAGCATACGCCGGGTATTGCCGGAAAGCTGTTCGGAACGCTGGGACGCAGCGGAATCTCCGTCATTGCTTGTGCCCAGGGTGCCTCGGAGACCAACATCTCATTCGTCGTCGACGGACGTTTCCTGCGCAAGTCGCTGAACGTGCTGCACGACTCGTTCTTCCTCTCAGAATACAAAGTGCTCAACCTGTTCCTCTGTGGTGTAGGCACCGTGGGCAGTATGCTCATCGAGCAGATACGCTCGCAGTACGACGTGCTGATGCAGCGCAACGGGCTGAAGCTGAACGTGGTGGGCATTGCGTCGTCGAAAGCCGGTGTCTACGACCGCGACGGCATAGACCTGGAACACTATCGCGAGCTGCTGAAGGCCCCAGAGGCTCAGGGCAGGAACCTGAAGGAAGAGGTGGTAGGCATGAACATCTTCAACTCGGTGTTCGTCGACTGTACGGCCAGCAAGGATATCGCTACACTCTACCAGACCTTCCTGGAGCATAACATATCAGTGATTGCTGCCAACAAGATAGCAGCGTCGAGCGACTACGGCAACTATCTGAACCTGAAACGGACAGCACGTGAACGTGGTGTGTGGTTCCGCTATGAGACCAACGTGGGCGCCGGACTTCCAATCATCGGAACCATCAACGACCTGCGCAACTCGGGTGACAAGATACTGAAGATCGAGGCAGTGCTCTCAGGAACGCTGAACTTCATCTTCAACGAAATCAGTGCCGAGGTGCCTTTCTCGGAGACCGTCCGTCGTGCCAAGGAGCAGGGCTACTCAGAGCCCGACCCACGCATAGACCTCAGTGGTACGGACGTGGTGCGCAAACTGGTCATCCTGACACGTGAAGCCGGATACAAGGTGGAGCAGCAGGATGTGGAGAAGAACCTTTTCGTGCCCGACAACTACTTCGAGGGCTCAGTAGACGACTTCTGGAAGAAACTGCCTGCCCTGGATGCTGACTTTGAGCAGCGTCGCCAGAAGTTGGAGGCTGCAGGCAAGCGCTGGCGCTTCGTTGCCACAATGGAAGACGGAAAGACCAATGTCGCACTGCGCGAGGTAGACAGGAATCATCCGTTCTACAATCTCGAAGGCTCGAACAACATCGTGCTGCTGACCACCGAGCGCTACAAGGAGTACCCGATGCAGATTCAGGGCTATGGTGCGGGAGCCGGTGTTACAGCTGCCGGTGTGTTTGCCAACATCATGTCTATCGCTAATATCTAAATAAGGTATAACACGAATCAAACGCTTATGAAACATATTATCATATTAGGCGACGGAATGGCTGACCTGCCTGTAGAAAGACTGGGCGGACAGACACTGTTGCAATATGCCCACAAGCCCATGATGGACCAGCTGGCACGCGAAGGTCGCACTGGCCGGCTTGTCACAGTGCCCGAGGGATTTCCCCCTGGAAGTGAAGTAGCTAACACGGCCATACTGGGATATGACCTTAACAAAGTGTACGAAGGCCGTGGCCCGTTGGAGGCTGCCTCCATCGGCTACGATATGGCAGATGACGATATGGCCATACGCTGTAACATCATCACGCTGGAAAACGGCAAGATTATCACTCACAACGGAGGCAATCTGGAGACGCAGGATGCCGACGTGCTCATTAAATACCTGAACGAGAAACTGGCCAAACCCGTCAACGAACGCGAGGGCTGTGAGCGCGTGAAGTTCATTACGGGCATTCAGTATCGCCACCTGCTGGTCATCAAGGGAGGCTCGAAGCACATTGTCTGTGCCCCACCCCACGATCATCCCAACGAGGAGTGGCGTCCCCTGCTGGTCAAGCCCTCCGAGGTCAGCGGTCCTACTGAAGACCATCGTCTCACACCCCAGCAGACTGCTGACCTGCTGAACGAGCTGATACTGAAGTCGCAGGAACTGCTGGTACAGCATCCGTACAACCAGGAGAAGGCCAAGAAGGGCGAACGTCAGGCTAACAGCATCTGGCCGTGGTCTGGTG
>Ga0256407_10009588_pt1 | contig 13836 bp, 11 predicted proteins | sample RumenRJG_04DNA_FD_193489 | JGI IMG/M metagenome (GOLD analysis project Ga0256407, IMG submission 193489) | Bovine rumen microbial communities from Lethbridge, Alberta, Canada - RJG_04 | ecosystem: Host-associated > Mammals > Digestive system > Stomach > Rumen | place: Canada: Alberta... | reverse complement strand
CAACCTTTTGGATGAAGGTATTTACCAGTCTTGTTATAAAGGAATCTTGATAAGCAGATACGTTCGAATTGAGCATTAAATGCCCACTTTGTTATAGCGGGATTATTTAAAGCGACAACGATATCATCTGGTATTGTTTCACCACTTGCTAGGTCCACTACTTTAACTGCACCATCATCAATGGAATAACCGAAGAGTAGAATTTCAAAGTCTGGATCTTCTACGTAGCGATAAACACCAGCTGTTATGGGTGTGCCACTATATGTTTCAATATCGATTGATAACTTATTCACTTTGATCACCTCCTAAAGAAAGGGGGAGAGCAGTTATTCGCCACTCTCCCAAGAAAGGAGTAACTATGAGATTAATCAAGGAAACCGTCATCGTCAGCGAAGTCTGCTTCGGCTGTGGATTTAGAACCTAATGGTTCACCATCACGAATCTTTTGAAGATTGTTTAAGCCACAAGCGATACCTTTGTTGCCGTTGTTATTAAAGGCATAGAAGGTAATTGATGCGCGACCATAGATGCCGCTATAGAGTTCGCTAGTTTCGATAATTGGATTGAGTGCCGCATCAACCACTTCTGGTTTGCTGGTACTGTTTGCGTTTACAAAGTAAGAGTCTTTGTATGCAGGATCTTCAGGACGTTCTAAGTCACCGTCACGAAGAGGAGATTTGATACCTGTTAAAGGTGGGAGAACTTTGCCGTTACCACGTAATTTAAATTCGCCTTCTTTATAGGCAGCTTCGATAGCGGCTTTAATCTTTTCCACTAATTCGGTATCGGATTTAGGAATAATAAGTGAGACAGAGTATTTTGGTGTAGCTCCCTCTGCGTTAGCTTTTGGTTCATTTGCGTTTAAGTAGCTGAATCTGACTACTGATGTAATAACCTTACATGGGTTGTTATTCTTTGCCATAAGTTTGCTAATCCTCCATAAAATCTAATTTGGCTAAGTTAAGCACTGGTCTTTTGTCGCTCTCTTCCACGAGAGTTGGTTTACCAGTTGGCTTGTAGACATATTTGTCCACGAGTTCAACGAATTTGGCTTTGCCAATCCTTTTCACTAACTCAGTGATGGATAGGAGCTTTGGTTCATCAAACGGATTGAGATTATTTTCTTGAAGAACACGTATGACTTCATTTTCATCTGTGTACTTCCTATTAGAGCGGCCCTCCACTAGTTTGTATCCTGGTATATGGACACCACGTAAGGCTTCCGTTAACGCAAATTCTTTAATGTCGTTCCCCCATGAAATGAGATCATCTATTTTTCCTAGAATCTCTGCGATTTCTTCAGTGGCTAATAATGCTTTGTCTTTAACGGCATAGCCTTCCATTTTGAGCATTGCTTCTGCCCTGTGGCGGCACTCGAATTTTGCTTTGCAAAATTGGCACCACGGACCACACTTGTATTCGCCTTTACCTTCAAAGGCTAAGGTTGCTTTAGGCTTGACTTCGTTATTGGCCCAGTCGACTAATTCGTCTTTACTACAGGACCATTCAGATATGTTGTTTAGTCTTGGTTGAACGATCGCCATGTTAATGTGAGTGATGTCGTATAGGCTCTCAAACATGAGCAAGCTTCCATATGCATAAATCATTAACTGTGGGTTGCGTTCACAACTGACTTCTACACCACGTCCATGCTTGTAATCTACAACGTAGATTCCACCATCATAGACAATGACGATATCTGAACTGCCAAATCCTTCTGGTACCACGTCAGAGAAGTCAACCAATACCTCGCTAGCGATGAATGGGTTTTTACCTTCCGCTTTTAATCGTTCATAGATCTCTACGACATAATTAAGTGCGGTATCGGTACACTCTTCCATTTCTTCACTGTAATATTCGAGATTAGAGGTATCTTCATCGAAGGGAATTCCAAATCTTTCTTTTATTTTCTTTTCGAGTAATAAATGAGCTTCAGATCCTTCTTGAGCGTATACCGAACCTTCATCTTCGAAGTTTTCAGTGAGTCTAACACTAGGCGGGCATTCCATTGCTCTCTTTAGAGAGCTTCCCCCTATAAGGGAGTGTCCATTAGTCTTTGGTGGCATCGTCAAGTTCCTTCGCTTTCGCTAATAACTCGGCATAATCCTTAGGGTCAACTTCGCTTAATTTGCTGACTCCAAAGCCAATGAGCATCATTCTGACGTTTGTGGTATATCCTCTTCTAGATAAGTCCGTGAGAACTGTTCTCACTTCTTCTAGAGTTGGTTGTTTCACCTCTTCTTTAACAGGAGCAGGTGCAGCTTTAGGTGCTGTTGTGAATTCCTCTTTGAGTTTTTTAAACTCATCGATACATTCGTTTGCAATTTTTACTAGGTCGATAAGACAGCTGATTGCTTTTTCACAAGCATCTAGGAATCCTTCAACGCTTTTCGATTTTGCCATTTTCTGGTCCTCCTTCTTCAAGATCTGTTACGGAAATACATCCGCAAGTATTGCCCGGGACGATCACTACGACTTGGGTTGAGGTTCCGAATAACTTTTCCAACAATTTTGTTTTAAGAGTTGTCTTCTTCACCGCCACCACACCATCCGGGTTAGGTTTTCGTGTAACTTTGATATCGACTTTCTTTTTCAGTGCGATTCCTCCTTTCGTCCGGATTTTGTGTCGCCGGACAATATATGGAGAAAAAGGGAGGCTTTTGACCCCCCTTATGCAGAAACTTTTTTATATTTCTGTGCAATTTGTTGGAATGTTTTTTGGATTTTAGAAAGGCTAGTGCCTTCTAATCTTGCAATTTCTCTAAGTGAGATTTTTGGATTTTTCATTCTATAATCCAATCTTCTTCTTTGAGTTTCAGTGAGAACTTCGAGGAATTCTTCAACGAACACCGCTTTTTCGGAATTCTCTTGTTCTTCTTCTTTTTGATTAAGGTAATAAGCAGGTGTACGATTATCTGCTACGATTTCGCCTTCGTATTGAAGTTGGTCTAGAGAAACTGGACTGTGATATGCTGCTTTATGTTCTTCAGCATCTTCTTCTTTCATTTGCTCTAAACAATAGTTGAACCAATATTCACCTAGTTCTTCTTTTGTTCTGACTTCATAGCGTTGATTACCCGCTTCGTCTAATAGGTCGCTATACCATTTGATAGCAACGATTTCGTTAGTGTCTTTGTTGCGGACGACACTCATTCCGCTTTTTCTTTTTGTCATACGTTTTCCTTTCTTTGTCGTGATAGAGAGGAAAACTTCTGGTGTGATTGTGTTAACCACGCTTAGCGTGATATACTTTTAGTTGAACTTAGTCTGCTCCGACTTAATCCCAGAGTTTTTCTCTCTGGTTTCAAAGCTGAAGTTGACGAAGTTGACTGACAATATGTGATGAAGTTGACGAAGTTGCTTCGTTGAGAAAGGAGAAAAAATGGCTTATAACAAAACACCAAAACTATGTTTAGGCACTCTTTTCTCTTTGCTTGGTGTAGCAAGAAAAGGCGGACTAAGTAAAAATGAAAAAAGAACCTCAGGCACAGATGGACTAAACGATCCAAGTATGCTCGAGGCTCTAATTAAAGTTTTTAATTACTCTTTAGTGTTTGCCGCTCAAGAAACAAAAACAAATGACACTTCAAAAATAAAAAACTGCAAGAAGGATGGCACCGAATGGTTGCCTCTAGGCGAATCTATCTTTGTTGAGTCGATAAAAAACGATTTTGAAAACGACTACTATTCTTTATTAAAAAGAACAAATCTATTTATAAAAGACTTTTTAGATTTTGAAAACGAATTCAAAATTAAACGAATCTTTAAAGCGATTTTAGAAACCATTATTGAAGATAGTTCAATCTCCGATGATTCTGTTTTTTATATCGGTTCAAATAAGACAGCAATAAAAAAATCTGATATTAACAAGCAAGTAAAATATTCATATCAGTCCTTTTTGCTGGGCGTTTTATATTATGTTTTAACAAGCGGAATAAAGAATAGGGATGGGGAAGCCACTATTGATGAATGGTTTAATTCTGACAGCCCTCATGATCCAAATAAACGATTTGAAACAGAAATAGGTAACGGCGATTGTGTCAAACTGACTACTTTTGTTCTTCTTTCGGAAAGTGACGATCAATTTAAAATTAAAAGCGAACAAGAAAAAGAATTATTGACCCAAGAAAAAGACTATTCGTCATATTTAGAAGCGGTTAAACAAAAGTACTCTAAGGTTATCACTTTGCTTTATGAGCAGCCTCAATCTTTTGATAAATTGTTTGTCTGCAGTAATTTGTTATGCGACATGTTTAGCATTGGACGAGTTGATATGCAGCCTGACGTCTTTTTAACACAAAGAGTAATGAAAAATCCTTCAGTAAGAAAATTGTTACTTCTTTTATCCAACAGGATTCTTATATCAGGAACAGGCGGATTAGGAAAGTCTATGATGATGAGGCACCTTCTCCTTAAATCCTGTGCTGATTACCCTGCAACAAAAATGCTTCCATTCTTAGTGTCCCTAAGAAATTATAACGAAGAAAAAGATCTCGCAAGTTTTGTTTATAATTCGACACTACCACTTCACAATATGTCATTTGAAGAATTCAAACAAATTTTGGCCTCCGGGCAAGCAATCATTCTTTTTGACGGAATGGACGAGATTCAATCCAACAGACAGCGTAGTTTCGAATTGTCGTTAGAGGAGTTTACTGATAGATATTCAAGTAATATGTTCATTATATCCTCCAGAAGATTTAAACGTTTCGACGCATTATCGAGATTTGTTTTTGTGAGCTTGATGCCGTTAGAACAAGAACAAGCTGTGGCATTAATTAATAAGCTTGATTTTGATAATGAAAAGAAAGTTGGATTTATTAAACAATTAGAAACAAAGCTCTTTAAAACTCATAAAGAGTTTGCTTCAAACCCATTGCTTCTAACAATTTTATTGTTAACATTTAATTCTAATGCAGAAATTCCACTCAAAATGCATGTGTTTTATTCAAAAGCATATGAAGCTCTTGCCACAAGACATGATTCAAATAAAGGCGGGTTTATAAGAGAGTATCGAACCAGATTGTCACCTGACAGATTCAGAGAGTATTTCACTAGATTCTGCGCACTATCTTATTTTGAAGAAAAATATGAATTTGATAAAGAAGAGTACTACAAGATCTTTGAAGAAATGAAAAAGGAAATTGAAGAGCCAAATGAAAACTTCACCGCCACAGAATTCCTTGAGGATATGCTATCTGCAGTTTGTGTTCTTTATGAAGAGGAGAATAAATACCATTTTGTTCATCGATCATTCCAAGAATACTTCACTGCCTGTTTCCTTTGTAGAGCAGATAACAACCTCTACTATCCAGAAATATGTTCATTCTTTAATTCTGATAGAGACGCTTTAAAGGGCGATTCAACTTTTGACATGTTCTATGACATGGACTCTAAAAAAGTCAAAGAGTATCTCTTTTTGCCATATTTAAAGAGCATATTTGAACCAGAAGATGCAGATGAATTAGAGGATAACTTCCACTACTTCTTAAGAAGAATGTATCCCGAGATTAATGTAGCTGTTGGTGATAGTGAACAAATCACAGAAGACTATGGCCCAGCACCTTCGGAGTTTGTTTATAGTTTTATTAAAAAAACACTGAATATAGGCGACCCTAATTTGTTTAATATACCAATCGACGATTATTTCATCGAAGAAACATACTGTTCAATAAAAACCAACGATTTCGGACAAGATATGAATGTCATTTATACAATTAACGAAGGACGTGCATACGCCGAAGAGGAAGGCATTGATCCCGATTCTATCGAGGAAAGCGGTTGGGATATTTCGATTAATACCGATTACTTATTGGATAATAAAGATCTTCATAAAGAAGTTTACGAATATATTACAAACACTTCCGGAGACCTTTACACCGAATACATTAAATTACAAAGTTTCTATGAGGAATTAAAGCAACAAAAAGAATCAAAGCCTATAGGCTTAAAGAAACTATTCCATTAAAAAAGCGAGGCATTCATGAACTGAACCCCATTTAGTTCGCAAGAAATAAAAAAGCCTCTTAGCGTACAATAATCGTTAGGAGGCTTTTTATATGGCGAGCAAAGGTCAAAAATTCAAAAAATATTCTCCAGAATTAAAGGAGAGGATACTAAAAGAGTATTTCGAAAATGGTTTAAGTTCCTATTGCCTTGAAAAGAAATATGGTATTCCTAATCATACAGTAAGGGGATGGATCAGAAAAACCAGGATGGAAATAGATGTAAAAGTTGATCATAGAGTAGACAATTCTGGAAGACCAAAATCAAAGAACTTAACTTTAAAAGACTATAAAGAGAGGTATGAGATTCTAAAAAAATACCAGGCCTTCTTACAAGCACGACGAGGGAAAAAGTAACGTTTATAACAATTCATATAAATGATTACAAATTGTCCAATCTATGTGCGGCTTTAGCGATATCTCGTAGAACTTACTACAAGTATCGTAATCAAGAAGATCCTGATTATTATGAATATTTACTTATCAAAGATATCTTCGATGAAAGCAAAGGCACATATGGATATCGTAGGGTGTTAGAAGGTCTCAAGATTAAATATGGTGTAATTTTTAATCATAAGAAAGTGGCGAGAATCATGAAAAAATATAATCTCAAGCCCGAATATATTAGGAGACTAAGACCAAACTTTGGTTATAAAAGAATAGAAGAAAATGTTCAACCAAATCTAGTTAAAAGAAACTTCAAAACCAAAGGTTTCAATCAAATATGGTGTACAGATATTACTTATCTTATATGGGGTAATAAAAGAGCGTATTTATCAACAATTATTGATTTGTATGATCGTCATGTTGTGGCATATCAAATATCAAAATTTAACAACATTCCATTAGTGGTCAATACATTGAACAAAGCTCTAGAAATAGAAAAAGATGTGTATGGACTTATCATTCACAGTGACCAAGGTTTCCAATACACATCCAATGAATACAAAGCCATCTGTGCTTCTAAAGGCATAACTATTTCAATGAGCCGAAAGGGTACACCTATTGACGATTCTCCAATGGAGAGTTGGCACGGAATCCTTAAAAAGGAGACTTTGTACAATAATAATATCACATCTTTGGAGCATTACATTCAACTGGTAGAAGAATGGATTGTTTTCTACAACTCAACAAGACTAAAAAACAGGAACCTTAATTGATTCCTGTCTTTGAGCCTTTTTTGAAGTGTGTCCATTTTGGGGTTCACTTCATTCAAACCCCGCTTTCTTTATTATTCACCAATCCCATAGAACTTTTCAAAGAATGAGATGATGTCCATAATAACTTTTGCTTTTTTCTCTGCTCTATTATTTCCGCCGAATCTAGACATAGGTGGAAGTATTTTATCTAAATCAGGCCCATTAGTTTTAACATAACCATCTCTGAAACAATTCCTAATAAAATCACGTGTTTCTATTTCTCTCAAACTATAGACCTCAATGATGTGTTTCAATTGTCTTTCTTTTTCTTCTGCTATGTAAGCATGCCATTCTGCTATAACATCATCCATCTCAGTAATGCCCGCAAGGAAATTTTGTATCAATACGCGCTTGCTACGTAATTCCGGTGATGCGTCCATTGCTTTTTGAATTGCTACCACAATCTCCTTATCTTTACAATGAGAATCATGGTATTTTTTTACAAGCATTAAGATATAATCAATATTAACTTCAATTTGTCTGATGAGTTCAATTTCAAAAACAATATCATCATTAACGTTCTTGGCCTCACCATTTTTCGGATTTCTTTGATGTAAATCCAAGTAACGAGAACAATAATCTTGGAAATCTATATCACTTACCAATTCTTTGCCTTCAAAATCATCGAAAGATGATAAGAGATTCTTCATTCTTAAGATTAAGCCAAACAATTTAATAAATTCTTTTTGGTTTTCTTCACCTTCAACACGAGGTTCAGATAATGGATATTTTTCAATTAACTCATCAACGAGTTCTTTATAACCTTTGTGATAAACACCCTTTTCATCAGTATAGCCATTGTAGTAATCGCTAAAGCTCTTTAAGAGAACAATACCACTAGCCCCTTTGTCACCGAATAATGCTATTGATTCATCCACTTTCTTTTGAAGAGGTCTAAAGCAAACAATATTGCCAAAGGTTTTGATACTATTTAAAATACGATTTGTGCGTGAAAACGCCTGCAAAAGTCCATGCATTTTAAGATTTTTATCAACCCAGAGAGTATTCAAAGTTGTTGCATCAAAACCAGTTAAGAACATTGAAACGACGATCAATAAATCAAGCTCTTTGTTCTTCATCTTCAAAGAAACATCCTTATAGTATCTTTGGAAGCCATCACTACTAGTAGAATAATTTGACTTGAACATCACGTTGTAATCTTGGATTGCGGCTTCTAAGAAATCTCTAGAACTTTGGTCCAATAAAGATGTATCTTCTGGGTTTTCTTCGCTAATGATTCCATCCAAATCTTCATTAGCGCCATAGGAATAAATAATGGCAACCTTTAATTTGTGAGCCTCATCAACTAATGCCATTTGTTTTTTGAATTCAGAATAGTAAAGCTTTGCTGATTCTATTGACGATGTTGCTAAGATCGAATTAAAACCGCCAACTTTAATTGGTGCTTTTTCTTCTTGCTTGCCTTTAATGACATCTGTAGTGTTTAAAACAACAGAATGCGTATAATATTTCTCGTTTCTATAGGTCTTTTGAGCGAAATGATCGATTATGTATTTTGTAACTAGCGATATTCTTTCGGGAGCGTTATAAGCAGCTTCTCTATCAATATCAAAAATATTTTCATCTTCAATATCTTTATCTTCACCCATCGTTTTAATATAGTCCACTTTGAATGGGAGTACATTTCTATCATTGATAGCATCAATAATTGTATATGTATGTAATTGGTCGCCAAATGCTTGAGCAGTTGTTCTTAAATTTGGATTGTTATTCGTGGATGCATTAATAGTAAATATAGGTGTTCCAGTGAAGCCAAAGATAAAGTATTTTTTGAAGGCTTTAGTGATAGCTGAATGAGCTTCGCCAAATTGCCCACGATGACATTCGTCAAAGATGAGTACCACTTTCTTATCAAAAATGGGGTGACCTTGATTTTGCTCAACAAAAATAGATAATTTCTGAATCGTTGTAATAATGATTCGAGCATTAGGATCTTCCAATTGCTTTTTAAGTTTAGCTGTTGAGGTATTAGAATTGGCAGCCCCTTTTTCGAAGCGATCATATTCTCTCATTGTTTGGTAGTCTAAGTCTCTTCTGTCAACCACAAATAAAACTTTATCTATATAATCGAGCTTGCGGGCTAATTGAGCAGTCTTAAAAGAGGTAAGCGTTTTTCCACTACCAGTGGTATGCCAAATGTAACCACCAGCAGCGATTGTTCCATACTTCTTGTAGTTATTAGCGATTTCTATTCTATTAAGAATTCTTTCCGTAGCTGCGATTTGATATGGCCTCATGACGAGTAGCTTTTTCTCATCAGTAAAAACACAGTATTTAGTAAGAACATTTAACAGAGTATGTTTAGCAAAAAAAGTTCTAGTAAAGTCTACTAAGTCAGGAATTATTTTATTGTTGGCGTCGGCCCAGAAAGATGTGAATTCAAAGCTATTGCTCGTTTTTTCACTTTTAATTGTTTTCCCCAGATCCTTGATGTGAGAAAACCTTGTAGTATTTGAATAATACTTTGTGTGTGTTCCATTAGAAATAACAAAAATTTGGACAAATTCATATAATCCACACCCGGCCCAAAAACTATCTTTTTGATATCTGTTAATCTGGTTAAATGCTTCTTTAAGAGCCACTCCTCTTCTTTTTAACTCAACATGAACCAAAGGAAGACCATTCACCAAAATGGTCACATCATAACGATTTTTATAAGCGCCGTCTTCGACTTCGTATTGATTAATTACTTGTAATCTATTGTTATGAATATTGGTTTTATCAATAAGTTTAATATTTTTAGTTTCGCCGTTGTCTCTCTTTAAAGGGAAGACATGGTTTTCTTGGATAATTTGAGTTTTTTCAACAATTCCTGCGTTTGGCTTACTGATACAATTATTAAAGATTTGCCTCCATTCACTATCAGTAAATCGATAATCATTGAGCAGCGAAAGTTGAATTCTTAAATTATCAAGTAGGTCTTTTTCTTCGTGTATTGAAACATATTCATACGCTTGTTCGCTAAGCATTCGAATAAACTCTTTCTCAAGAGCAGCTTCGCTTTGAAAAGAATCAGAACGTGAAGTAGCTGGCTTATATTCTGCTACAACAGTTTCTTCATTAGATTGAGATATAACAGTATATTGTGCCATTTAATACTCCTTTTCTCCAACTTCAATTATGAAATACGGGTTTAAACAATGTTTAGAAACAAGATTTAAAGGCGTGAGAGAAGATTTAACTCTACAGAACGACATTATGTTCTTTGGAGCTTCTTCAAATTTAACTACCTTAAACCAGAAAGCAAATTTATCAGCTTTATCTCGATAATATTCAGGGATTTCACATAATGGAGGTGTTTCTTTCTGCAATTTAACAACATACGCCCAGTATCTTCCGGTCTTACCACTTTGAATCAATAATATTCTAGGCTTTTCTTCTGATCGGATTGCTTTGATGGCTTTTTGAGATAATGGAGACCCCATCTTTCCATACCAAACGTAACCTAGTTTGTTAATTAATTCTTGATGTGCTTGAATAGTTCCACATTCTGGTGAAAAATGTTCTCCAAATCTAAGAGCAATTGTATCCACTATTATTTCGCCTCCTTAAAAGAAAGCGAGAGGTCGCGGTAATATTCATATTGTCTTTGACGAATATTTATTTCAGCCGGTATGCCATAAGAGGTATCGTTTGCTAATCTTTCAAATTTATCTAATACTTCAACCACCTTTTTTTGAATATCAAGAGATGGGACTTTAACAATGAGATTTGAATAAAAACTTATCCATAAACGCTTGTGCTCATTTGATGAATAATTAAGTTTAACCATTGTATAAAACAAAAATCTTAAAAGCACTTTGCTTTCATCGGTTTTTATTATCTTCATTGCAGAAGATTTGACTTTAAAGGGGAAATCAACCCATTTAAAAGCACCAGTAAAATCATCAAATATGATGACAGGGCTATCTTTTGATGCTGGATAAATATTACTCTTTTCATCGGTATATCCTAGAATGAACGATTGTCCAGCGGTTAATACGGGTGTGTCATATGAATCATCATAATTTGTGCTGCTAACTATGTATTTTGATGGCTGTTCAAAAGAAGAAAATGTATTAATAGCCATTGCTTTTTCTGAATCAGTAAACTTCATCATTCTATCAAGAAAATAAGAATACTGTTTTTCTCTTAACTGTTTTTCAGTTATTAGTTCACTTTTTAAGTTTAGAAAAGCATCTAAACAATCAACTACTTTATCTTGTATTTCAACAGGAGGTACCGGAATTCTAAGATTTGCGATCATGGCCGCATTAACGTTTGGGACAGAAGATACTTGTTGGTTGAACTCAACAATTTCTAAAGCGTATTTAAGAAATCCCAATCTTAAAACATTGTTGTTTTTCGGAATAATAACCTTAAGACGAATAATTGGAGTAAATTTAGCTTTCCTAATTTGCGGATGCCCAATTGTACCGATTGATGAAAAGGTCACAGCATCACGGTCAATTACATAAGTAGAAGAGAAACCATATAATTCGTTGCCGTTTATACCATTAGAAAAAACCGGATATGGGCATTCTTCTGTGGCTGGATTGCCCTTTACACAATCAGAAGGAGCTTCGCCTCCGGTGTAAATATCACACACATCGCCTACTTTTTTGTAAGGGACTCCATCAGGACATAATTCTTTAATGAGATCTTGTAATTTCTTCATATACCTTACTCGCCAAATTCTTCTATAATTTTTCTAATTTTATCTCTTAGTTCATCTTCGTGCGCAACAACGTCATCCGCCTCTTTATTAATCTTTTTAATGTCCACAAATTCTTTTTGGTTTTCTTTTTCTACATAGGTAGAAACTGAGAGTGTATAATCATTATCAACAACAGATTGATATGAAACTACCTTAGAAAAATAATCGAGTTCTTTTCTATCCTTAAAAGTTTCAACAATACGCAAAATATTATCGTTCTCTAAACGATTATTATTCCCAACCTTTATAAATTCTTTGGAAGCATCAATAAATAAGAGATCGGTATTAGTTTTATTCTTTTTTAGAACCAAAATACAAGTCGCAATTCCTGTTCCAAAAAACAAATTGTCTGGAAGCTGAATTACACAATCAACATAGTTACTATCTACGAGATACTTTCTTATTTTCTGCTCTGCTCCTCCACGGTAAAAAATGCCAGGAAAGCAAACTATTGCAGCAGTTCCATTCGTTTTTAGCCAAGCAAGAGAGTGCATAATAAAGGCTAAATCTGCTTTAGTTCGTGGAGCAAGAATTCCTGCAGGAGAGAATCTTGGATCATTAATTAACAAAGGATTATCTTCTCCTGCCCATTTAATTGAATAAGGTGGATTTGAAACGATAACTTCGAATGGTTCGTTATCCCAATGTTGAGGAGAAATCAATGTGTCTTCACAAGCAATGCTGAATTTATCAAAGGTAATGCCATGTAAAAACATGTTGATTCTACAAAGATTGTATGTGGTGATGTTTATTTCTTGACCAAAGAATCCTCTGAGGACTTTTCCTTTTCCGAGAACTTCTTCTGCTTTTAATAACAAGGAGCCAGAGCCACATGCCGGATCGTAGACACCATCTACTTCTGTTTTTCCAACTGTAGCTAATCTCATTAACAGTTCAGACACTTCTTGAGGAGTAAAAAATTCGCCACCGCTCTTTCCAGCGTTAGATGCATACATTGACATTAAGTATTCATAAGCATCACCGAAGGCATCAATCTTACTATCTGTATATGCCAAAGGCATATCGCCAATCTTCTCTAAAATCTTAGTGAGTTTTTCGTTTCTTTTAGCAACTGTTGGACCGAGTTTATTAGAGTTGACGTCAATATCATCAAACAAACCAGTAAAGTCACCTTCACTACTTGTACCAGTAGCAGATTCTTCTATATGTTTAAATACGCGTTCGAGTGTTTCATTTAAGTTTTCATCATTGTGAGCTCTTCTTCTAACATTGCAGAAAAGTTCACTAGGAAGAATAAAGAAGCCAACATTATTAACCATTTCTTCTCGAATAGATTCAGCTTCTCTATCATTCATTCTTGCGTAAGAGAAAGACCTATCACCACTTTCATGTTCGTTTTCATCGATGTACTTCTCCAAGTGCTCAGAGATATAACGATAAAACATGATTCCAAGAATATATTGTTTGAAATCCCATCCATCAACACTGCCTCTTAAATCATCAGCAATGCTCCAAATGGATCGATGTAATTCTTCGCGTTCAGTATTTGCTGGCATAAAAGTTTCCTCCCTTTAGTCCGCTAAATATATTATTTACATATCACAAAGAGTATATCACATATACCTGCGCTTATCACATAGATTTAAGGTTATTTAATTAAAAAACGGCAATATAGTCCTATTTCCGGCAATACATCAATATGGATTTCTTGATTTTTATCAAAAAATGCCCTTTTTGGCCAAACCGTGGAATGGGCATATTACAAAAAAGTTAGATTTAATCTAAAGAAAAAGGACTGACACGTTTGTATCAATCCTATGTTTCTAAGTTGGTGACCCAAACGGGATTCGAACCCGTGAATGTTGCCTTGAGAGGGCAATGAGTTAAGCCACTTCTCCATTGGGCCAGTTGGTGGTAATTATACCACCGTTTATATTCATTTAGAAAGCACTTG
>Ga0256407_10009582_pt1 | contig 13841 bp, 12 predicted proteins | sample RumenRJG_04DNA_FD_193489 | JGI IMG/M metagenome (GOLD analysis project Ga0256407, IMG submission 193489) | Bovine rumen microbial communities from Lethbridge, Alberta, Canada - RJG_04 | ecosystem: Host-associated > Mammals > Digestive system > Stomach > Rumen | place: Canada: Alberta... | reverse complement strand
GAACCGGCGTAAGCTCTTCGCCTGTCGCGTTCGGACGCTTAAAGATTAAAGGATTAAAGCAATAACTGCAGTTTTCGTTAGGTTCAAAACTGAATGAGATTCCGCTTTGTGAGTCTGTTATGCGGGCAATGCTTACGTTTTTAAGCTTGCCTTTTTTATTTAATGCTTTTGAGCTCTTGCTTGTATCAATTTCAATTTTTTCTCCAGAATCAACTGCCTCGAGCGTGTAATAAGTTATGTTTTCCGGAACAAAATTTGTGTGCGCAATATTTGATTCAACTGCAAACTTTGCGCTGAATTTTTTGTCGCTTTCGTTTCTTATAATGTACTGAACGCTCATGCCTGTAGAATTTACAATATATTTCTTCTTAAGGTAGATTTTCTGCATTGTAGAAAGGCACTTTGCTTCTGCATAAAGCTGAATTTCGTGATGATTCTGTGAAAATTTAAGTTCCCTGTACTGAATCTTTGAGAAGATTCCGTTTCCGGCTGGTTTTCCTTCAATGTAGTCATTAAAATCATCGTTACTGAAAATATGGTCAATAAAGAAACCTCGTTCGTAACCGTCGGTTGTTTTATCGTATTCTTCTACTCTGGATAGATTGTCCGCATAGTTTCCTGTATTTTTAATGATTTCAAGTTCCTGCAGTGCACCGCTTACAAGCGTAATGTAAGAAAAATAATTTTGCATGCGGCAGACATATTCTTTTTTTCCGTCGCCGTTGTAGTCAAAGCTTAAAATTGACTCACGGAATTTTCCGTCTTCGCGCAGAATCTTTTCTGCTTCCATAAGCGCTTTATAAGACTGCTGCCTGTATTGAGAATTAGAAAAAACTCCGTTTTGCGTACACAAAAGACCGGCTCCATTCTGTGCTTCCCACAATTTTGCCCGAGCAGAATTCTTTCGCATCTTGTCGGTTTTGTACTGATTTACAAGCATGCTTATGTACATTATGCGGTTATAAAGAGCCCGGCTTTGAGGATATGCTTCCATAAAATCATAAACAGTAAAGTTCTGATTTTTCTTTGTATCAGTTTCGGTAAACGGCACGTTTATCCATCGTGCAATTTTTCCATTAATTCCGGCTGTAACGTACGCAGGAATTTTCATGCAGTCGGTTTTTCTGTAAGTATCTGTAGTAATAAATTTTACACGGCTGTCCGGCTGCTTTGTCATATAATCATAAAGTTTTTCGAACCAGTTTGTGCTGTATAGTTCAATTATTTCTTCGTGGCTTAAAGAAATGTTTACTATGCGTTCCGGATTGCACTGAAGATATGTGTCTTTCTTTTCAGTTTTTTCAACAGACTTAATAATTTTCTTTATAAAATCTTCCGGTTCTGTGTCTTTGTGCGGAATAAATTCGTCGTAATAAGGGAAAATTTCAATAGATTTTCCTAAATCATTCATAAAAAGCGGAAGGAACTTTCTTTTGTTTTCAGGAATAATAGAACTTTCCAAAATAATATATTCAATTCCGCAGGTCTGAAGGCTGTTTACAAGCGAAGAATCCCAGCAGTCGTCAAAAAGACTTATTCCTCTCGGGCGCTTTCCCATTGTCTGGCGGATTTCTGTAGAAAGAAAATCTATCTGCCCGTTTCGGTCTACAGGGCTCAAAAGCGGAAGAATCGGGTCATTGTAACCGCCGCCAAGAATTTCTATCTGTTTGCGCTGAATAAGTTCTTTTAAAATTGCAATAAGCTCGTTACGGCGTCTTTTAAAAAACTGAATCTGTTTTCCGGAAATTGAAAAAGTAAAATGAAAATCAGGATGAGTATAAAGGAATTTTACTATCGGCTTGTATACGGCCGAATAGTTTTTATCAAGCACGTCATTTGATACCATGCTTGACGTTACAGATTTTAAATTGAAGCTTACGTATATTGAATTCATAATTCTTTATACGGCTTCCCACCCAATCTGCCGTCTGTAATTCCTGCTCCCCTATATAAAGTATAACTAACCTTTCCCCAAAAGTTAGCAATTTATGACTGACAAAAGACTTTGCCTTTTTCTTATTTTTTTGTATGTTTAAACATTCTATAACAATATGCCCATATTTTAAAGTCTTTTTTGCTGTCCCAGACAACTTTTTCTTCATTTTCTTTATGTGAGCATGATGTGTAGCCGGCTTCTGTTTTTGAACACAAACGTATTTTTTGTGTGTCTGACGGAACCATGCTTATAATTTTCTGTGGGCAGATTTCTGCGCATTTTCCGCAACCAATGCAAAGGTTTGAAATGACCGCGGTATTGTTTACGATAGATATTGCCTCCTGAGGACAAACTTTTATGCAGTCACCAAGTCCAATACAGGCAAATTTACAGTCCGAAACAGAACCATACAGAGCTTTTACCATGGAACAGGTATATTCTTCTGTAAAACTTATTGGTTCAAGCGCAAATTTTTTGTTGCAGGAACAAAGTACAAGCGCTTTTTTATCGCTTCGTTCGATTTCAGGTTCTTTGTATTCAATTGTAGAAATTTCTTCGTTAGAAATAAGCGGATCTTCATCCTTATCTATATTTTTGATTGAAGGATTCAATATGTAATAGACAAAACTTAAAAGAATTGCCAGAAGAAGAATAATCAGTACAAAGATAACTGTGCAGATAATCATTGTATTACCCCCTCAGAAATCCATGAAATATCAAATGTTGTAAGAATAATAATTAATATTGCAAGGAAAAATAAAAACAATGTGTAGTACTTTTCTATGGCAAACGCTCCGTAAACTGAAAAACGGAATTTGAACGCATAGCACAATGGAAGCAAAACGATTATTGCTGCAAAACATGAAAAACAGATTACTATTGAATTTATAAGCGATGTGCTTTCAAAAATAGAAAGAAGTACAATCAAAAATGAAACTACAAATTCGGCGGTACTTTTTCCGGTTGTAAGGCGAATAAGTGCTTCTAAGAAAGAACTTAAAACAGCAAAAATCAAAAAGCAGATTATTGGAAAAAGTTCTACAAGCTTAAGAGGAATCAGAATATTTGAGGTAATAAGCCAGGTTAGCATTGAAGTTCCAAGAATATTCAGTGCCGCTTTTATATAAAATGTGATTGAATAGAAATTTGAGATTCCTATTTCTTTTACGCGGTTAATTCCAATTCCATAAAAAAGAACGGCAGATGCAAACAATGTGTAGTAAAGAAAAGTATCTAAATAAATCATTTATGCCTCCGCCTTTTTAATTTTGTCAAATTTGTCTGCTATGTAAGTTGTTACGAACATGCATATGCTTGCAAGCATAAAGCCGCCCGGCAAGGTTGCAAGAAACGAAAAAACTCCTGCCGAATCAGAACTTATTATTACTTTCTGGTAAATCTGGTGTTTTGCACCAAAGAAAGTAAAAGTGCCAAAGCCCAGAATATCTCTTACAAGTGAATATATAAGTCCTGCAATGGTAAAAAATGTTACGCTTCGTAAATTGAATTCAAGCCTCTTTTTAAGTGACGAACCGTTGTCTTTATAAAGATATCCAATCATAAAAAGAGAAACTGCCGGTAAGTAAAGCATGTAGCCAAGTGTAAGCACTGTTTCCGGATAGGTAATCACCAGAACCTGTCTAAGAACTAGTGTTGTTGTAAGTATAAAAAGTACCGAAATTATTGAATGCATTTCCTGCATTTCAAGTTTTCTTATAAGTGAATTTACAAGTGTTCCTGTAAGTGTAAGCAGAAAGAGCTCTGTCATAAGAATGAATCCAAAAATGAATCTTCCCGGAGACGGAAGCAAAAGAGCGACATAAGCTGCAATGTATACAAAATAAGTTTTATTCTTCATAAAATTTCCTGTATTTATTTTATAATCTGCGGAATTTTCTTTTTCCAGTAAATAATACTTTTGTTCAGACGATTTTCATTAAGCTGTTTTGCAATGCGGCCTGTGGTAGTTGAATAGCCCACAAACTCAACATTTTTTTCGCTGTCCATTATATATACAGCCGGAAGCGGACCGTAAAGAGTTTGAATTCTTATGATAATTGCTGAATACACGGTTCCGGTTTTTCTGTTTCTTATTTCAAACAGCGCAGAATTCATAGCCAGCGGATTGTTTATTGGAATTGCGTTTCCAACAGTCCATGTGTCTGGGGCAGAAGTTTCAAGAACATCTTCTACAGAAAATTGAAGATATCGGTTCCAGTATTTAGAAGTAGATTTTATGGAATAAATTGAAATGCCAAAAATAAAGGCAAGAATTCCAACGAAAATTCCGTATTTCTTAAAAAAAACTTTATTCGATATATTATTCATTAGCTGTAACCCTACTTAAAATAATATCATTTCTTTTTTCTTCTATAATGCGGATAAGCATGGCAAGAATATTTGAAAATAAAAGTGTATATGCCATTCCAATCGGCGAAGTGCCGCAGCCAATAATAAGGAATGCAAAAATTCCGCTTCCAATGCTGAACAGAATCTTTCCTATAAAGGAAACAGGCATTGTTCCGTATGACTGAAGCATAAATGTTGCGCAGAAAAGTATTCCACTTGTAAAAAGCGCAAGAATTACATCTCCCTGATTCAACTGGCCACCGAAAAAGACTGGTGCAAAAAGCCTTACAAGCAGTGCGTATACAAAAAGGAAAATTCCAGAAACGTTGCTGGAAAATGCATTGTCCGAAAATAAGAAAAGTGAAGAAATGATTGTAAGCAGATTAAATCTGAATGCTGGAATTGTAGAATGTGTGTCCCAGAGGAAAGAAACAAGACCTTCCGGAATGGTGATCCTGAAATAACTGAAAAAGGAATTGTTCAAAAATGAAGTTACTGCTGAATCAAAACTGTAGATTGGGAATGTGCCGTTTTGAATTAAAAATACCGAAGGATTTTTTATTGGAATTAAATCTGCGGTAATAAGAAATTGCGGAAAAAAGCTGCTTCCAATTATCCATGCAATTATTACAGTAAAAACAGACATATTTATCCAGCTGTTTATGCTTTTACAGATTATTGCCCTGAAGGTAAAAATAGAAATAAAGGTCATAAAGAAAACTGCAGGAACCGGGTATCCGGCAGGAAGAAGCATTCCAATTATAATTCCTTGCAGTACAACATAAATGGTGTTATAAGGCTGTTCCTTTTTGATAAGGTAAGAAAGAGCCGATGCACACAAAGAACCCAAAAAAGCGGCCGCAATTATAAAAAGGTTTGAATAGCTTTTTGAAAGTGCGGTAAAAAGAATCTGTATTGAAAGCAGAATCAGAATTCTTATGGAAACGCTGGAAATTGAAGGTCTGTTATAAACAAACGGTCTTAGAGAAATTCTGTCGTTCAAAAGTTTTTCCATCATTTTGCTTCCCCGTTTTTATTTAAGTTGTTTTCTTTTAAAATATTTATGGTCTGTGATAAAGGAAGTCTTGCCGGGCAAACGGTATTGCAAAGTCCGCATTCCGTACATATAAGCGCAGATTTTTCCAGATTTGCAGTTTCTTCTTTGAACGAAACATAGTTGTTGTAAAGAATATCCGGAAGAATTTTTGCAGGACAAACAAAGCGGCAGTTTCCGCAGTTGATGCACGAGTATACATGCCGGTCGGTTACCTTGCGCGCAGAAACGAACTCTACCGATTTTACATACTGTGTAACCGGCACATCCATACTTGTAATCATTGTTCCGTTTAACTTGCCGTTTATGATTATCATTTTAGGCTGTTTTATAAAGCCGCCGATCTGCGAAACAATTTCCTTTATTGAAGTTCCAATTTTTACGTTTAAAAGGCAGGATGCGTAAAGGCAGTTTCCCGAAAAATGAACAAATTTGTTTATTGCAGGAATGCCAAGTGCAACGGCCTTGTATGCTTCGTACATTGTTGAAGAATCTGTAAAAAGGTCATTTTTTGTAACGTCAAAATTGCAGGCCTTTTTTTCGTTTTTTGCAAAAGTGCTTACAATTTCCTTTACGTTTCCGCAGGGGTACTTTCCCGAATTCATTTCCAGAAAGCATACGTTAGGAATATTTACCTTTTCAAATTTGTACGCAAAATCATTTTTTTCTGTAACTGCAAAAACAATTCCCGATGCACCAAATGCTTTTGCTGTAATCTGTGCGCCTTCTACAATTTCATCAAAATAAAATTTTGACATAAGCGAGTCTGTAATCCGGAAAATATCTTCATCAAACATTCTTACGACCAGCGCCGATGCCTTTTTATTTTTCTGAATCTGAAGTCCAAGATTTTCTGCTTTTGCAATATTAAATGTATTTACAATGCCCTTTTCTATAAAAGACTTTACAATTGATTCTGCTGAAATTGAATCTATATTTTTTTTGTTATTTTTCTTTCCAAGATATGAAAAACTTCCGCCTGTTTTAATTCTAAGCGCAAAATTCTGCTGACCGTATGGCGTAATGCATGGAATGCAGGCTTCTACTTTTCCTGGTACCGAAGAATGAATATATGAAGAATTTGTTCCCTCTCCCCTTGCAATTATATCGCCTTCTTTTACGGTGTCTCCAATATTTACAACAGGTCTGGAATCCTTTTCAAATTCCTGACACAAAGGAATTGTAACGTAATGAGGTAAAAAGGAATTTTCAGTCTTCTTATAATCTCTTAAAAGATTTAGTTTGTTGCGGTTTTCTGTCATCGTCTTTTACTCTTTGTAATAATAATGGAAATGCATATAAAAAGTAATATAAAAAAGCTTGTAATCATCATTATAATGCTGAAAAAGCCCATAGTGTATGAATTTGAAGAAGCGTAGCCGGCAGAAAAGTCTTTTCCCTGATTTTTCATTACCTTTTCAATTGATTCAAATTTAAGCTTATCTATATCGTTCCAGGCATTTGTTTTAAAAGTCTGATTATACGCCATAACGTCCTTTGTTTTTGTTATTTTGTTTCCGTCTTCGATATAACGTGGAAATTCTATAAAATCCTTTTTTTCTGATGAAGAATTCAGTGAACGGTACGGATAAGATTTTACGTTCCACAGCCAGTCATAATAATCATTAAGTCCCGGAAGATTTTCTGATTTTGCTCCTCTTGCGGCCGGAAGCTGTACGCTTGAAAAATGTGTATTAAGTGAATCTGATGATGTAAGCACAAAGAAAAGCATTAAAAGCGCTGCTGCAGAACATGTCATCGGTAGTATTTTTTTAGGCTTTTCCGCGTATACGGAAACCATCTTTGCCGGACGAATAAAAACCGGAATAAAAGATTTTTTGTTTTCAAAATAGTTTTCTGTTTGGTATAAAAATTTTAACGTTGTGTAAATGCCTGCAAGTGTAAGAATAAAAAGCATTCCAGATTTTACAGAACATGCAAAGGCGCACACAATGGCACATAAAATCATAATAAAAATGATTTTGCGGTTAATAAGACATGAAACCGCTCCTTTGCGACGCCAGATATTTGAAATGTAAAATACAAAAAGAAGACAAAGGCAGCTTGCAACCGCAACCGGATAAAACGGATTGCACAGAATATAAAGCTCCAGCGGAAAAGCTGCCAGAGAAAAAACAATCGGGTTATAAGAATTAAAAGTAAGAAAAAGCGCAAACAAAATGAATATAACCGGAAGAATCCACGGGTAAACGGAATTTGCATCGGCACCGCATTCTATTTTTTTGGCATTTAATATTTCAATTGTTTTGGAAATTTTAGCTTTGTAAGCTGCCGGAATATAATAAACTCTGTAAGTTTTTGATTTGTCATAGAAATAGGCATTGCGCTTAGTTGAGTATTCAAAATCCTTGTTCTGGGCGTTTATTTTTAGCATGGAAATTTCTGCCGAATTTGCGCTCAAATTTACAGGAAGATACTGGTCGTAAAGAGATGCATATTCGGTAATTTCGCTTTCGGAAAGTGCCTGCTTTACAAGAAAATCGTCTATTGCGGCAGGAACATAAAGCATTGAATAGCCCTTCCAGAGCTGACCTGTAGGAATAGATTTAAAAGTTACGGTAAGCAGAAAAATTAAAAGAGAACAGATTGCGTATAAAAGGTTTTTGTAATTAAATCTCATTTTCTGCTACATTAAAAGGAAAAATGCGAGAGCAACAAAAAATCCCAGCAGACAGCCAAAAATAACTTCTACCGGGGAATGCCCGTTTACTTCCTTTATGGGATTATATTCTTTTATTATTGAATTCTTTTTAAGCTCGTTTCCAAGCTGATTAATTTTTTTTGCCTGAATTCCGCTTGAGCGTCTTACTCCAAGTGCGTCGCGTATTACAACAAAGAAAAATGCAAGTGAAAGAATGAATATGTCTGAATTTATGCCGTTGTTAAATGCAATGGAAACACACAGTGAAGATACAAGTGCCGAATGACTGGACGGCATTCCGCCTGTTTTCCAGATCATAGTTTCAATCAGTTCGCTTAATGAAGAAATGCGTCCATAAAATAACTGAATTGCAGTTTTTACAAGCTGAGCGCCAAGCCAGCTGAATACACCCGCAAGCAATACCGGATTAGAGAAGAAATCTTTTAGATGACTGTAGAATGTTAATTCAGACCCACCCATTGCACATATATTTTATCACATCAACAGCTGTTTTTACTAGTAGAAAAGTTTAATTTTTACTAATACAATCCTTATCATGCAGTTTAGTGATTTTAATGCTTCAAAAGATGATGACGGACGCCGCCTTGACCGAATTGCAAGAAAATTTGTAAGCGGTAAAAATCTTTCGGAAATATACAGCTTAATACGCAAGGGGCTTATAAAAATCAATCACAAAAAGGCAAAACCAGATTCCCGCGTTCTGGAAGGTGATGTTGTTTCTTTTGCAGATTTTATTTTAGAAAATGAAAATCAGACTGAAGTTACAAACTGTGAAGCCAAAAATAATAAAACTAAAAAGAACGGTTTTGAAGAGCTTAATATTATTTTTCAGAATCAGCATATTCTTGTAATAGATAAACCTTACGATGTTGCCGTTCACGGTTCAAAAGATTCTCTTGATAAAACAGTTCAAAGCTTTTACGACTCTAGTGTAAATAAATCTTCCCTTTCATTTAAAACCGGACCTTTGCACCGGCTGGACAGAAAAACTTCGGGGCTCTTGTGTTTTTCGTTAAGTCTGGAAGGAGCGCAATGGTTTACTCAGAATATAAAAAATCACAGCATTCATAAGTCTTACTATGCGCTTTTAGAAGGTAAGTTAGAAGTCAGTGAACATTGGGAAGATTTAATTTTAAAGGATGGAGAAAAAAAAGACGGCTTTTATACGGTAAATGCCGTGCATGATGATTTTTGCGATAATTCATCTGAAAATAAAGGTAAAAACGCAATTTCTTATGTAACTCCTTTAGCGTATGGTTCTTTTAATGGTGTGACGGTAACGCTTGCAGAGGTTGCAATAAAAACCGGACGTACGCACCAGATCAGAAGTCAGGCTGCCCTTCACAATCACAGACTGCTTGGCGACAGTGCTTACGATTCAAAAATTGCCTGTGTGGGACGCAGCTTTTTTCTTCAGGCTTTTAAGCTTGAATTTCCGCAGAATAAGCTTGGGCTTCCGCCTGTAATGGAAATTCCGCTTTCGCCTGATTATAAAAAAATGTTAAAAAGTTGTGGAATTGATTTTTAAGGGTTATAATTAATTTATGAGCGGTTTGGTAGATAAACTTCTTCAGACATTCAGGCATATTCAGGTTTACGCGCTGGTCGGCGAAAGCGGCACTGGAAAAAGTTTCCGTTCAAAACTTCTTGCCGAAGAGTACGGCATTCATGCAATTATAGATGACGGTCTTTTAATTCAGGACGAAAAGATTGTTGCCGGCCGTTCTGCTAAGCGTGAAAAAACTTATATGGGCGCCGTTCGTGTTGCTCTTTTTGACGACAAAGAACACCGCGATTCCGTTGCAAAAGTTTTAAGAAAAACTCATATAAAGAAAATCCTTCTGCTTGGAACTTCCGAAAAAATGGTAATGAAAATTGCCATGAGGCTTCAGCTTCCGCAGCCGCAGAAAATCATCCACATTGAAGAAATTGCCACAAAAGAAGAGATAGAAAAGGCAATTAAGTCGCGGCAGGTTGAAGGAAAACATGTGATTCCTGTTCCATCAATCGAAGTAAAGCGCAATTATCCGCAGATTTTTTCATCTTCACTCAGAGACTTTTTTAGCCGTAAAAATATTTTTTCTAAAAATAAAACCGGCGGTTCAGGAAAACTTATTGAAAAGTCAATTGTTCAGCCGGAATTTTCAAAGAAAGGTCGTGTAGAAATTTCGGAAGCCGCCCTTACCCAGATGACAATGCACTGTGTAAATGAATGCGACCCGGATGTTAAAGTTAAGAAAATTTCCATTAAAACAGATTCGCGCGGTTACAGGCTTTTAGTTACCGTTGATGTTCCGTTTGGTACTCAGCTTACAGGTAAAGTTCACCGCCTTCAGCAGTATATAATTGACAAAATTGAATCTTATACAGGAATTCTTATTGAAGAAGTAAGCATTATCATCGATAAAATTTCGCGTACTCCGACAGAAAAAAAATAACAGTTTTACTCTACTCTGATTTTTTTTCTTCGTCTTTTTTCTGCTTTTTCTTTGAATTGTTTTTTTTATGATTCTTATGCTTTTTTGCCGATTTTTGAGATTCTTCTTTCGGGGCTTTCTTTTCTTCTGTTTTTTTTGATTCCTTTTTTACGCGCAGCTGAACGCCAAGATTAATCATTACGGTTTTTATGGCGTATTCTAGTTCTTTACGTACAGGATTCATTGGAAGAATAAAGTTTCTGCATTCAGCCCAGGTTTTTGTATAAAGTTCTGCCGCTGAATATTTTCCTTCAGTTTCTTTTTTCCAGTCTGTAATGCTTTTTATAAAATCTTCAATGAGGAAAACAAGTTTTTTCCCAAGTCTTGCGTCCGGTTCATTTTTGTTCAATTCGCCAAGCTTTTTCATGCTTTCAAGGTATGCTTTTTCAAAATCCTTGCTTTCGTAAATCATCGAAGTTGCAGAAGGTTGTATGTAAATGTAAAGGTCTGTGTTAAGTGCCTCTTTTACAATTTCTGCGCAGTATTTGCTGTTAATGATTTTTAACAGTTCTTCGGTAAGACGGCTTGGTGAAATTTGAGAAAGCAGCCCTGCCGAAGTTCTGATTTTGCGTCTTAAACGGAAAGGCATTTTTGCCTTTGTTGTTGCAGAATATTTTATAGCGCGAAGCATTCTTACAGGATCTTCTATAAAAATTCTTTCCATCGGAATTACTGGGCGTATTATATGTTTTTTTATATCACGAATACCGCCAACGTAGTCTATTACCTGTTCCTGAATTGTATCGTAATAAAGTGCATTCAGCGTAAAGTCGCGGCGTAAAACGTCTTCTTCAATTGTTCCAAAGTCGTTTCCAACAGAGCCATCTGCATTTGAACGGAATGTGCTTACTTCAAAGATTTTTTCGCCAAAGACAACGTGAACCAGACGGAATCTTCTTCCTATGATGCGAGAATTTCTGAAAATACGTTTAATTTTTGACGGTGTTGCGTCAGTTACAATATCAAAATCTTTTGGAGTGTTTCCTATCAATAAATCGCGTACTGCTCCGCCTACAATGTAAGCTGTGTATCCGGCGTCTCTGAGCCTTACGATAATCTGCAGAGCATCCGGGTCAATTTTTGAATTTGAAATTGAATGTTCAGATTTAGTATAAACGGCAGCTTTTTTTACCAGCCTTCCGTTTGCATCAGTTCCATATCTAATAAGCACAATAGTTAGATATTATGCGAAACGGGGGTTTGGGTCAAGGTATACTGCTCGTTGAGCCAGTAAATGATGTCCGTTTCTGTTTTTTCTTTGTCAATGTCGTTTAAAAGCTCGTGACGCATCTGCGGATATTCTTTGCTCCGAACGTCTTTTATTCCGCAAATTGCATATATTTTGCACAGTTTTATTACACTTTTTCCGTAATTTCCGACAGGGTCATCAGAACCGTAAAGCATAAGAACGGGCAAATCTTTTCGGATTTTGTTTACATTCTCGAGCTTAAGCATGTTTTTCATCAGGCGGATCATGTCGTAAAAGAATGAATTTGTAAGCGGAATGCCACACCATTTGTCCATGTGGTAAATCTGAACGTTTGATTTATCTTTTGAAAGCCAGTCATAATCAGTTTCCGGCTTTTTAATACGCTTGTTGTAAGCTCCAAATGAAAGAAATTTTAAGAGTTTAGCTTCCCGGAATTTTCCACGCAGCAGACAGATTAATGAAGAAGCCTTTGCTCCAAAGTTAAGAGCAGGATTTGGACCCGAAGTTCCCATTAAAATACAGCCGTCAATCATTTCTGAATGGGCTTCTATAAATGCCTGTGAAACGAATGAACCAAAAGAATGCCCTATAAGGAATGTTTTTAATCCGGGGAAATCCTGTTTTGCTTTTAGAATTATTTCTTCCAGGTCAGAAACAATTTTTTTTTCGCCGTCCGAAACTGCAATAATTCCATAGTCTCCTGAGCCTTTTTCTATGGCGTTGTCGGCTGTATGTCCGTGTCCTCTCATATCAAATGCAGTTAAAATGTATCCGTTTTCTGCAAGTACAGAACCAAGACGGTCGTATCGCATTGCATGTTCTGCAAGTCCGTGGTTTAAAATTACAAGACCTTTTAGCGGTGTATTTTCTTCGCTGTCTGGAATCCATCTGTTTACCCAAAGTTCTGCACCGTCTTTCATTGTCTGAAAAAAACTTTTAATCTGCATAATTTTCAATTTTTCCTATTTATGATAAAGTCTTTAATATGAATATTATAACAGAAAAAACTGTTTTTGGGGGAAATTCAATTGGAAAAATAAACGGCAAGACCGTTTTTGTTCCTTTTTCCATGCCTGGTGAAGAACTTGAAATCAATATTATAGAATCAAAGCGCGATTATGATACGGCAGAAATTGTAAAGATTTTAAAACCATCAGGCTTTCGTACCGAACCTTTGTGCAGTTATTATTACAAATGTGGCGGCTGTAATATGATGCATATTCAGCCGGATTATCAGCGTGAACTTAAAAAAAATATGCTGTGTGATATTTTTGCACAGCAAAAAATAAATCTTGAAGGAAAAATTAAGGTTGTTTCCGGTCCGGATTTTAATTATCGTTCCAGGTTTCAGCTTAACGATGGCGGCCTTTCTGAACGCGCAAGCAATAATATAATCAGGGTAAAAAATTGTCTTTGTGCAGAAACTCCTGTAAATGAATATCTTGAACAAATTTCTGAAACTTCTGTGGAAAAAGGTCGTATTCATCTATTTGGAAGCTGTTTTCTTGAAGATGCGACCCTTAATGAATCTAAAATTTATGTTTCCGGTAGTAAAACTGTAGAAAAAAATAGACTTCTTGGTAATAAGTCTAAACAGTTTAAGCGAAAAGAAAATCATTATTTTGCAGGAACTGTTGAACAGTCTGAATATGTTGCAACGGTTTGTCTTGGTGGTAAAAAAATCAGCTTTGATGTCCGCGGATTTTTTCAGTCTAACCTTTTTGTTTTTGAAAAAACTGTTAATCTTATAATGTCAACTTTGCCTCAGGGAAAACTTGCCCTTGATATGTATTCCGGTTGTGGAAGCATTTCAGTATTTCTTGCAGATAAATTTGAAAAAACTGTTCTTGTTGAGCATAATCGAGATGCTGTTGTTTTTGCAGAAAAAAATCTAGCGGGAAAAAATCATCAGAGTTTTGGGCTTAGCGGCGCTGCCTGGGTAAAAAACTGTTCTGATTCCTGTGGTCGGTTTGACGCATGTGTTGTAGACCCTCCTCGTTCCGGAATGGAAAAAGAAGTCTGCGATTATCTGTGCCGTTCAAAAATCCCTTATTTACGATCGCTTTCCTGCGATCCTGCAACTCACGCAAGAGATGTTGCGGCGCTTGTTCATGCAGGTTATGTTTTGAAAG
>Ga0256407_10009581_pt1 | contig 13841 bp, 6 predicted proteins | sample RumenRJG_04DNA_FD_193489 | JGI IMG/M metagenome (GOLD analysis project Ga0256407, IMG submission 193489) | Bovine rumen microbial communities from Lethbridge, Alberta, Canada - RJG_04 | ecosystem: Host-associated > Mammals > Digestive system > Stomach > Rumen | place: Canada: Alberta | collected... | reverse complement strand
GATAAAAAGATAAAATTAAACATTTTTTATTTTCTGTTTATGTACGATATTTAATTAAATATAATTTATTTAAAAATATATTAATATTCAATATTATCAGAGTGCCTAATTTTACTATTTTTGTATTATATTAATTGAGTTAAAAAAGAATGTAAATAAAATTTAATATGAAAAATATTTTTGATTTATGAAATAAACAATTATTATTAATTATTTAATGCCAAAATCAAAATAATTTTTGTCTTATTTTTATTGAATTATATTAGAGCAAAATTATATAATTTAAAAAATATAAAATAGAAACTATTTCAAATTTATTTATATTTTATACATATTTAAAAATGAAATTAAATGAAATTATAAAAATAATCATAAATTAGAAACAATATTTAAATATCTTAAAATATTTTATTATCTAATATATTATATAAATAAGAAAGAAAAATAAATAGTAAAAAACAATAAATTTTTATAAAAAATTTCAGCTTTTATAATATTTAATAGGTGTGGAATAGAAAAAACATTAAATAAAATAGAAAAGATGTAAATAAATATAAATTAAATAAGAAATAATTAAAAAAACTAAAATTATTTAGGAAAAATTATCAGATGTTTATCCATATGGTAGAATAATTGTATTTGGAGAAGGAATATTATTTATTTTACTACTAATACTAAATATTTATATTTATAATATTTTTCTGGATTAAATTATTTTATTTAATTGTTCTTGAAGAATATGTAGAATCATATTATTTATTATTAACATATTTGCATTTTTTTTGTTAATGCTTGTAATAAAAAAAAGATGATATGATGATGAATTTAAAAAATAAAACTTAAAAAAGTTATAGATATTTTTCGGATGGATTTTTATTGTTCTTTTTTTCTTTAATTTTTTATGCTTAATGATTATTTGTTGTTTTTCCATTTTCATTTATGATATATAAGATAAAAATGAAAATATTGGAAATAATATATTATCTCAATATAGATATATATGAAATCTTTGTTTAAAATTTTAATTATCAATTAATTTTTTTTATTTATTTATATATATTTTTAATTATAAATCTTAAAAATTTTTTGAATTCATATTTAATTTATTGTATTAAAAGAAAATAATCCAAATAGAATTAAAAAATGGAAATTAATGTGTACTTATTCAGATGCATTAGATGTTTTTGAATAAATTATTTAATGTAAATGGAAAATTTTTTTAAAAAAAATTTTATAATTTTTCAAAGGATATAATATGTATGAGGCTAGATGAAACACATAATTTAAAAATATAAGAAAGTAATTTTATAAAAAAGAAAGTACAATACATGAAGAATATGAAATAATATTATTATAACTAACAAATTAAGTAAAATCAAGTTTTTACAATTGAAATTTTTTTTTAAAAATTTCTTATTTTTTTATATATTTTTTCTTATTAGTATTATACTTATTAATCTTCTTATTCCTTATTTTAAAAAAAATATATTTTAAAAAAATATGAACACCCATTTAATTTAAAAATAATATATAATAATATGTATGAAAAAAAGAAAAATGATAGTAAAATTATTTATATAATATTAAATTAATAATTTTATAAATTCATTACCTTAAAAAAAGTAATTAGCTGGAATTTAAAAATTAAAAATTTTTAATATATCCTAAAATATTTTTATTAATAATTTTAAAATTAATTCTTTTTATATAATAATTAAATAATTTTATAATTTAATTAAGATCATATATATTGATAAATTTGAAATAAATATTTATTAAAAATGAAAAGATTTTTAATATATTCAATTTTAATCCTTTCAATATCATATTCTTTATTAGAAGATAATTGTAATGAATTAATGTTAGAATATCTAAAAAATTTTAACCCTATGAATTTTTCAAATCCAGTAGTATCAAGTGGAACAGGATATAATGACTTTGGAAAATATGATTTATGTGTGGAAAATAATTTTAGTTATTATTTATATCAAATCTCTTTTGAAATACCAACAGATAAATTAGTACCTTCATTTAGCGCATTTATAGGACTTTGTATTCCTGAAATTTGTTATAATGAAAAAATATTTGAAAATTGGAAAGAATTAGCAGAATCATATTTAAAACTTCCAAAAGATAATATGACTGTAATAAAAACATTTGAAGAAAATAATAAATATAGTAAATTAAATTTTTCATCTATTATTATTTTAATTGTAATTTGCTTTTTTGTTTTATTTTCAAGTGGTTGTGTAAAATTAATTGTAAATTGGTGTTTAGGAGAGTCAAATGATATAATTGAAGAAGAAGAATCACAAAGATTATCTAATAATGTAATTAAAAATGAAATAAATTCATCAGTTATGGATGAAAATAATAATAATAGTATTGAAATTAATAGAATTTCAGTTCCAATTGAACAAATTAAAAACAAAATAAATAAAAGAAAAAATGGTATATTAAATAATTTATTTGATGTTAATGATAATTATCAAAGAATGTTTGATTTACCAAAAGATAAAAAATTAAAAGCAGTTTATGGAATAAAAACTTTTTCAATGATATTTATAATGTTTTTATCAATGATAATGACATTTACAACTTATCCACTTCCAATAAGAAATCCAGAAGGTACATTAGAATATATTCGTTCATTTTTTTGGCAACTTTTTTTCAATAATACATTTTGTTATGATATTTATTTTTTTATTTCAGCATTTTATTTATCATATAAATTATCAAATAAAAATAAAGAAGAAACTCGATTTAGTTATTATTGTTTTAAAATATTTCATAAATTATTAAGATGGTATCCTGTTTATATAATTATTTTTGCTATTTATTATAAATATTTTATTTATACTCTTGATGGTCCTATTTCTGGTCATTTATTTAATAATGAAATTGAATCTTGTCAAGAATATTTTCCTATTATTTTAACTATATTACAAGATTTAACTTTTGGAATTTTTAATGGGAGTAAATTAAATCAAAATTATCTTTGTTATAATTGGAGTTGGTTTTCTGCTTGTTTAATTCATTTTTATATTGTTGGTTGTTTTTTAATGTACATATATAATAAAAAACCTAAAGCTTTCTATATTTGTTGTTATACTTTATTAGTTATTTGTACTGGACTTGAAATGTTTATTTTTATTAATAAAGATTATGGTATTACTTATTATGAATTACATTTAAAAAATAATAATCAATATTTTGAATTATATTATTCAAAAGTTTATATGAGAATTTCAACTTATTTAATTGGATTAATTTGTGGAATTTATTATGCTGAAAAAATAAAAGATGAAAATAGTTCTATTACAAATTTAAAAGATAATTCATTTTTAAAATTAACTTTTTATTGTTCTGGTTTATTAATTGATTTATTGATTATTTTTATTGGTTATTTTGCATATTCATCTGAATATTCTATAATGTTAAATAAAATTAATTTATTTATTAGAGTCATTTATAATGTTTTATCAAGGAAAATTTTTGTATTAGGATTCTTCTTTTTGATGCTTCCATTATTACAAAATTGTTATTATTATTTTGGAGGATTTGTTAATGATGATTGTTATGCATTTTTAAATAAAATATTATTTACCTCTTATTTAATTAATCCACTTTTAATTAGATTTATTTTATTGAATGCTAGATATCAATTATATTTTGATGGATGGTATATTTTGTTTTATGGAGCTGCAGCTGTTACTTTATCTTTTATTTGTGGATTTATTTTTACTTTATTATTTGAAATTCCTATGGATAATACTAAAAAATATTTATTTTCTAATGAAGAAAAAAAATATTCAAAATTAAGCGAAAGTGTTTAAATTAGATGGAAATTAATTTCTTTAAATCATAATATATATATTTTTTATTTTTAGAATAAAGGAATTATTAAATAAAAAACAATATTAAATTAAAATTTAATATAATAAATTTATTTATTATTCAAAATTTAAATTTATAAAATAATAAATATGAATATTTAAAAAAACAATTTAAAAACATTTCAAAATATTTATTCCCTTAATCAACTCCTAAAAACATAAAATTAAAAAACCCATATTTAAATCATAAAAAACCCTTTTAAAAAAACCCAAAAAAAAAATCCATATATAATCCTCCAAAATAAAAAATTTAATTTAATTTAAAAAACCCTCCAAAAATGTACATCAAATACCTAGTAATAAAAAGATACAAAAGTTACCGTGAACTAACATACATGGAGCCATTATCAAATGGAATAAATGTAATAATAGGTGCAAATGGAAATGGAAAATCCAATTTTTTAGACGCAATAATATTTGTATTAACAGACAAATATCAAAATTTACGTCAAGAAGATAAAAAACTTCTTCTTCATGAAGAACATGATGACAATTCAGAAGAATCTGGAATAATTTCAATAGAAATAATAATTGATAATAAAAAAAGAGATTTCCCAATTGATAAAGATACAGTTTCAATTATTAAAATTTATAATACTAAAGAAAATAAAGAAGAAATGATGGTTAATAATAAAAAATTATTAAAAGCTGATATTGGAAATTTATTAGAAAGTGCTGGATTTAGTAGAGTTAATCCTTATTATTTTATTCAACAAGGGAAAATTAATATGATGATTAATATGAATGATTATGAATATTTTGAATTATTTTCTGAAGTTATTGGAAGTAAAACTTATGAAGATAAAAAAATGGAAAGTTTAAAATTATTAGATGAAAGTAATGAATGTAAAAATAAAATTATTAAACAAAAAGATGAGATTAATGATTATATTGAAAAATTAAATAATCAATGTGAAGATTTAAAAGAATTTGTTAAATTGGAAGAAAAAAGAAAAGCATATGATGCTTTTTTAATTAATGAAAAAATTATGGAAATTCAAGTTAATTGTGAATTTCTTGAAGAAAGGAAAAAAGAAAAAATTATGAATATGGAAGAAATTAGTAAAAAACAAAATAGAATTAAAAATAAAATAAATATGAATTTAAATGAAATTGAAAAATTGAATAAATTCTCTTTATCTTTAAAAAATAAGATTGAAAAGTGTAATGAAGAAATTAATAATGTTGAAAAATTTAAATTTCAATATGAATCAAATTTAAGATTTATAAAAGATTCAAAAAATAATTTAGAAAATAATATTGAAAATTTAGAAAGAGAATTGAGAAAAATAAATGATGAAAAAGAAAAAAGTGAAAATGATTTAAAGAATATTGAAAAAAAAATAAAATCTTTAGATAAAGAAATTGAAAAATGTGAAAAAAATTATAATCAAGCTAAAAATTCAAGTGATTATCTTTTATTAAAATCCCCAAGTGAAAGAAACAAATTCATAAATACAGAAATTCAAAAATTAAATTCATCAAAAAAATTTATTGATGACAATATAATTGATATTGAAAAACAAATAAATGAAAATAAAGAAAAAATAAAAGAAAACGGAAGACAATTAGAAGAATATGAAAATAAATTTACCTCAATAACAAAAAAAATATTAGAATTAAATAACAAATTAATTGAATCAAAAAATAAAAGAAAAGAAATAATAAACAATATAAAAAGAAATGACATAGAATCAAATGAAATAAAAGAAGACATAAATCAATTAACTGATCAAATAAACAAATTAAAATTATCATTTCCTTCATTTGAAATATTTAATTCAGTATCAAAAATAATAAATCAAAAAATTCAAGGAGTATATGGATTATTATTAGATTTATTTGAAATAAATCAAAAAGCAAAAAACGCAGTTGACTTAATATTAAAAGATAAATTATATACAATAATTTGTGATACTTTAGAAACTGCAAATAAAATATTAGAAATAAATAAAAAAAATCAAGGTCCTGTTATTAATATTATTCCATTAGAATTTATTGAAAGTAATGTTAAATCAGTTGAACAAATAAAATTAAGTCAAATTCCTTCTTTAAGTCAAAATAATATGAATGAAAATTTTAGAAATCAATCACAAAAAACTCAATTAACAGGAGCAAAATATTTAATTGATTTTATTCAAATTAATCCTGATTTTATTAATAAATATCCAGAAATTCCAACTTCAAAATTAAAAAATATTTTAATTAAAAATTTTTCTATGTGTTTACTTGTTAAAAATTATGAAACTGGAATGAAATATGCAAAAGAATTAAATTTAACTTGTATTACTAGTGAAAATGAAATTATTAATAGAGGTGGTTATATTACAAAAGTTGGTTATTATGATTTTGAGAAACAAAGATGTAATTTATATGAAAAATTTTGTGAATCTAATAGAAATATTTTTTTACTTAATGAAAAAAAAGATGAATTGTCTATTATTAAAAATAATTTTAATAATGATGATAATGATATTGTTAGAGAACAACAAGAATTATTTAAAGAAAAGAATAATTTGAATTCTATTATTGAAGAAATTTCAAAAAATAAAAATGTTTTACAAAATGAAATTGCAAATTGTAGTCAAATGATTACTTATCAAAATAATATTATGGAAAAGTTATTATCAAATAAAAAAGAAATACAACAAAATATTGATATATATAATCAAATTCAAGAAGGAAATTTAGAATTAAATTCTCATACTGGAAATAAATTATTAGGTGAAATTCAAAAAAATGAAAAGAAAATTTATGAAATGACAAAATCAAGAAATGAACTTTCAAGTCAAAAAATAGAATTACAGTCAAGATTAAATAATTATTTAAATAAAAGAAAATTAGAATTAGAATCACAAATAAATCAATTACAAATAATATCATTAAATCAAAATGATTCAAATTTAAATGAAAAGGAAAATTCAAATAATATAGAAATAAGTAATAGTGAAATAAACAGTTATAAAGAAGCAATAAAAAAATGGTCAAAAGAAATAAAAATAATTCAATCAAAAATTGAACAATATAATGATGAAATAATTAAAAGTAATGATTTAAATAATACATTAAATTCTCAATTAAATAATCATGAAGGAGAATTAAAAAAAATAGTATTATCATTAAATGATAAATTAGAAAAAAAAAACCAATTATTAGAACAATTAGGTAAAATAGGTAATGTTAGTAATGAAGAAACAGAAAAATTAAAAAAAATAAAAGAAAATTCCCAAAAAGCATTTGCAAATGAAAGTGGAATAAATATTCAACAACAAGAATTAAAAAATGAGCAAATCTTATCTCCAATATATCAATTATTAGAAAAAATAAATTTAAAAATGAAAAAATTTGACAAAATAAATCGTTTCGCTTTAGATGACTATACAAAATTTATAACAAAAAAAGAAGAAATAGAAGAAAAATTAAAAGATTTAACAGAAAAAGAAAAAGAAATATTAGAGATAATAAAACTTTTAGATGAAAAAAAAGATAATTCCTTAAATACAACATTTGAAAAAGTAAATTCCTCCTTTGAAATATTTTTTAAAGAATTAATACCAAATGGTAAAGCAACTCTTCAATTATCAATAGAAAATAAGTCAATTCACATAAATGTAAATTTCATAGGAAATATAGAAAAAAGTCAAGCAATGCATCAATTATCAGGAGGACAAAAAACTGCAGTTGCAATATCATTAATTTTTGCTTTAAGTCAAATTGATCCTCCTCCATTTTATATTCTTGATGAAATTGATGCTGCTTTAGATCCAAATTTAAGAGTTAATTTTAATAATTTATTAAGGAAGTTAAGTGATGATAAACAATTTATTATTTCTACTTTTAAACCTGAATTATTGGATAATGCTGATAATATTTATCAAGTTAAGTTTGCTAATAAAACTAGTAATATTGTTAAAATGGATAAGGATGAAGCTAAAAAGTTTTTAATGGATACTTTTTAAAATAAATTTTTTTTTTTTCTTAATTTATTTTTTAATTGTATTGTTCTGAAATTTATTTTTAATATTAAAAAATATAATATTTATTTATATGAAATTTATAATTTGTTTTGAAAAATATATTAGTTTGTGTCTTCATTTGTTGGGAGAATTACTGTTACTATTGGATAATCTAAGTAATTTGAATTAGACATTTTTTCTTTCCAAATTGAAAAATCATCCTTTATTGTATTATATTCATTTAAAATTAATTCATTGTATTTTGTTAAAAAATCTTTTTTTTCAATAAAATAATTAAAAATATTCTTATCTAAAAATATATCAATTTTATCCTTTATTTTATATCCTAAAATATAAAATAGTATTTTAAAAAATATAAATCTAATTTTCCAACTCCAATGAAGAATAAACATTTCATAATTCTTATTTATAATATTAATAACAAACCATTTTAAATGATTTAAATTCATTAAATGGGAATCATAATAATATAACCATAATACTTTAGAAATAATTAAAGAATTATCAAAAGTAATTATTAACTTTACTGCCTTTTCTAATATTGAAAAATCAAATTGTATTTTAAAATTATTTTTTTTATATTCAGAGTTTAATATTTTATGTAAAATATCAAAAGTTGCAAAAACACTATAAGTATCATAAACATTTGTAGTAATTAATAATGATGTTATTAATTGATTGATTAAGAAGTAACTTTTACTGTAATAACATATTAAATCTGAAAAATTAATTTGAAGTGCAGAACTATTTTTATTTTGAAGTATATTAATACATGAATTTAAAATTACTTTAAATTCTTTACAAAAAGATAATGAAAGAGGAAAATTATTTAAATTTGTAAATTTTTTTGATAATAAAGATTTTGAAAAATTATAAAAAAATGAAGTTTTATCAACAATATTATAAAAAATTTCTTTAGGATTTACAATATATGTTTCAAAAATCTGAAATGTAGTTTTATTTAAATAAGTTGATACTTTTTTATCATAATAAATATCATAAAAAAAATTATCACAATCATCATTTAATGAATTAATATAATTTAAATACATATTTTCATCTAAAATTATTGCTTTCATTATTATATTTCTAAAAAATTGATATCTATAAAAGAAAATACCATAAACCTCTTCAAGAGGAAAAATCATTGTTGATCTAACTTTGTTTTTTATTAGAATATTTATTTTTAAAACATGTAGAATATATTCATTAAATTTATCTACTAATTGTGGATATTCTAAATAATATTTTTCAAATATTATGAATAATATTTCATTATTTAACTCTTCTCTTTGAACTATATTTCTTACAAAATCTAATAATTCTGTTATTAAAGTTGTATTTTTTATAATTGCAATAATTTGGTAAATTTCATTAATAATATCAAATAATATTTCAATTATATTTTTTATTTCCTCATAACAATCATAACTATATAAATAAAAACCATTATCCACACTTTTTAAAAGAATTGTCCTTATTTCACCTATTTCTTTTGCTACTTTTTCATAATTTAATTTATCAATTTTTTTTAAAGATTGAAGATAATTATAAAGTTTTGGATAAATTTCAATATAACCTAAATGTTTTAATTTAACACTTGAATTATTGATATTTAAATATAATACATATGGATATTTCTTTAAACCTTTTTCTGTAAAATAATAATTTTCAATTTGAGAAATAAAAGGTAAACCTTCTATAATTAATATATCACCTTTATTATTCTTTTTTTTAAAAATTTGAAAATTATTTTTATAATTATTTTCTTTTTGTATATCATTATGAATAATATAATTTTGATATTTTAACATTTCTTCACCAAGATTTTCAATGATTGTATTTTTTAATTCATCAAGTGAAATATTTTCATTATTATTTCCCTTATCAATTGATAAATATGAATTTTTAAATTTTTCAATTGTTAAATCTGGTATTTTTAAATTTAATAAATTATTTGTATCAGGATAAATGAATTCATTATTAATCTCAATAAAAATTTTATCATTATTTCCAATATGATTTGATTTATATTGTATATTAATATCATTAAATTGTTTTATTTCAAATTTAAAACTTATTCTTCCTCTTTTCTTTCCTAAACTTAAATCATAATTTTTTGCTCCATATAATAAATTTAAAATTTCAATTTTTATAATTGAATATATAGAACTTCTCTTATAATGAGATTCAATTTTAGAATTAATTTTATTAATATCAACTTCACTACAATTTACTTCTTCCAAAATTTGTATTTCTAAATATCCTTTTTTAATATCAGTAAATTTTACATTATAAAAAGAATCTTTAATATCAAAAAAAAAATAAGGTTGTTTATTTAAAGATGATAAAATAGGATATTCTTTTTTTAAAAAAGTCATTTTAGAAATAAAAAGACTTTTTTCATTTTTTGAATGTGAAATTAAATTGTAACACCTAAAATCAAAAAAATGAATGTAAAAATTAATTTCCAAATTATCACTTATTTTAATAAGTGATAAATTATCATAAAAATAATATTTGACTACTTCTCTTATTTTATTATTACTAGTTATATTTGTTGATTTTTCAAATGAACAAACTCCCATCTAAAGAAAATAAAAATAAATATATTGAAAATCCAATTATATCAAAAATATTCTTTGTTAAACAAATATAAATAAAAATCTTTTCTTAATTTTTCTTTTATTAAAACTTTGTCAAATGTTTTAAAAATAAAATAATTTGAGAATTAAATTTTGGTTATTGAAAGTATTTTAATGAAATATCATTTGAAAAAATAAAAGTAAATTATTTATTATTTATTAATTCAAAATTAATAAAAAGAAAAATTTTTATGAAAATATGTTTGGTTTATATTTTTTATATAATTACATATAAATAAAGAATTTAAAGTTGCATATTAAATTATTATTTAATTATGTATTAAATTTAAAAATCTTTTAAAATAAAAAATTTTTTAATATCAATTAATTGTTTTATTTAAAACTCCCTTCATTATATTTTAATTTTGAATTTTAAGAAAAAAAATATTAATGAATATAAATTTACTTCATTAAAATACAAAAAATATAACTTTAAAATAAAAAATATAAAACCACATACATAACCTTAAAAATAAATAAAAAGCAAATAAATTTTTTAAAATAGTCTCCTTAAACAAAAAAAGATTTTAAACAAAAAAAAAACAAAAAAATAAAAAATAAAAGTTAAAAAAATAACCTAAAATTCAATTAAAAAAATGGAAGACCAAACAGAAAAAAAAATCAACTTAAACGAATATGAAATAACTGATACATTAAGAATAGAACCCTTTGGAAGAATTCGTTTAGCAAAGCACAAAAAAACAAATAAATACTTTGCTATAAAAATGATAAAAAAAAAGGATATATTAGAATCAAAACAAGGAGATCATGTATTAAATGAATTATCAACATTAAAAAAAATAAAAAGTTACCAAGGACATCCATTTTGTATATCATTAGACGGAATAACACAAAATGAAAAATACTTATATATATCATTAGAATTAGTAAATGGAGGTGAATTTTTTTCTTACTTAAGAGGAATAGGAAAATTCCCAGTTGAACAAACAAGGTAAAAAAAATAATATTTTTAATTAAAAAAATATTTTTATTTAACATTAAATTAGATTTTACATATCTCAAATAATATCAGCATTAGAATTTTTACATTCAAAAAATATAATTTATAGAGATTTACGTCCAGAAAATATTTTAATTCAAAGAAGTGGTTATATTAAATTATCAGATTTCTCATATGCAAAAGAAATAAATGGAAGAACATATACTTTATGTGGTACACCTGAGTATTTAGCACCTGAAGTTATATTAAATAAAGGTTATGGAAAAAGTGTTGATTTTTGGTGTTTAGGTATTTTATTATATGAATTATTAGCTGGAATTGATCCTTTTAGTGATGATGATCCTATTAAAATATATGAAAAAATTTTAGAAGGTAAAATTAAATTTCCAAGTGGTTTTGATGATAATGCAAAAAGCTTAGTTAAACATTTATTAGAAAAAGATTTAAGTAAAAGATATGGAAATTTACAAAATGGAATTAATGATATTAAAAAACATCGTTTTTTTAATGAGTTTGATTGGGAAAAGTTACTTAATGAAGAAATTAATCCACCTTATCATCCTAAAGTCAAAAGTGATAATGATATTACTAATTTTTCATCTTATCCTGATTCTGATAATGAAACTGCTCCTGTTAGTGAAAATGAAGATCCTTTTTTAGAAAATTTTAAATAAAAGATTTTAAAATGAATTTTTTTTTTTTGATATTTAATTTTTGAACAACTTTTAATAATTTTTTTTTTTCTGAGAATTTTTATAATTATATTTAAAATAATATAAATAACATATCAAAATAAAAAATATATTAAATTATGTATCTAAAATTTATCATCATTGAAGATATGATCTATTATAAAAATAATAAAATTTATTTATTTAATGGAAAATCCTTTAACAAAAGATGAAAATCCACAAGAAGATTTAGTCTTATATAATACAATACATCCAATACATATGAATTCTTTAGATGATAAAGACTCAAATAATTCAATTAATTTTAGTGATGAAAAAGAAGAAAATTTAAATGGAAGATGGAATCAAGATGAACATATTAGATTTATTAAAGGTTGTTTATTATATGGAAATAATTGGAAAAAAGTTAAAAAATATGTTAAAACTAGATCAAGCGCTCAAATTCGATCTCATGCTCAAAAATATTTAATCAAATTAAATAAGAAATATCATACTTATGATTTTGGGAAAAATAAATTTTCTGATAATAATGATAATTCATTTGATAATGAATTTATTGAAAGTATTGTTAATAATTTTAATTTTTCAAATGTTGATATGGATAAAATTGAGAAAATGATTCTTTTTATTTTTAAAAATTCAAATGGAAATTCTATTTCTTTAAGTGAAAGAGGTTATAATGGAATTGATATTGATGGAATGAATATTAAAGATTATTCTTATTCTGAAGTGAAAGAAATTAAAAATAAAAAACAAGAAAAAATATTTAAAATATGTAAAATACCAAAAGAACAAAAAAAAGAATATGATTTAATAGAAAAAAATCAAAATTCTTCTTTTCTATCTAAAAAAAGATATTCAAATAAAATAGATTATAGTCAAATGTATAATAAAAGTAATGGAATAAATAACTTTGGTATAGAACCAAATAAAATGATTCAAATAGAAAAATTTATAAATATATGTTTAGACTCAAATGATCCAATTGATTTAACAAAATTACTTTTATTCTTTGATCCAAATAATTATATTATAAATCCAATAAATTATTTTGATCCAAATTTACTTTATACTCAACAACAAAATAGAGAAAGAGATATGTATAATTCAATGAAAGCTTATTTAAATGAAAGTTATAATAATCAAAGTACTGATATTAGTGGAAAGACAACTTCTTCAAATTCAGTTGATAATGAAAAACAAAAACAAATGAATTATCAACAAACTATTGCAATGGAAATTGCTAAAATTAATCCTAATATAGAACATTTATATCCTAATACTTTAAATGGTTTATTTAATAATTATCCTAATTTTAATGGATTTCCAACTACTTTACCTATTAATCAATTTTTAATTGATAATAGATTCCAAAATTTTAATGGATAAAAATGATTATATATATATATTTGTTAATTATACTTAATTTTTATTTTTATAAAAATTTAGTGAAAGACATTTATAAATTTATTATTTTTTTTTTTTGAATAAAAATATTTTTTAAATTAATTTTAATGGATGAAATGAATGGGAATAATAATGTAGAAAATATAAAATCACAATTTAATAGTTATCAAATTTTAAAAGATATATCATCTGAAGATTCAAATAATGGATTTTGTTTTAAAGTAAAAAATTTAAATGATAATCAATTTTATAGAATGAATAGA